>Ga0207032_1019_pt1 | contig 57437 bp, 47 predicted proteins | sample Alteio_BWMinCont_38_FD_153308 | JGI IMG/M metagenome (GOLD analysis project Ga0207032, IMG submission 153308) | Enriched cells from forest soil in Barre Woods Harvard Forest LTER site, Petersham, Massachusetts, United States -... | ecosystem: Environmental > Terrestrial > Soil > Temperate forest >... | reverse complement strand
TTATTTTTCAAAAATGTTCAAAAGTTTCTGGAAGAAAAACAAAATAAGTGATGACGATTTTAATTTCGCTAAAACACTAAATAAACAAATTTGTAACGCATTAGATAAACCACTCCAAGATGAATTTAAAGATTTTCAGGACAAAACTTGGGATGAAATATCAGACTTTTTAATAGAGAAAGATAAGCAGGAAACTTCTAGCTTTTTTTCAAATTATGGCCAACAAGTGAATAAATGTTTCTCTACGGCTCATTATTTCTTAGACGCAGATAATAAAGATAATGTATCTATTAAGAGATTTACTGATTTATTATTCGGGGATCCGTTTAAAGATCCGTCCAAAGATGAATATTTCATGTTTCAAGCAGAAGGTGCTTCAATGAGGTCCCTCGATTTAGATCGGCAAGTTGGAGCAGCATTAGTTGATATAAATGGAAATTTAATATCTCTAGGGTATAATGAAGTAGCGAAACCAAAAGGCGGGCATTATACTGCAGATGACGCTTCTGATCTTCGAGATTTTAAAATAGGTTGTGATTTTAATCATAATAAACTTAATATACTTTCAAAAGAAATAGCTGAAATATATGAAAATTCTGAAAAACCCTCAAAGTTAGAAAAAACACGTGAAAAATTAAAACCAATTACCGAATTTAAACGAACTACTCATGCAGAAATGAGTGCATTATTAGATGCTGCTCGTCGTGGTCTTTCAACATCAAATTCAAAAATGTATATAAATACCTTCCCCTGTCACAACTGCTTAAAACATATGATGTTTTCTGGAGTCATTGAAATAATTTATTTACATCCTTATCCAAAAAGCAAACTAAAAATGTATGAAGGAATGATAGAAGTTAATAATTTGAATGCTAAAGCTAATGGCAAAGTTATTATTAAGCCTTTTATTGGGTTAAGTCCAAACAGATTTCTTTATGTTTTTAGGTTTTCAAAAGAGAATAGGCAACAACAAACTGATGGGGATTCTCCTGAATGCAATGGTAAAATAAAAACTTGGAAAAAAAATAAAGATTCCATTCCTCGTTTTTTAAAAAACAGACCCATATATACCTATATAGTTAGAGAGTGTCATGAAATTAATAAAATACACAACTCTTTAATAAATGAAGAATTAAAGAAAGATATTAATAGATTTTTAGAATTGGATTGAGTATCAAATGAGTCAAACTATTTATAGAACCAGTCCTGAAAACAGATCCGACCCCTTTGGTTTTATTGCCGTGGAAATTATCCTTTACAAACAGGATGGGTCCAATATGACCCCCCGGTCCTGAAAACAGATTTGACATCTTGCAAGTTATGGGGTCAGGCGCTTAGCGACTTGACAACTTGTCAAAAGTTGTTAAATCGCTAAGCGCGCCTGACCCTATGAATAAGTAACCATATGATTAATAATAAAAAAATATGATATTTCTTCATACCCTCTAAATACTTAAAAATGACAATTGTCAAAATTGCGTATTTTTTATTAAGATAAAAATACGCAATTTTGACATAGATCAATTTTGCGTAGTTCCCTATTTCAGATAATTTATTCCCCCCGAAAGGAAAATATACTTGGAAGGAACGAAATCAGCTAGCCAAACAAGTTCATTCCCAATATAGAAATTAATCCCATCTTTATAAGCTTCTTTTGCCTTTATAAGGAGAATACTTAGCACAGTTGCCTTTCGAAGCCCAACTTGCATAGCCATTTTTTTTGAGACGAAAGATGCACATATTGTCGTTTCATAGGACGCAGACTTTCTTCTTGAATTAATTGATATGAATCAAAAGAAGTTCCATGAAATAAAATATCCGGAGGAACACCAACTTCTTTCACTAATTTATTTCCAAAAGAGTGTCCATATAAAGCTCTTATTCTTTCTGCAGCAATTTCATACCGTCTTTTATCAGAATGAGCAATCATTTCAGAAAAATCTGAAAGTTTAAGCGACTCCCATTTAGATCTTTATAGATGAAAGAAGAAATTCAAGTGCAACCCACCCACTCTCATCTAATTCTAATTCATATAGCCATGGTTTATGTCTTAAAATATGAGATACTATTTTACTTAACTCTGAATATCTTTCTTTCATCATTAATTATCTTAACAATTGTATACCTGATAATCCAAATTGATTTTATATTTTGAAGTCATCTCATTGTCTAAAAATATTTGCTATACATCATAACTCAATAGAATTTTGAAGTGCACGATAGGCTCTATAATTCGCTTCTCTTTGATTCCAAAATTCAGCAGAAACGCCAAATATTTTTTCCAATTGAATAGCTATCTCAGAAGTAATCGATGCTTGCCCTCTAGTAATATCATTAATGTATTCTGCTGAACACTCAGTGCGTTCAACAAGCTCTTCTTGCGTAATGCCTCTCTCTTCAAGAAGATCAAGTAGAGTTTCACCAGGAGCTGAAACTCTATCAGGATAATATAAATTTTTTCTTTGTTTAGTCATGAAAGCTCACCAATTCAAGAATTACTATTAAAAGTATCCAATCTACAATTATTATATCCTAATTAATTGTCAATTGACATTACTGAGATAAGCTCTATTTTCTGGTCCGATCCTAAAAAAAGATCTTACCTACTTGAGAGCATTTCCTACCAAAAGTTGTCAAGTCGCTAAGTGCCTGACCCCATGATTTCAAGCATCTAAAAATCTACGACAAATGGCTATAGATTTTGGGTATAAAACTTGGGAAGATTTTCCTCTTGAAAAGGATAGCCTAACAAGAAAAATTCCCATAAAAAAAATCACTGTTAACGAAGTAACCTGGTATCCAAAAAACGTAAAAGTGGAAAGTTTAACGTTCTATCAATGTCCAGATCATTATGGAACAGCTTGCCTTATTGTTGACTGGGATAATCTAAAGGCCTATTTTCGTTCCGATTGCATTTCATGACTTCACCGTTCACCTACACTAATTTAGATTATTAGAGTCAATTATTAAGTTAAATGTTACTGTGTAAATACCCAGTTGACTTTTGTCATAAAATAATTTAGAATGCGTACTTATACATTTAATCCTATAATAAAGAGGTTTTAACTATGTCTACCCCAAATCCGAATCCAAAAACACCTATTTTGAATCAAGGTGCAGATCTAATGAGACTGGAAAGTTCTTTTTTAGACTTTAATAGCTTAACTGCATTTTCCAGCACCTGCTTCACTTTTCGTGAGCTCAACAAAAAAAGATTAACAGATTTAAGAGAAATGGCTTCGAAGTTGCTTGACCACGTACTGAATATCGATGACAACAGAAAGAAAAAAATAATTGAATTGCTTGCCAAAGCTAAAAGAGAGGACATTTTTTCGATTGCACTTATTCCAGTAGCAATCGGTAGAGAGCTATATTTTAGTTCGGAGCAAAATAAAATCGTATGTAAAAGAGAGTGGCATAATCTAACTCCCCTGGAGGCAGCAGCCATCTGTGGAGATTTCCCTATACTCAGATTATTGAAAGATTCTTTACTTGAAAATCAGAAACAAGAAGCAGGGTCCCAATTACTCGTCTTACGTAAAAGAAAGGATTTTTTATCTCTATTTTTTGCGGCTCGACATGCTTTAAGACAATTCGTGACACAAGTCCCAATACTATACAGCAAAAAGGATTATGAAACAATTAACACCCTCTGTGGACAACATGGTGAAGCACAAAAAGCCCTCTCCAAATTCGGGCGACAAGTATTGTGTAATCCAAAACCTAACAAACCTCACCCCGATTTTACTCTGGAACCTAGAAGATCTTGCCTATTACTTAACGATATTGAGTTGGATTTGGACTCTATTGGTTTGTCATCTTGTTGCGCGTTGTTTAAGGGCCGGGTGGGTGCGGCAATGCGGCACGGATGTGTGGGCGTGACGGGTTGGCGTGATATTGGTGTTGCTGCGTATATCGATCTCGAGGCTTTTGACCTCTTTTGTAAAGTAATACCAAGAGAAATAGACAATATTACAGGGGAGTTGTTGAATTACCCTTCTGACAAGTTAGATTCTCTGAGTCTGAATGCAAATTTGCCCCAAAAAGATCCCAAACCCACCGCTAAAGAACAAAATCTAGACAAAAAAGAAGATGCTGATAAGGGCGATAAAAAAGAAGCAGAAAACCCTTTTATTGCAGCCGCAATTGAAAAAGAGGATGAAGCATTAACACAATTGGCTGTTACAATGTCTTTGCAAGCAAATCAAAATGCAGTCCAAAAAAATGACAACCATAGAGAAGCTTTACAACGTTTGGATTGGTTAAAAAAAATTGAAGAACAGCGAGATCGTGATCTCAAAAAAGCAAAAATTAAAAATGGGGCGGCCAATCCCAATCTACCAAGGGGAAATTAAATAAAGTCATGGGGTCAGACGCTTAGCAACTTGACAACTTTTCAAAAGTTGTCAAGTTGCTAAGCGTCTGACCCCATGACTTCCATGACTTTTTAAAAACAGACCCGTATATACCTATATGATTAGAGAATGTTATGAAATTAATAAAATAAATGACTCTTTGCTAGATAAAGAATTAAAGGAAGATATTAACAGATTTTTAGAATTGGATGGAGTATCAAATGAGTCAAACTATTTATAGAACCAGTCCTAACCCATTGATTAACAATAAAAAATATATTATTTATTTAAATATATACTAAATACGTAAAAATGACAATTGTCAAAATTGCGTATTTTTTAATAAGATTTTAATACGCAATTTTAACATAGATCAATTTTGCGTATTTTAATAAAAATTATTATGGATGTAATATCTGCTAGCTTATAAGTTATATAAATTATAAATTTAAGATGTTTCCCGGTTTTCACCTAAAATTTGATTTGGTGAGGCGAATCTATCTTTTAAAACTCCTCACCAAATCGCGAAAACATCATTTGGTGAGGAGTTTTATATCTTAGAATCTCCTCACCAAATCATTAAAATGCTTGCAGATAGACCCTATAGACGAGTTTTGTTGGTCGCGAACCAGAGCTTAATCAGCTTATGCAGCAAGCAAAAAAAGGAAATTGCGACTTTAATTATTATTCAAAAATACTAACTTCATCGGAAACGCTAGAACATCATCAATAAAGTCATGGGATAGGCGCTTAGCGACTTGACAACTTTGAGAAGCCAAGAACTAATTAGTCAATTTTAAGTCCCAAATAAACGACTAAAATCTATTATTATTTCTGTAAAGTAGTTACTATTTAATGCTTCCTTTTATCTGTAGGGTTATCCAAGTCCAGAAAATCCCCCCTAACCCCCCTTTAAAAAGGGGGGAAAGCAACCGTCATCGCACTACAGAACATTAATTAAAGGAGTATTAATTAATTGAAGCTCATTAATGATTACTAAAGAAGCTGTGAATTAAGATTAGCGAAAAGATTTATGTTGGAAACGCTAGAACATCATCAATATTATTAGTCTGCATCTTTAACATTATTAAACGATCGACCCCCAACGCCACTCCCGCGCACGCAGGCATTCCAGATTTTAAAGCGTTAACCAAATCCATATCGATTTCCATGGTAGGCTTTTGAAGCATCTGTCGCATTGCATAATCTTGTTGGAAACGCGTTAATTGAATATCGGGGTCGAGTAATTCATGATAGCCATTGGCAAGTTCAACACCGCGAAAATACACCTCGAATCGCTCTGCAACAGGAGGATTATCAAGGCGTATTCGAGCTAAGGCCGCTTGGCTCATGGGGTAATCGTATAACAGCAATGGTCGCTCTTTACCCATTTTTGGCTCTAGATGATGGGTGATAATTAAATCCAACCAATCATCGCGAGTGAGATTTGCATTGTTAACGGTAATGCCTAGAACGTTTGCAGCGTGAGATAAAGTTTCAATTGAATCACTATGCGGATTAAGGTTTAAATTTTTTTGAAACAGCTCTGCATACGTCATTCGATCAACAGAGTCTATTTCTAGCGTTGCTTTTAGAAAATCCGCCATTTCGTCCATTAAATCGTGATGGTTAAATCCAACCCGATACCACTCTAACATGGTAAATTCCGGGTTATGAAACCGTCCTCTTTCCCCTTCTCTAAAGGCTTTGCAGAGTTGATAAATAGAGCCCGAGCCTGCTGCCAATAATCGCTTCATGGCGTACTCAGGAGAGGTTTGTAAATAAAATGTAGTACTCGGTTGAGATGGATTAGCTTGATAATGAACCGGGATGGCTTGTAGATGGGGATCCATCGCGCCTCTTGGATACATAAGGGGGGTGTCGACTTCTAAAACACTGCGTTGTTGAAAAAAAGTACGAATTTTTTGATAGACTTCTGCGCGCACTTTTAAAGCGTCTAGGCTCGCTTTGGGACGCCATTCGTCATTGTTTTGAATACGGAGTGTGGTTGTTTCGAACTCAGAGTTATTCTTTTGCTCTTGCAACGTAATCACCTGTTCTCGTATCCACTTTAATAGACTCTCCAGTTTGTACAAATAAGGGTACTCTAACCACAGCGCCTGTCTCGAGCGTTGCGGGTTTTCCACCGCCGCCAGAGGTATCTCCACGAACACCAGGATCGGTCTCTACAATTTTAAGGACAACAAAATTGGGAGGAGTGACTTGAATTGGCCCATCGTTCCATAAAGTGACCATACAAACGTCATGTTCTTTTAACCATTTTTCAGCATCACCAACAATAGACCCATTGATTTCATATTGCTCGTAAGTCGTTTGTTCCATAAAATGCCATCGTTCACCATCATGGTATAAATATTGCATTTCTTTTTCGGTGACATCGGCAGCTTCTAAAGATTCTCCTGACTTCATGGTTCGTTCGATCACTCGACCGTTTTTTAGATTTCGGAGTTTTACCCGATTAAAAGCTTGACCTTTCCCAGGTTTTACAAATTCGTTCTCAATAATATTATACGGATCTCCATCAATGATAACTTTAAGACCGCTTTTAAATTCATTGGTACTATAAAATGGCATGTTGCATTCCTTAGGATTTCAATATTTGCTCAATTTTTTCATATCCCTTTGGCAATTTTATCCCCTTATCCCCCGCTTCTCCCCAATAATTTTTAAGTTCTTTCGGCGTCAATTCTAATTTACGTTTGCCTGACTGCAAACTGACGCTTTGCTTTTCGGATAAAGTGAGTGCACGGATAACATTTGCCTCTTTGGAAATATGTATTAATCGATTGCCTTTGCCTTTGGTCATTTCGACCACAGAGCTTAGCGGAATAATCAATATTCTGCCATCGCTACTGACGAGTAGAACTTTGGTTTCTGAAGGATCTTTTAAAGCCAAAGCGGGTAAGATGTTTTTTCCTTCAGAAACTTTTAAGATCATTTTCCCATTGCGATTTTTACCAATCAATTCCCCAAAGGGAACAATAAAGCCATAACCGCTGGTGGACATGACTAAAAATTTGTCGCTTGTCTGCCCCATGACCAAACATTCAAACGTAGCACCTGGGGGTGGATTGACATGTCCTGTTAGGGGCTCTCCCTGACCACGCGCAGAAGGCAAGGCGTGCGCAGCGACAGTGTAAGCTCTGCCGGTGGAGTCGAAGAATACAACCGGTTCATCCGTTTTACCCAGAACTGCCATTTTAAACTCATCACCGGCTTTATAATTTAAGCTGGACGGATCCATTTCATGACTCTTGGCAGCACGAACCCAGCCTTTACTCGATAAAATAACGGTAACGGGTTCCGAAGGTACTCGTTCTAATTCTTCCATCAGCTTTGCTTCTGCTCGAACCACGATGGGAGAACGACGCTTATCACCATAAGTTTTTGCATCGCGTTCTAATTCTTTTTTGACCAAAGTTTTTAAGCGTTCTTCAGAATTTAAGATTTTTTCAATTTGTTCTCGCTCTTCTGCTAATTCGGATTGCTCACCGCGAATTTTTTCTTCTTCTAACTTGGCTAAATGTCGTAATTTTAAATCTAAAATGGCATCAGTTTGTATTTCACTCAACCCAAATTTTTTCATGAGCTTTTTCTTGGGATCGTCCTCATGCCGTATAATATGGATAACTTCGTCGAGATTTAAATAAGCTATTAAAAACCCATCTAAAATATGTAACCGGGAGACTACTTTTTCTAAACGATGACTTAAACGCTTTCTGACCGTCTGTAAACGAAACTCTAACCATTCGGTTAATAACGTTCGTAAGTCTTTAACTCTCGGCTTGCCATCTAATCCAATCATATTCAAATTGACGCGATAAGTCCGCTCTAAATCGGTCGTAGCAAATAAATGCGTCATCAGGGCATCGATGTCTACACGATTAGACCGAGGGGTAATTACCAAACGGGTTGGATTTTCATGATCAGATTCATCCCGCAAATCAGAAATTAAAGGCAATTTTTTGGCTTGCATTAGAGCTGCAATTTGTTCTAACACTTTACTGCCAGACACCATGTGCGGAAGAGCGGTGACAATGATATCCCCATTTTCTGGAGTGTAAACAGCCCGCATCCGTATGGAGCCATTTCCTGTTTTATAAATTTTAAAAATATCTTCTTTATGCGTGATAATTTCCGCATCCGTTGGATAATCAGGCCCTTGAACAATCGTGCAGATTTCTTCTAACGTGGCCTTTGGATTTTTTAATAAATGGATACAGGCATCTGCCACTTCTCTTAAATTATGCGGCGGAATATCGGTCGCCATTCCAACCGCAATACCGGTTGTACCATTTAATAATACATTGGGTAAACGAGCAGGCAATAATTTAGGTTCGTCTAAAGTTCCATCAAAATTGGGGATCCAATCAACCGTACCATCGCCTAATTCACTGAGTAATATTTCAGCGTATTTTGACAACCTGGACTCGGTATAACGCATGGCGGCAAAGGATTTGGGATCGTCGGGAGAACCCCAATTTCCTTGTCCATCCACAAAGGGATAGCGATACGAAAAAGGCTGCGCCATTAATACCATGGCTTCGTAACAAGCGACTTCGCCATGGGGATGAAATTTACCTAAAACATCCCCTACGGTTCGTGCAGATTTTTTATATTTTGCTTGCGCAGATAACCCTAATTCTGACATAGCATAAATAATGCGCCGTTGTACCGGTTTTAGACCATCGCTAATGTGTGGTAGCGCACGATCTAATATGACGTACATCGAATAATCTAAATAGGCGCGTTCAGAAAACTGTTTTAGCGGTTCTCGTTCAATACCTTCAAACTTTATAATAGGTTTAGACATCGGCTAAATTACCTTTACTTTCTAACCAAACGCGACGATCAGAAGCTCGTTTTTTAGCTAATAGCATATCCATAATGCTCATGGTATCGTCTTCGGGTTCTAATGTTAATTGAACTAACCGCCTCGTATCGGGCGCCATGGTGGTTTCTCGCAATTGAAGCGGATTCATCTCACCCAACCCTTTAAAGCGTTGGACTACAATTTTAGATCGGGATTTTTCAGAAGCAATCCTATCCAGTACACCCCGCTTTTCGTCCTCGTCTAAGGCATAATAAACTTCTTTGCCAACATCGATGCGATATAAAGGCGGCATGGCGACAAAAATATGTCCGGCTTCCACTAAAGCTCTAAAATGACGTAAAAATAAAGCACACAGTAAAGTTGCAATATGCTGACCGTCGGAGTCTGCATCGGCTAAAATACAAACTTTACCATAGCGCAATTTTTCAATAGACTGGCCTGGATCGACACCAATGGCCACTGAAATATCGTGCACTTCTTGCGAAGACAGTACTTCAGAAGACCCCACTTCCCAAGTATTTAATATTTTTCCGCGCAGAGGCATAACGGCTTGAAATTCTCGATCGCGTGCTTGCTTGGCAGATCCTCCTGCCGACTCGCCTTCTACCAAAAATAGTTCGGAGCGGGCAGGATCTTGCGAAGTACAATCGGCCAGTTTCCCGGGTAGCGCAGGTCCCGAAGTAATTTTTTTACGGACGACCATTTTGGAAGCTTTTAATCTTTTTTCAGCATTTTCTATAACAAATTGAGCGATTGCTTCGCCTAACTGAACATGCTGATTTAACCAAAGACTAAAGGCATCTTTTACAACCCCTGCAACAAATGCCGCACATTGTCTGGATGCTAAACGTTCTTTAGTTTGTCCAGAAAACTGAGGCTCTAATATTTTGACCGATAATACAAAATTAATTTTATCCCAAACATCTTCAGGAGCTAATTTAATGCCACGGGGTAATAAATTACGAAACTCGCAAAACTCTCGCATCGCCTCTAATAAACCCGTGCGCAAGCCATTAACATGAGTTCCACCTTGAATGGTCGGGACTAAGTTAACATAACTTTCTTGAACACTCAGGGAGGCTTCGGGCGCCCACAACACAGCCCAACTGGCAATTTCTTCGTTCCCTTCAAAATCTCCTAAAAAAGATTCCTCGGGTAAAATGACGGTATTTCCGACTTGCTCTAAAAGATAATCTCTTAAACCATCTTCGTAATACCATTCTTCGACATCTTTAGAATGTTCATCTTCAAAACGTACTTTTAGCCCTTTACATAAAACTGCTTTGGCTTGTAATAAATGTTTTAGCGCTTTGACAGCAATTTTAGGCGTATCAAAATATTTTGGATTTGGCCAAAATCGAACTAAGGATCCCGTTTCGTTTTTGGGAACCGCACCCACCTTTTTAAGTTTAGAAACCGGCTCGCCGTCTTCAAAAGACATGGTATATTGTTGACCATCTCGTTTGACAAAGACGTCTAATTTGCGCGATAGCGCATTGACTACCGAAACACCCACCCCATGCAATCCCCCCGAAAATCGATAATCTTTTTGAGAGAATTTTGCCCCCGCATGTAAGCGCGTTAAAATAAGTTCCACGCCAGGGACTTTATGTTCTGGGTGAATATCAACCGGCATTCCTCGCCCATTATCCAAAACCTCAATAGAGCCATCGTTACGAAGAACAACAGATAGAAAATTGGCATGCCCTGCAATTGCCTCGTCGACGCTGTTATCGATCACTTCTTGAATAAGGTGATTAGGCCGATCGGTATCGGTATACATCCCTGGGCGTTTGCGCACAGGATCTAATCCGCTTAACACTTCAATTGATTCAGCTGTATAGCTTTTTTTATTCATTGCAGTTAATAATCCAAATCTGTAAAATATAGACCAAGTGACGTAGTATAACTAGACTTTTCAAACTTAAAAATAGGAGAGGAGCCATAAAGTGCAAAAAAATATCCAGGTATTAAAACTAATATTAGGGATCTCACTTGTTTTTGCTACCCCCTTCCTTTCTGCAGCTGGCCCCATCACCCATGCCTTACTGGCCGAAAAGTGGATAAAATATCGTGAACAGTATACCCCAGAACAAAAAAAATCTTTCGTCCTGGGGACCTTGTTCCCCGATATCCGTTATTTAGGCGTTATTGAACGCGATAAGACCCACGAGAAGAATTTAGCCCTCGCTGATTTACTCGCCCCCCAAACCGAATTTACCAAAGGCAAGCGCTTGCATGCGTTTGTCGATGAGCTACGCGAAAAATTTATTGTCAATCAAAAAATCTATGACACCATCAAAACCGTTCCAGGACAAGAATATAAAGCCATGTTTTTAAAATTATTAGAAGACGAGATTTTATTTTCTAAACAAAATTGGGCCCCTACCTTACAGTCTTTAGCTACGATTGACGAAGAAGAACGTAAGTACAATATTTCGGAAGAACATCTGCAAAAATGGCATCGCATTCAAGCCATGACATTTACCCAAAAGCCGAGTGAATATCTTGCCGATTTAAGCGCTCAAAACAAAGGGTTTGGAAATGTGCCAATAGAAATCACTCGTCAGTGGATCCAAATTCTTCCAAAACTTGCGGCAGATGCGAAAATGAAACAATATGTAGAAAATATGTTACAAGAGTTTGACAAGACTTTTGAGAAAAAGAATTAATTAATTTTAAATTTAAAAATATCAAAGTTCATCATTATAATTAGGAGTTTTTATGTTGAAAGAATATGGTAGGATGGCAGCCCGATTTATTGTACAAGCAACTACACGCAAAGCGATTAGATATGTATTTCATTCTACAGTCGCTGGTGCTTCCGCTGTGACTGTTTATCTTTTAAAACCTGTCGTCGGTATTTATGCAGCAACTTGTATAGGAGGATTCTCAGGTATTCTGCTTGATTACGGCATTTGTTTACTTGCAAGTAAAGGTGCAAAACATACGGATAAATGGCTGCTGCAATGGCTAGGTGAAGAATTGGCGCCTGAATTAGTCAGAGAACCAGTGGCAGAACCCAGAGTGGCGTTGGCACCTGTTCAAGCCCCAGTGCGAGCACAAATTCCAGTTCCAGCACCACAGGCACAGGCCGTTGTTTACGCCTATCAACCTGCAAATGCTCCCCAACGAGCTCCTGCAGAGATCCGTGCACGTTTTAAGAATCGGTTTAATATGGCATAAACTGATAAAACACGCCAACCCGTGCTTCAAGACTATTTCTAAGACTTGCTCTCAGCAAAGAGTTAGGACTCCCTTTTGGAGTTAAATTATGAAATTGCTTGGTATTTTCGAACCCCACCGATGCCCTAACCCCCAAACTATCACAAAATAAACTTTGTGCTCCTAAACGAACGGCTAAGATAGGTTTATTTTTTGAAAATGCTATCTCATCGGGTGGATTAAGCGGTGTAGATTCCGCTTCTTTCATGATATTTTTTATTTTTAATCTTTGATACGAAAAACCTAACGCTGCAAAAAGATCTAATAGTCCATCTTCACAGATTGGATAAAATCCTAAAATACTCGCATTAAATCCTTGTAATTGTGTTTTCGTGGTAAAATTATAAAAAAGAAGTGGGTTCAGAGGATCTAAAATATTCCCAAAATAAGTGTCTCTTCCGAGCAGCAAGGTCGAACGAGTGCGCGTACTGGTTGTTGCAACACCGAGTTCGAGCCCCAGATAATCATTCACTCTTAAGCCCACAAAAATATTGGCTGTAGGATACGTATTTTGAACCAGATTATTCCCAAAATTCTTTTTAAATGGCATGTACCGAACGCCGGCTTCTACTCCAACATAAGGGGCATAAGTAAAGGCTGCATAAGAAACAGGAGAGGTAATGACAAGCATCACACAACAAATTAAAGTTTTTACTTTTTTGGCTAACAAAAATTTCTGAAATCGATTATTGATACTCATATTTGCACTCACCTTAACAATTTCCTGATTTTAGTTAAATTCCAAAACTTTGAACCCCACTATACGCGACTTGCGCAAATTTGACCATATCGTTAAAGTGATATCCATCATAGTCTTTAGAACAGGGGTCACAGGAATGTTAGAGCCACAAATTTTAATCATCTCAAGTAGTGTGCTTGCTTTGCTATATGGTCTTTATGCAGCAAGAGCGGTCTTTCAAGCTTCTGCGGGAAATGACCGCATGCAAGAAATTGCAGCCGCCATTCAAGAAGGCGCAAACGCTTTTTTAAATCGTCAATATAAAACCATTGGTTTTGTTGGCATTATTGTTGGCCTGGTGCTTTTTTATCTCTTAGGTACTTATGCAGCCATTGGTTTTGTTATTGGGGCGGTGCTCTCGGGTCTTGCCGGTTATATCGGTATGGGGGTTTCAGTCCGTGCTAACGTGAGAACTGCTGAGGCTGCCAGAAGCGGTTTAAGCAAAGCACTCGATGTTGCTTTTAAAGCCGGCGCGGTTACGGGGCTGTTAGTAGTAGGTCTCGCACTCCTAGGCGTTACCCTTTATTATATCTTCTTAAAAGATTTGAATTTACCCAATCGAACCATGATGGAAGCGCTGATTTCTTTAAGTTTCGGTGCCTCTCTTATTTCTATCTTTGCACGATTAGGCGGCGGCATTTTTACGAAAGGTGCTGACGTCGGTGCCGATTTGGTCGGAAAAATTGAAGCGGGCATTCCAGAAGACGACCCCCGAAACCCAGCGGTGATCGCAGACAACGTCGGTGATAACGTGGGCGATTGTGCGGGTATGGCGGCTGATTTATTCGAAACTTATGCCGTCACCATTGTCGCCACCATGGTTTTGGCGAATATCTTAGCACCCGAATTTTTAAAAGAAAAATTGATGTTATATCCACTGGCTATTGGAGCCGTGTGTATTGTGGGTTCAATCATCGGAACTTTTTTTGTACGATTAGGGCGTAGTCAAAACATTATGGCCGCTTTATATAAAGGCTTGATCGCTACCAGTATAATCTCTGGCGTGTTAATTATCGGCGTCACCCAATGGTTTATTGGATTAGACACGCCTTTCGATATCATCGGTGGTAGAGCGTTAACGGGTCTCGATTTACTCTACTGTGCATTAACGGGGTTATTCGTTACCGGTTTACTCGTTTGGATTACCGAATACTACACGTCTACTTCTTTTAGGCCCGTACGAAGTGTCGCAAGAGCTTCTTTAACAGGTCCTGCCACCAATATTATTCAAGGATTGGCAGTTTCTATGGAATCAACAGCACTTCCAGTGTTAGTCATTAGTGCTGGTATTTTATTTTCATATATGTTTGGAGGCTTGTTTGGAATTGCTATCGCAGCCACAACCATGTTAGCACTGGCGGGCATGATTGTAGCGCTAGACGCTTATGGTCCTGTTACCGATAATGCTGGGGGCATTGCAGAGATGTCCCATTTAGATAAAGATGTACGCGTGGTCACCGATGCGTTAGATGCGGTTGGAAATACCACCAAGGCTGTCACTAAAGGCTATGCTATTGGATCCGCAGGTCTTGCAGCTTTAGTCTTATTTGCCGCATACACCGAAGATCTTGCACATTATTTCCCAAATTTAAACGTGTCTTTTTCACTGCAAGATCCTTTTGTCGTCGTAGGCTTGTTTATCGGTGGTTTGCTACCCTATCTTTTTTCTTCTTTTGGAATGATGGCCGTAGGACGCGCCGGCGGAGAAGTCGTCGTCGAAGTGCGCCGTCAATTCAAAGAAATTAAAGGCATTATGGAGGGGACTGCTAAACCAGAGTACGGTGTCGCCGTGGATTTACTCACCAAAGCCGCCATCCGCGAAATGATCATCCCTTCTTTGCTACCGGTGTTAGCACCGATTGTTGTTTACTTTGTAGTGAAAGTGATTGGCGGACAAGCCGCTGCATTTACAACCTTGGGTGCTATGTTACTGGGTACCATCGTCACTGGATTATTTGTCGCAGTCTCCATGACTTCGGGTGGTGGCGCTTGGGACAATGCCAAGAAATATATTGAAGATGGACACCATGGCGGTAAAGGATCGGATGCCCATAAAGCTGCCGTGACAGGCGATACAGTTGGCGACCCATACAAAGATACTGCCGGCCCAGCCATTAATCCCATGATTAAAATTATTAATATTGTCGCGTTATTATTATTGGCAACCATTGCACATTACCAATAATACAATACCTTGTCATCCCGCGACTAAAAAGCAAAAGGGCCCGTAAGGGCCCTTTTTTATATGTCAAAAATCAAAATAGATAACGACAATGATTAAAATTGATAGAATAATCCAAGCCCAGCAGAGTTTACACTCTTAATAAGCTTGTTACCCTTTTGATGATGGACCATTAAACGTGCACCTAAATTCTCATCGAATTTATACTGAACACCTGCACCCACTCGAACTCCAGCTTTTGAAGATTTGAGCGAGACCTTTTCGGAATTTGCAAGAGCAGTTCCGTTTACTGTTCCATCCACTTTTGTTGAAAGACGGCCAACACCAACCGAGGCCAACAGCTCTACTTCATCACAGACTGGTAAAATACCCATTGCATCTGCATACACATTGGTATTCTTTACCTTTAGTGAGGAAAGCGCTAACCCAGTTCTTAGGTTGGAATTTTTAATTTTTTGGTTAGAAGCGGACGCACCGACTTCAATACCAAAATTTTCAGTCAAGCGTGAACCCACAAATATTCCAGCGCCTGGACGTGTTCCGTTTAAGATGGATTTACTTTTTGCATCTTGAAGAGGGGTTCGACTAGTGTTACCTAGATTGCCCTCTTTGGTTCCCTTGAGTTGATTTAATTGGGCTTCAGCACCAACATAGAATTTAGGATCAAAATCTAACCCAAATGCTGCTCCACTAAATAGAGTAGCAACTGACAAAGATAAAACGACTAACTTCTTTTTCATAACATATCTCCAAACATTTTGACATATAGTTCGAATGAACAATTGGGATGGTAACGGAGAAAGATTGTAAGGTAAATACCCTGGAACAAAAAAAGTGTAAAAATATTAAAATATATTTTTAACCTATGGTCACATACCCAGTAGGGGCCGGTCTCTGTGCCGGCCCATTGCAATTCAATTGCAAGATATAGGAAGATAACCTAACCTTGCAGTTGTAGGGGCCGTGCCTCTGTGCCGGCCCAACTGCACCCATATGCTGGTCCACTAAATCACTGAGAATGTTATGGCTCGTAGGATTAAACAATCTTCTTATCATTTGCATCCGGTATCACCTCTTCTTTATTTAAGCAAGAAATCTAAAACTTTAATAGGTTGGCAAGAATGGTGTGAACTGCCAAAATTACATTTACCCGCTATTAAAGCAAAAATTGATACCGGTGCTAAAACATCAGCCATTCATGCTTATGAGATCCGTCCATTTCATCGACATGGTGAATTATTTGTTCATTTTATTGTTCACCCTTTGCAAAGAATACGGTATCTTGAACTGCATTGTACTGCACCCGTTGTCGATCATAGAGTTATTATGAGCACCAGCGGTCACAAAGAATTACGGTATGTCATTAGAACAGAAATTTGCTTAGGTGACATTAAGTGGGATATCGATATTTCCCTAACCAATCGTGAACCAATGGCTTTTCGAATGCTTCTAGGAAGAGACGCACTGCGAGATCATTTTGTAATCGAACCCGGTAGATTTTTAATTCAAGGGAAATTCACTAAACGAGAAATTCGACATATGTATTCGGAATAATTTTAGGATAATTCATGAAAATTGGCGTATTAACCAATAATCCACAGTCTTATAGCTCAAAACGGTTAATCGAAGTGGGGGCTGCTCGTCATCATCAAATGCAAATGATTCATTTGTCTTTTTGCTACTTGAATATTTCTGCCAAGACTCCCGAAATACATTATCGCAATAACGAAACCTTTCAAGGCATTGAAGCGATTATCCCAAGAATTAGTTCACAACATACCTTTTATGGAACTGCCGTTCTTCGGCAATTTGAAATGATGGGTGTTTACACGCCAAATTCTGCTATTTCAACCACCTGGTCACAAGACAAACTGCGCGCTTTTCAAATTTTGGCACGAAAAAAATTACCCATGCCGATTACCGGTTACGCCGATTCCCCACAAGAATCGGAAAAACTCATTGAAATGGTTGGCGACGCTCCGCTTATTGTTCGATTATTAGAAGGCACTGAAGGTAAAGGTACCGTGTTTGCAGAAACTCATCAAGCTGCTATCAGCGTCATTAATGCATTCAAACAATTAAAAGCCAATATTTTAGTACAAGAATATATTCAGGAAGGCAGTGGTGTAGATATACGCTGCATTGTAGTTGGAAACAAAGTCATTGCAGCCGTCCAAAGATCAACCAATGAATCATCCATTCGAAGTCATAAAATATATTCTAAAAATCTGACTCCGATTAAAATTACCAAAGACGAAAAAAAGATGGCCGTAAAAGCTGCCAAGGCTTTAAAGTTGAATTTAGCCAGTGTGGATCTCATTCGTTCTAATCGAGGGCCTTTAATATTAGATGTCAATCCCTCACCCAGCATTGAACAAATAGAAAAAGCAACCAATCTTGATCTGGCGACTAAAATAATACAGTTTATCGAAGAGGCTAGAGGGACTCTTTAGAAAGAATATCTTTGTGATTCAACTGCAACCACTGCAAAGCAATAATAGCAGAGGCGCTGGTTATCTTTCCTTCTGTTACCAATTGATAGGCCATTTCCCTTTTTAATACATGAACTTTAATATCTTCCCCGTCTTCGGCTAAGCCGTGGAATGTTCCTCCAGAAGGTGAATCTACCATTCCACAATAAACAAACGTTTTTTCTGTAGAAATCCCCGGACTTACTAAATAGGTACAAATAGGTATTAATGATAACAAAACGCACCCTGCCTCTTCCTCTGCTTCCCTGTGTGCCGTGAACTCAGGATTTTCGCCATCATCAATAACACCTGCAACCAATTCTAATATCCAAGGGCTTTCGTCCTGTATTGCGCCCATCCGAATTTGTTCTATCATAACCACTTGATCTAACTTAGAATCAAACAGCAAAACAACAGCTGCAGGGGGTCTAAATAATAATTCGCGATGAACCACATGGCTCATTCCCCCTTCAAATAGCCGAAACTTAATTTGAAACTGTTTTACCAATAAATATCCAGGGTAAACTTCTAATTCCTTTACAATTTGAAGGTCGTTTTGTGTATACTGTGGAACCCAATCTTTAATCATGGTATACTGTTTGATAGTTGCCTTGGTTCTAAATTATTGCAATTATAGCCCGGATAATCAATATGGATTTGACCTTAGCACGTTTTAATATGGTACAACAACAAGTCCGCCCTTGGGACGTTTCCGATAAACGTGTTTTGGATCTATTATCCACTATACCTCGAGAACAATTTCTACCTAAAGCGTTACATGCCCTAGCTTATAGTGACACACTACTTCCCATAGGTTGCAACCAGGTCGCATTGTCGCCAAAAATAGCGGCACGGATCTTGCAAGCGGTAAACCCCAATGCTCAAAATAGTATTTTAGAAATAGGGACTGGGACAGGGTATTTAACAGCCCTGCTGGCCCAATTGGCTAAAAAAGTAACTAGTATTGAAATTATCCCCGATTTAAAAAATCAAGCTCAAAAAAATCTAGATTTCCTAGGTATTCATAATGTAAGCTTAGAACTCGGAGACGGATCAAATGGTTGGGCCACGGGTGCTCCTTACGATATCATTGTCATAACAGGGACACTACCCATTATACCCGTTTCATTTCGTAACCAAATTTCTAATCACGGACGTTTATTTGCTTTTGTGGGGAAACCACCTGTTATAAAAGCCGTGTTATTAACCAGGATCAAGCAAGATCATTTTCAAGAAAAGGTATTATTTGAAACTTTAATTCCACCACTTATTAACGGATCAAAATTAACGCAGTTTCAGTTTTAAATTATGACATTATGAAGTAGTGAAAAGTATGAACAAGATTGTAAAAATAATTTGCATGATCGCCTGCTTACTGTTAAGTAACCTCTCCTTTGCGGCTGATTTTTTAGCTATTTATCAAATGGCACGCGCAAACGATGCAACTTTAGCAGCAGCAAAAGAAAATCAACTTGCCGTAGTAGAAGCTTTACCACAAGCTCGTGCAAATTTATTCCCCTTAATTAACGCACAATTGACCAGGGAACATCATAATGACTCTTCAACTCAACTTGGGAAATATATCTCGCATAATTACACTTTAAATTTGACACAAACCCTTTTTAATTATCAATATTGGGCCCAATATAATCAAGCGAATGATATTGTCAAACAAGCAAATGCCACTTATGCAGACGTAGAGTTAGCACTGATTGTACGAACCGCAACAGCTTATTTTGATGTTTTACAGGCAGGGGACAATTTAAAATTTACACAAGCGCAACGGGGTGCATTCGCTAAATTTTTAGATCAAACTGAACAACGCTTTAAAGTCGGTTTAATTGCCATTACCGATGTGCAGATTGCAAGAGCTAAGCATGACAGTGCTCTGGCCCAAGAAATTGCAGCGAAAACCAATCTTGAAAATAAAAAACAAGTGTTACAACAAATTACTGGGTGTAAAGTTGATAATCTAGCACCCCTGCGTGACAAAATCATACTGCCATCTCCCGACCCCAATAATGTCGAATTATGGGTCAATACAGCCCTCAAAAATAATTGGTCTTTGAGAGCCTCAGATTATAACGCGCTCGCAGCCAAAGATAATATTAAAATTAAAGCAGGAGGCCATTTTCCAATCTTAAATTTAGAAGGGAGACGAACCAATGTAAGCCCAACCATAACAGAATCATTTGGCAATGAAACAGACACGGTTATTGGATTACAACTTCAAGTACCTATATTCCAAGGAGGACTCGTGACCTCTCAAACCCGTCAAGCGATGCATGAATATTGTAAAGCCAGTTTTGACAGTGAAACGGTATATAGGACTATAGAAAGTAACACGCGTCAATCGTTTTTAAATGTGATTTCACAATTGAGTCAGGTGAAAGCCCTTAACCAAGCCATTATTTCTAATCAAAGCGCTTTAGATGCAACACAAGCCGCCTTTAATGTCGGAACTCGTACTATCGTGGACGTGTTAAATGCACAAACCGATCTCATTCAGGCAGAACAAAATTATGCCACCGCTCGATATACTTATATTATTCAAAGCTTAACCTTAAAGCAGCTGGCCGCTACCTTAAGTCCTGAAGACGTTCAACATATTAATTGCTGGTTGAAATACTAAAAATAATATCCCATCGTTTTTAATATTTTTTCGACAGCGCCACGGTTTTGTTCAACAATTTTAAGGCCTTCCGCTCCAGCATCAAGGCAATCTTTTGAGGACTGTAACCAATGTAAGACTGTCGAAGCCAATTCTACGGTATTTGATATTTTTTTAAGTGCGCCGCTTTCGGACAGTAATTGTGTAATTTCAACAAAATTATGCGTATGAGGGCCAACAATGGCGGGAATTTTGCACATAGCAGGTTCTAACGAATTATGTCCCCCAATTGGAACTAAACTGCCCCCTACAAAAGCGACATTTGCGACTTGATAAAATAACCCCAGTTCTCCCATAGTATCGCCAAGAAAAACTTGTGTGTTGTTCGTGCAAGGTGCATCGCTGCTTCGGGTAACGACACTGAACCCGCGTTGTTGCACGAGTTCTAGTACAGCTGGAAATCGTTCTGGGTGCCTTGGAACTAATAACAATAAGGCCGTTGGCATTTGCTTAAGAATGATGTCAAAAGCGTCTAAGACTTGTTCCTCTTCGCCTTTATGCGTGCTTGCCGCAATCCAGACCGGACGGTCTTTCCACATTTCTTTAAATTTTAAAACTTCGTCTACTTTTTGATAATTATTTTTGACATCAAATTTTACATTTCCAACAATTTCTAATTGAGCAGCATTTAGACCCAATTCTAAAAAGCGATCGCCATCTTTTTTAGATTGCGCACAAACTTTAGTAATACAATTTAACATGCCTTGGGTTAAAGTTGAAATTTTGCTATAGCCAGTCATAGAACGAGGCGATAGCCTTGCATTGGCAAGAATAATGGGAATGTTTCGATTTTTACAAGCTTTTAAACAATTTGGCCACAATTCTGTTTCTAGGATAACCAACATTTGTGGGCGCACTTTTTCTAAAAATCGATTAACACTCCCCGGTAAATCGTAAGGAAAGTAAACATGAAAAACGCTGTCACCAAAAGTCTTTTGAACTTGATTAGAACCCGTCAAAGTCATTGAAGTGAGGGTAACGGGAATATCCGGAAATTGCTTTTTAAATTGTTGGATAATGGGTGTGGCTGCCACCGTTTCACCCAGCGAAACCGCATGAACCCATAAACCTCCCGGGTTTTCTGGGGCACTGAAAAAACCAAAACGCTCGGCAATTCTTTGACGATACTGAGGTGCCTTAAAACTCCGAAACCAAAGTCGAAGCAACAAAAATGGGGTAAGAAGCGAAAGCATTATTGTATAGAAAAAACGAATGAAAATTAATCTTACTGACATAGCCTGTACCCCACTGAATCTTTAGGCATAGATTCTAACATTTTTTAATAAATTTTGGTACACTAACTGCTCAATGAATACCGCAGAATCTCAAGTCGACATAGCCATTTTTGGTGGAGGCGTTGCAGGCCTTTGGATTCAAAATCGACTCGAAAATTTAGGGTTTAGCACCGTTCTACTAGAATCTAACGCCTTAGGCGGGGGACAAACCTTGCGATCGCAGGGGATTATCCACGGTGGAACAAAATATGCCCTAAAAGGTTTATTAACCTCGTCTGTCGATCCCGTACGAGAGATGCCAACCCGATGGAAAAACTGCTTAACTGGCCAGGGCGAAATCAACCTGCAAAATGTCAAAACATTATCCGATGCTCAATATCTCTGGTCGACAGGCCATTTAAGTTCTGATCTTTTAAGTTTTTTTGGTAGCTTTGCCTTAACCTGTCATGTACAAAAACTTAAAAAATCAGATTACCCCACTCTTTTACAACACCCATCTTATAAAGGCTATGTTTTTAAATTAGATGAAATTGTCTTAGATACGACTTCTTTAATTCGGACATTAGCACATCCCTATCAAAACAAAATTTTTAAAATGGATATGGCAAAAGAGTTCTTAATTAATTTTAAAGAAACTCTTTTTAACAGAAATCAAAACGCTATTTCTTCTATACAGATCCAACAGGGTGAAAAATCACTTAAACTACATGCTAAATATTATATTCTGACAGCCGGCAGCGGGAATGAAATTCTTTCGAAGTCTCTTTCCGAAATTCCTTTAATGCAACGTCGACCACTACAAATGGTCTACGTAATCTTCGAAGATCCTGTGTCTCCCCTCTTTGGGCATTGTATGGATGGCGGAACTAACCCAAGGATCTCCATTACCACACACACAACATCACAAGGTAAAACGGTTTGGTATTTAGGCGGAGAGCTCGCAGAACAGGGTGTCAAACGAACTCGTGAAGATCAAATCGTCTTTGCCCAAAAAGAATTAAAAACTTTGTTTCCCTGGGTGGATTTTTCTAATACTCATTGGAACAGTTTTTTGATTGACAGAGCGGAAGGAAAACAAATTGACGGTAAACGTCCTAGTTCTTTTTCGTTGCATACTAAAGGTAATGTTATTACCGCCTGGCCAACAAAACTCGCTTTAACACCAAAATTATCCGACGAAATTATTGCTTTTCTCCAAAAAGAAACCCTACAACCCAGTTCGGGTGATTTATCTGGTTTTAAGGATTGGCAATCCCCTTCATTTGCGATCCCCGCTTGGAATGAATAAGATTATTATAAAGCTGGGGTTTCATCGTCAGGTTTTGTACTAATATCATCTTCATAAGAGAAATCAGATACCATGCCAGCATGATCTGTAAAGACTCTACCGTCTTCACCTTTGGGTGCAAATAATAAACAAGTTCGATCTTTAGCTTTTAAACCACGTTGTCTTAATTTATCTTGTTTATCAAATAAAGCTGAGGCATTTACATCTACGTATTTTTCTCGCGCTGTAATATCAGGTTCAGAGGATTCAGTACCTTCTTTTTTTAAACTTCTTATCAGCTCTTTATCATTAACAATACTGGCAGATAATATTTCAAAATGTCCACGAACTTTTTCTTCAATGAGATTAGGTTTGGTATCGGGAAATCGCTTAATCATGTCTTCAATAGTTTCTCGTATCATTTTATTTTTTTCATATTCTAAAATTTTTCTTTTGGTGGGATGTTCGCCTTTTTGGCGGAAGAGTTCTATCGCAACTGGATTTTTAACTTTAACAGTATCTGTAGCTTCCTCTTTTTTTGTCTGGCTATCCTTAACAAGGCCTTTTATGCAATTAATCTCTTCTAGAGAGAGGTGTAATTCAACTGTAAGGCCTTTTTCATCGATCTCTATTTTTCTCCATTCACTAATTTGATCAAGATCGATATCCTCCATTTTGCCGTCTTTTTCTTTCCCAGCTTTAAATTTTACCCCAGTAATTTCATAAACCGAATCATCTCTAGTGTTTTTCATTACATGGATTCGTTCATTATGAATTCGATAGTCTACAAAATTATCGGCCAAGTGGATGCTCATATTATGCATTAAATCGTTTTGCCCTTGATATTTTATTCCACCCTTTTCCCGTGACTTCTGTTTACCATGACTCACACCAAACACTTTTTCCCTATCATTTAATCCTTGATTTAAATCTCCCATCAAAAAAGTATCTAATGGCTTTAATGTTAACCGTGATGCTTGTGGCGGCGGGGTTTCAGCCCATTGTTGCATATGTTCGTTGACAAATCCTAGCTCTTCCCCGCGGCATTCTCCCGAAGTAGGAAGATTGTTCACTCCTTTCTTAAATGGGCTCCAAGGTCTACGTGTAAGCGATTCGAGTGGCCTTGTAAATTCTCCTCGAGTAGCTTGAGTATGCGTATTATACACCGTGAAGAAACGATCTCCCTTTTGTATCTTTGCAGCAACAAAACCTTTATTAGACAAAGAATCAAATCCTGCTAAATTAGGATAGCGATGAAACTCTGCATCAACAATAGGATATTTACTAAAGACAATCAAACCGCTACCCGCAAATGGATAACCCCTATGACCAACATCATGTAAAATATAAGGAAATTTTTCTTTCAATTTATCCATAACAATTTTTTGAGCATCCTTTCCAAGCCCAAATTTAGCTAAATTGTCAAATACTTCTTGTAAACAAAGTACATCACGAGGATTTTCGTCATCCATCTTCAAAAGGTGTTTTGCTAATTCTTCAGCCCTTTCTCTAGGACGTCTTAATTTATTAAACGGCAAAGGGTTACCGTCTTTATCTTTGTCCTTAAGCCTATCCCAAAACCAATCGCGGAGTAGTCCAGCATTTAACGTTAAAGTCTTGATGCTTCTTTGTTCTTTAGCTGTGAGAATTTGGGGATCAGGCGGATTAGTGGGTTCTGTTAATTGATAATGTCGATTAACATTTTTGAAAAATGCACCAAAGCCACCCAATCTCGGTGCATCCCAAGCTGCTTTCACCGCTGCCTTAAAATTATTCCACGATCGAACTGGACTAAAAACAACTTCAAGTGCGTAACTGACAGCGCTCGCCCCTGCACGAATAGTAGCACCAATAGAAGAAAGCGCCACCCATCCCAGTGCTGCCCAAGTCTTACCTTCTCCCAACATTGTCCAAGCAGATCTGGCCCCCTTAGCTTTACTCGTAAATAATTCTGCCACAATTTCACAATCTTCATCATCTGCTACATTAATAGCCCTCCCGATCCAATTAATGACGGGGGCAATAATGCCACTTTTAAAACAATTAGTTGAAGCATTATTGTTAAAATAACGCAACGGCGAATGGAAACGATCAAAAAAACGTTTTTTTTGAGGAAGTCCTTTAGTCGCCTCCTCTTTTATGGACTCCTGAACCGCTTTCATCCCCGTTTTTTCTTGAAGCGCTCCAAGTCTTGATTGAAATTGTTTTTGAATTTCTTCATCCAAATTTTGTTTTTGAGGAATTTGATCTTCTGTAGATTTTTTTTCTTGGCCCAATTTTGTTTCATTTGTTTCTGATGGTTGCATATACTTCATCCTCTTGCACTTGCACTTGAGGCAAAAACAGAAATTCTTTTTAAAATTCTTATTAAATTAGGTAGCATTATAAAGATAGAGTTCAATTTTAATTGGAATGTGTATTATCCCGTAAACAATAGAAAACAGAAAACATCCCAGTCATTATAGAAGGACCTCGTTAATAGACCGAGTCTTTTCAATCATTCTTGTGGTTGAAACGCCTTCTTTTAGACCCAGTAATTGAACTTTGCCACCTTGGCTAAGTACATATTTCGCACCAGGTATTTCGTTTATGTTTTTATAATCGCCCCCTTTGACGAGAATATGGGGTGAGATTTGTTGAATAATACGATCGGGGGTATCCTCACTAAAAGAAACAACCCAGTCAACCGATTTTAATGCAGCCAGCACTTGCATTCTTTCTTCTACGTCATTAATGGGACGTGTTGGGCCTTTTAATTTCGAAACCGAAGCATCGGTGTTGACAGCCACAATGACCCTATCTCCTAATCGTTTGGCTTGTTCTAAATACATGACATGTCCGGCATGCAAAATATCAAAACAGCCATTGGTAAAGACAATACGTTCTCCTTTGGCTTTGCTGATTCTAACTGCGTTTAATAGGGCTTCTTCCTCCATAATGCCAACGGGAATATTTTGTTCTTCCCCCCAGGCCATTTGTAATTCATGTACTGTAACTGCAGCGGCACCCAATTTTCCAACGGCAATGCCTGCTGCACGATTACCAATGGACGCTGCTTTGACAAGATCCATTCCCGACGCCAAACCAGCGCCAATAACCGCAATGACGGTATCTCCTGCTCCCGTAACATCGTGAACTTCTTTTGCAATCGCTGGAATATGGGTAGCAGGACCGTTGGCTTCGATAACGGAAATCCCTCGCTCGGAACGCGTAATAACCATCGCCTGGATATCATGCGCTTCCATTAAACGATAAGCCTTTTCGACCATGCCTTCTTCCGTACTCGAGACCCCTGCAACTGTTTCAAACTCTTTTAAATTAGGGGTTAAAACGGTAGCGCCACGATAAATAGAAAAATCCCGGGATTTGGGATCGACTAAGATAGGAATTTGATGAGAACGAGCTTTTTGAATAAAAGCACTGATATTGGTTAATGTGCCCTTATCATAATCCGAAAGAATGACGGTGTTAACATTTTGTATCGCGGTACAATAGGTTTCCCATAACAGAGCTTCGACTTCGGTTAAATCTGAAAAACGTTTTTCGGTATCCAGTCGAATCATTTGTTGATTGCGGCTTAAGACCCTTAATTTAGTAATGGTGGATACATTAGGCAAAGAAATTAAATGATGCGAAACATCTTCTTTGGTTAATAACCCTTGCAAAATTTCTGCATTTTCGTCTCTGCCGGTTATCCCTAAGACATGAACAAAAGCTCCCAAGGCCCTGACACCTAAAGCAACGTTTGCAGCTCCCCCTGGCCGTTCATCGATTCTATCAACCTGTACGACAGGAACTGGGGCTTCCGGTGAAATGCGCGAGGTTCCCCCAAATAAATAGCGGTCTAACATGACATCCCCTAATACCAAGACGCGCGCATCCGAAAATAAAATGGAATGAAAATCTGCATTAAAATCCATAAATACCCTACCGTTCTCTTACTTTCCTAGTTTCTTGATTGCTTAATTTCCTGTTGACCTTTGTCTGTGTAAGCAGCAAAGCAAATGCCAACAAATAAAACAAATAAATATCCAGGTGTAAAATCCATGAGCCAAGAATTACCTAATGAGCCAATCCCAATTGCAACTAAAATACCTTGCGCAAAACGTTGCTCTAAAATAGGTAATCGGAAACTCATGATAAAAAGTTTCCCAAATAAAAATAAAATGGCTGCTAGTCCCAAAATACCCAACTGAAAAAAGACATTTATATACTCATTATGTGGATTGCTGGTTGTCAGCCATTGATTCTCTCTTGCCTGTTCCTTATATATCCCTTTAAAACTGCCAGTTCCATACCCAATCCAAGGTTTTTGTTTAATCAGTTTTAATGTGTTTTTAGCAAAGTGTAAGCGTTCTTTAGTTGATAAATCATTTTTCAGTTCTAATCGCCATTCTTTATTAAGCAATTTTATATCAGAAAAAGAGGGGAAGATTCTTTTCAGTTTATTTGCTGGTTTAACGGATTCAACGACGGTTGGGATATTTTCTATTGGGACCGGCTCTATAGCTTTAAGATTATTTTCTGGTTTGACAATTTCAACTCTGGTGATTTGTAAACTATTATCCTTCCAGCGTTCCTGAAAACGTTTCGAAAAAAAACTACTGGAGGTTATCAATAGAAATACAAAAAGTCCGCCCCACAATATGCCCTTCCAACGAAAATGTTGTATAAAAAATAACATTGATAATACCGAAAAAACCACTTGCCCCGATCTACCATCGCTCATAAACCAAGTATAAAAAGTTAAAACAGAAATCAAAAGATATAATAAAAGTCGAATGCCGAATAGACGGGATTGCAGAGCGTAGTGGGCAATTAAAAAAGTAGCATAGGCCATCAAAAGATTGGTATCAATATGATTCTTAAATAAACAAGCTTCGGTAAATTTATTCCCGAAAGGGAAAGAAATCTTACCAAAATATTTTACCGAGACCAAACAAAAAACAAACACCATAGTCCAAATAAAAGCGTGGGTTGCCATTCTGCGTAATTTTTTTGCGACAAACAAAGACAATAAAAAGGGGATATATAAAAACTTACTCATTTTATCCAGTAATTCAATAATGTCATCGGTGGGTGCTTTAGAATAGCTGCTTCCAATTAGGAATAACATAAAAAAGGCCAGTGTTAGTAACGTCGTGGGATTTTTGAATACCCAGAACGCCTTATTTTTAAGATCGCCTTCTAAAAACCAAAAGAAGATCAAACTCAACAAAAAAAGATGCGTGATCCCAGTCGAGATAGGAATTGAAATCACAAACAGAATCGCTGATATTCGGGTCATCAAACTATAAATATTTAATGAGCGAAGCGATTTAAAATTATCTTTAAACAGGTGTGTAGGAAGGATTGATGTTACCATCACTAACCTTGCTGTCCCGCTGTAAGCGCATGAAGCGCATCCAGCACCCTTCCCGTCGATAAATTTTCCATACACTGATGATGTTTTAGTGGACACTCCCGTTTAAAACAGGGACTACACGGTAATGATAAGCGAACGGTCTTCGCTCTTGCATTTAAGGGGGGTGTAAAACTTGGATCAGTTGATCCATAAACCGCAACTAGGGGTATATTTAGACTTGCTGCAATATGCATCAGACCCGAATCGTTGCTCACCACCCGATTTGCTAAAGACATTAAATCGATGGCTTCTCCTAAATCGGTTTTGCCGGTAAAATTAAAACAACGATCTTTTTCAATCAAAGCTTCTTCAATTTTTGTTGCAACCGGCATGTCATTTTTAGAACCCATCAGCCAAATTCGCCAATCTTTTTTTATCATTTCATTTGCTAACGCGGCATAATGATGCTCTGGCCAGCGCTTAGAAGCGCCAAATTCTGCACCAGGACATAAGACTAAAATAGGGGTTTTATCCGAGGAAGAAATATTAAATTTTGCAAGCGTCGCTTGCAATCTAGTTTGATCAATTTTTAACTCAGGGGAAGGCGTTATAAAAGGAGGTTCTTTTCCTTTCTTGTGTGCCAATGCAACTAAACGTTGAACCATCAATGGCAATTGCTTTTTATTTAAAACACGTGCATCGTTTAATAAACCAAAACGCATTTCTCGCATCCATCCTGTACGCTTGGGAATTTTTGCAAGCCAAGGAATAAGCGCGGATTTCCAAGAATTTGGCAGAACGATTGCTTGATCGTACTTTTCTTGTCTTAACTCTTTTGCCAAGGCATATCGAGTTCCTAACGCCAATACGCCATGCCCTATCGGCATTAAAATATTTTTTCGAACTTCGGGCATTCGGAGCAGTAACGGGTTAGTCCAGCCAGGCGCTAAAACATCGATGATGGCAAGTTTATTTTGCTCTTTAATGGCCTTAAATAAGGATTGGGCCATGACCATATCCCCAACCCAAGCTGGGCCTACTATTAAAATTTTAGGGCTCACAACATTTTCACTCACAACTGCATTACCCTCCATCCTGTAACCTATAATGCTTGCCACAATAAGGACAGTTTGCTTTCCCAGTTTTTTCTATGGGTAAAAAGACTCGAGGATGCTGGTTCCAAAGAGTATCATCGTGCCTAGGGCAAGAAATGGGTAACTCTTCGTGGCTCACCATAATAGATTGTAATAAATCCTTTCTATTGATTTGTTGTATGTCACTCATGATTAGCTCCTACTCATAATACACTTTATATATATAGTGAACCAGAGTGACCTATTCTACCTCAAATTATCTATGAAGTTAAAAAATTTGTGCTATGTTTAGGTTTGGTAGATTACATTAAACAAGTCAACAGTAAATCGAGGAGATTGCATATGTCACAAAAACCAACCAAACCAGAAACAACCACAGGTTATAAAAGCACGACCACAACTCCAATGAGTGAACAAGACATTCAAAGAGAATTGAAAACCTTACCACAAGACTTTGGAAAAGTTGCTACTAGCATTCCAAGCTCTGCAGCTGCATTACAAAAAATTTGCACCAATGTTCAAAAGGAATTAGAAACATTTTATGAATATTATCAGAAAAAAGATGTTAAGCACTCACAATCGGAAATTGAGAAATTAGATACAGTATTATCTGATCTCAAAAATAAAAGCCGTGTGGCAGAAGTGCTAAAAGGGGTTCAACCTGAAAGCTTCAAACCTTTAGTAGGTTATTTTGAAAGATTGAACCAATGCTTGACAGGGATTCAGCAAAACATAGCCAAGGGTAGTTCTTCTTTAGGAAAAGATACCACTGGTACTTTTACTCCTTCAGTCCAAACGTTAACCAGTGACATTACCAAGGTTATCAGTAATCTTGAAACCCATACAAAACCAAAAAGATAAAAGTAAAGCACTAGAGGACAAAGTGGTTCAAGGATGAACCTTATGAAGATACAGACGTAAACGTTCAAATCTAAATGGTACTAAGGGGGAGGTATGTCATCACAAGATAAATTTAAAAAATTCACTGACACAATTAAAGAGAAAACAAAAGAATATGCTCCCATTATAAAAGAAAAATCAATGTCAGCTTTTGAAAAAACCAAAGAATTTACAAACGAAGTTGTAATACCCTCTTTAAAAAAGAGTTACGAAATTACAAAACAAAAGATGCAAGATTATCAAGAACAGCATAAGAAAGCAGAGACAGGTAACGGTGGCACTACAGAAAGTACGACTACAACTGTCACAGAGAAGAAAACAAGGACTGAAGATAAAGAATAAAAAGTGTTCTTATAATTTTAAGAGTAAATTACATAATTCCTCTTCAAATTGTTTTAGACTCTTTTGATCTTGTAATGCATTGTCTATCATAATGGAAAACACTAAATCTTTACCGTTCTCTGTATTAATATATCCCGATAAAGAAGACACACCCATTAAAGATCCGGTTTTAGCTAATATTTTACTTTTTTTGTCTGTTTTATCGGTTTTAGTATTATCTTGAAAACGAGCTTTTAGGGTGCCGTCTTCCCCTGCGGCGGGTAAGGCATCTTTAAAGGTTTTACCATAAGTTTTATCTTGATGCATGCCGTAGAGTAAGGTTGCAAATTGGCTGGGGGCGATTAAGTTATATCGAGAAAGCCCAGAGCCATCCATCAAGCGCATTTTGGTAGGATCTAATTTAAGTTTATCCTTCAAAATTTCTTGAATGGCTCTAACACCGGCTGAAAAAGAGCCTTCTTGAAAACGGATAAACCCAAGCGTTTTGGTTAAACTCTCAGTATAAATATTATTAGAATCCTGCAAAATAGTCTGGACTAAATCTTTTAAAGGTTTTGATTGATGCAGAGCAACCGTTTTTAGATTCCCTAATTCTTTGGTCGAGATGCCTTCTTTAACCGTGCCAGAGAAAGTAATGCCATTTTCTTGAAGAGCTTCGGTTATCACTTTCTTGGCATACGCATTGGGATTTTTAAGAGCTAATCTCAGAGTGGTCGGTTCAGATTTTTGCGGCCAGCAACCAGAAATATTTATATCGTTATTCAGACTGGTATTAACCATAAATAAACAATGTTGATTTGCTTCTTCTTCTGTTACTGAGACAACATTTTGATGTAATTGTATACGTTTTTTATCCTCTTCATTCATTAATTTTGCACCTATTTTTTCACCCACAGTCTGCGTAGGCTCCAATTGAATAGGCACAGCATTTTGATTAAGCATGATCGTTGTAATGGGGGGAGAATAATACCACCATAGGGCATTCCAAATCCATCCTAATCCATAATCTAATCCTTGAAATCGCGTATTATCGAGAATAATATCGCCTTTTATTTCTTGGATCCCTTGGGATTTAATTTCTTTAATAAGTGTTTTTAATTCAGACGAAGTAAGCGTAGGATCGCCTGTAAAATGAAAATAAAGATTGCCTTTTAGAATATTATTGTTAAGATCCTCTCCTTTAATTTTAAGTGTCGTATCGTAATGATAGTCTTCTCCTAAATAAAGCAATCCGGCTGCTGCGGTTAAAAGCTTAGTGCAACTTGCGGGGGTAAATGCATCGTTGCTGTTGCGTTGATAAAGCATTTTCCCCGTATCCAGCTCTTGGACCACCAACCCCACTTTGGTATTCTGAAGTAGTTTTTGGATTAATCCTTCTATTTGCAAAGATAACTCTGAAGTGTTTAGTGTGTCTGCACAAATAACGTTAGAGCTAATGAGTAGGATTATTGGCAAGAATATTGTTAGGAACTTCGTTGATAAGAAAAATAAACTAAATTGTTTTTTAACCAACATAAAAACTTTCACTCCGCTCTAGCTATTTAAGGATATAATGAATGGTAACTCGTATTGTATTTGAACCAAAATCTTAATCTAGAAAACTCACATTTAATATGTTATTATCCGATACTTTAAAAGAAACAGCAAGCGATACTATTGTTCGGGTCGCCGTTCCAACACCTTTACGAAAACTGTTTGATTATTTACCGCCTGCCGATTATAGCGGCGTTTTGTTACCAGGATTACGGGTTCGCATCCCCTTTGGAAAACAAGAACAAATGGGGATCATTGTCGAAATAGCCAAAGAAACAGACTGTCCTGTTTCGAAATTAAAATGCGTACACGAAGTATTAGATTTGAAACCTATTTTTCCAGACTCTATTTTAGACCTTATTCAATGGGCAAGCCGATATTATCAATGTAGTTTGGGAGAAGCCTTTGATACTGCGATGCCAGCATGGTTAAGAAAAGGGAGAACGAGTGAAATTATTACTTCTCCGGAAGCGAATATTGAGCATTTAAAGATAAGTCATTTAAAAATGGAATTAAATTCCGAACAACAGATCGCAGTTGATAAAATTAACGCCTCTATCGGGACTTTTCAAACTTTTTTATTGCAGGGTATCACCGGCAGTGGCAAAACCGAAGTCTATTTTCGAGTCATTGAGCAAGCGATAAATGTATCTAAACAAGTGTTAATTTTGGTACCCGAAATTGGACTAACCCCACAAATTGTTGATCGATTAAAAAACCGTTTTTCTTGCCCTATTGCAGTGTTACATTCTGGTTTAACCGAAAAGCAACGCTGGCTTGCATGGCAGCAAGCTAAAGAAGGTTTAGCCCCTATTGTTGTCGGCACACGATCCGCTGTTTTTACGCCCCTTAAATATCCAGGGGTTTTTATGGTAGACGAAGAACATGATGTATCGTTTAAACAACAAGATGGGTTTCGCTATTCAGCGAGAGATTTAATTATCCGTCGCGCGCAATTGGAACAATGCCCTATTATTTTAGGTACCGCCACCCCGTCCCTAGAAAGTTTCCAAAATGCCAATCAAGATAAATTTAAAAGACTCCTGTTACAACATCGTGCCGGAGGTGCAAAACCTCCCAGCATCCAAGTTTTAGATATTCGTCATAAAAAATTAGAAGCTGGATTGTCTGCACAACTCATCCAAAGCATGCAAGAACATTTAAACAATCAAGGTCAAGTTTTAATATTTTTAAATCGTCGTGGTTTTGCGCCTGTCTTTATGTGTTTTGAGTGCGGCTGGGTAAAACAATGCGTTCGCTGTGACGCTAAAATGACGCTGCATTATCAACCTAAGCGACTGTGGTGTCATCATTGTGATGCCACTAGTTTTGTTCCCACCGCTTGCCCTAATTGTCAAACCCCGAATTTAAATGCCGTCGGGGTTGGAACGGAACGATTAGAAACCGCATTGCAAACCCTCTTTCCGGAAAAAAAAATAATTCGATTAGATCGGGATACTACTCGAAAAAAGGAAGCCTTAAAAGAAGCGTTAAGCCAAGCACAATTGGGCAAGGCCGAAATATTATTGGGTACGCAAATGATTGCCAAAGGACATCATTTTCCAAACGTTACCTTGGTTGCCATTATCGACGTTGACAGCGGCTTATTTAGTGTCGATTTTCGCAGTTTAGAACGGTTAGGGCAGCTTGTTACCCAAGTCACAGGACGTGCAGGCCGGGAGACAAAACCCGGGACGATGATTTTACAAACCTGTCACCCACACCATCCACTACTCACGATCTTATTAGAAAAAGGCTATGCTGCCTTTGCAGAAGAAATTTTAAATGAACGAAAATCAGCCATGCTCCCACCCTATAGTTATCATGCATTAATTAGGGCAGATGCAAAACAAGGATCTCGCGCATTGAACTTTTTAAAAAGCTTAAAATCCGATTTACAAAAAATGCAGCCACAACGTTCTCACCCGATTCAAATTTTAGGACCAACCCCGGCTCCCATGGAACGCCGAGTCGGATATTTTCGAGCGCAATTATTATTACAATCCGAAAATCGCATGCGACTGCAAAAAATGATAGATGCGTTAGTAGAGAAATTAGGATCAACTCCAATAACCAGTAGTATTCGTTGGTCGTTAGATGTAGATCCGGTTGAAATGTATTAAAAACAGATTAAAACAACTTCCCAGGGGTCGTACTTCTTGCCGCTGTGATCACTTCAGTTACCGCTCCTGTTGTTCCAGGTCCTTCTGTCACTCCCACTCCCACAGCAGTAGTTTGCCCGACTCCCGTAAATACGAGAGGTTTACCTTCTCGCCATCCCTTTTCTAATTCTTGTTTATATTTTTCTAGTAACAGCGCTGTTTGTTTGTCGTTTACAATTTTTTTAAGACACTCAATTTCTTTAACTGCATCTTGATGCTCAAGAACCAAGGCCTCTTTTTCCGCAATGGCTAATATATCTAGTTGTTCCTTAAGCGGTAATTCTGCAAACTGTGCTTTACTAGATACTTTCCCTAACATGCATAAATAGGCTTCTAACCAAATGGTTAACATTAAATTGTTTAATTCTTCCAGGATTTCAGCTTCTCTGGATATTTTTGGATTTAAGCAAGAAGCCAGCGTCAAAATAATCTGATAACGTTTGGGGGGAGAAACCTTATCATTTTTATAAAAATCTTGAAAATCTGAAATCTCAGCCAACATGCATATTGCATTTTGCATCCATTTTTTATCAAAAACGTCCCGATATTTCTCATCTCTCTTTTCAGGATGTTCTACTTTTACTAGATTAGCTTTTTTTAAAATAGAACTCAAAGCGATAATTTTGACAACCGAAGCACATTGTACTTTTCGTAAGGAGTCTTTGAATGCCTCCCCTAAGGCGATATATTCTAAGCGATCAATAGCAAGCTGTTCGGGACTTCGTCTCACAGCGGCTTTATCTATGCTGGGATCCTCTGGTTTAATGTCTTTTTTACTAGCCTTTCTTTTTAAGTCTACAGTATAATATTCGAGCACGGCATCGATGCATTTAATAAAATTATCAAAATTATCACACGTCAATTGATAATGATTACCACCCATCATAGGTCCTGGACCACTCCCTGGTGCATAATGGGTGTAAAATAAACCTTCTTTTTTACAAGCAGTATTGAAAGCTGCAAAAGTGCCCGACGTTTTAAGATGCTCTGGTATTTCTGGCAAGCTAGCCAAAAATAGAGGCCAAGAAATTAATTTTGGAGGCTCTCCTGGGTTCAATTTCGCTGAAGCGAAACTTTGCAAGTTCTCTGGAGATAAGCCCCCTCTTAATCGCACTAAAAAATAATATTGTAATTTGTGTGCTTCAGTCTCTGATAATTTTGGAAATTTAATTTTAAAATTCCCTTGAAGGGCTTTGGTCCCTGCTTTAATAGTTTTAGTGATAGCATTAATTGCATCCCCTTCAAAAGGAATCAGGGTTCCCAAGAGTCGACTAAACATAAAGGAAGGTAAAAATTCTTTGGTAATGTCATTTTCGCTGACAGCATCATTTCCTATTGAACCCTTCGTTTTCCCTAACCAATCAAGTACCAGGTCTTCAACGGTGAATTCATCAAACACTAAAACCGCATGTTCTGATTTTGCAGTTAAATAAGCATATTGGAGTCTACCTAACAATTTTTGCTGGGTAAGAACCTGGTGTAATTGGACACTTTTTATAAAATCCAGCGGATGAAATTTTGTGATATTTTCTGGATTAGGTTGTTTTATTCCTATTTTTTCCAGTAATTGTTCTTGAAGCCCGACTGCAGCCATTAGTTACCTCTCCAAATAATATTGAGAATTACTGAAATGAATTCTCAAATGACTTCTTAAAATATAAAAACAAAAATAATTTATAATACAAAACTTAACCAATTGATTTTTAACGTTTTTCTTGAAATTAAACCTCAATCTCACGAATTTCTGCTTATGTCTTTATTTTCAATAATTTAGGCAGTAATGTCAAGCACAATATTGGCGTTATGAACCCTCTTTAAGTTGACAAATTATGCTAAAATAGCTCCACTCTCATATCCTATATTCATCATAATTCAGGACACCTGACGGCATGATAAAAAAAATCGACAGAAAAATAAGTAAACAACTCAATATGCCTGCTGTAACAGACACTGAGTCCCACACAGTACTTGACACTGTCACCGATCGATTTCCTATGGCCATTACCCCTCAAATTTTAAAAGGGATTCAGCAAGAGGGTCCCGGAGGCCCTTTAGCGAAACAATTTTTACCCGATTTAAAAGAACTTATGATCGACTCCGATGAATTATCAGATCCCGTTGGAGACGAACAATACACTGTCCAAAAAGGCGTGGTACATCGATATCCCGATCGTTGTCTTCTAAAACCTGTCTCGGTTTGTGCCGTCTATTGTCGTTTTTGTTTTAGACGAGAAACCTTAGGGGGACGTAAAAAGGGATTAACGCCCACGGAATTGGAAGCCGCTTTTCAATATATTTCTGAACACAAAGAAATCTGGGAAGTCATCATCACTGGCGGGGACCCATTCATTTTAAAGCCTAAAAAAATAGCGGAAATTTTATCCAATTTAGAAAATATCCCACATGTAGAAGTCATTCGTATTCATACCCGTATTCCATTTGTAGATCCAGGCCGAATGACAGAAGAAATTTTCAAAGCGCTTAACCTTAAAAAAACACTTTATATTGCTTTACATGCTAATCATCCCAGCGAATTTACCGATGAAGCAAAAACAGTCATCGCAAAATTGAGTAACCAGGGTATTCCGCTCATGAGTCAAACAGTCTTGTTAAAGGGTATTAATGACAATATCAATACATTAAGCGAACTGATGCGAACCTTTGTTAAACATAAAATTAAACCTTATTATCTCCATCATCTTGATCTCGTCCAAGGCACATCGCATTTTCGAACATCGGTTGAAAAGGGGATCGAATTAATGAAAGCCTTACGAGGACATTTTTCTGGACTTTGCCAACCCACTTATGTCATCGATCTTCCCGGTGGCTATGGCAAAGTACCTGTGAGTTATTCTTATATAAAAGGAGATAAAATCGAAGATTACCAAGGAAAATGTCACCCCTACCCCCATTTAACCGTAAAAAATTAGATTGTTGCACCATAGATTGTTACAATTTAAGGATGTTGCATTATATTTTAATTATATTGATGAAAGAGACAGATATGATTGTTACAAAATGGATAACTCCTTTTTTGCTCAAGATGAAGATAAATCGAATTAATCGAAGACCCACCACCCGGCGCAGCCCCTCGCGACGGTATGAAGCTCGGGCTTCTTCTTCCTTAGGCTGGGTCTCTTTATTCAGCGGAATTTTTATAGGTATTGCTGGGACCATTTTCCTATATACTACATTTTTTGAAAACTCTTCTTTGAGTAAAATCAAAACCTTAGTCCAGAAGGAAGTCAAAAACGAGCTGCAACACGAAATGAACCATTCTAATCCACCCCTCGTATTGCAAAGCTCTGCAACTCATGAACAACATCCTCAACAAATTCAGCAAACTCATCAAGCACCTGCAAAAACAGAACCTCCCAAGCCCAAAATTTTGATGGTTCAAAATAGCCAGAGACCCGAAAATGAAAAACCCAAAAAATACGAGTTTTACAACTTACTCCCAGGCATGGAAGTGCAATTGCCTGAACAACAACTACAACAGCAGTTACAACAACAGCAATTACAACAACAGCAAAAAGTTCAAGGTGAAGCAAATGCTGTGCAACAAAATCAAAATCCCGTAAGCAATCAAAGAGTTCGACCCTTACAAAATCAGTTAACGGCTACTCACAATATTCCGAATACAGAAACTTTAGGCATTGTTCAAAAACCAATGGTTCAAAAACCGAGGGGACAGAGCTATGGGCCGGCACGGAGACCGGCCCCTTCATCACAAATTCAAGCAAAATCGAATAAACCCATTATTCCCCAAGGAAAGAAACCGGCCCCTACGATCCCGGCCCCCACGACGACATTAAGTCCTCGGGTAGAAACCAAATTGGCTGCAGCACATTATATTATTCAAGCGGGTATTTTTGCGCTCCCGAACGATGCCACAGAGTTAAATTCACGATTAAATACTAAAGGCTTTAAGCCTCGTATTCAAAAAATGAAAAATCGGGAAGGAGTTACTGCTTACCGAGTGATGTTAGGGCCGTATTCAACTGAGGCAATGGCAGTAAATCAAAAGAAATTGTTAGAACAAAATAAAATTCACGGAATTTTAATTTTGAAACAATCATAGGGGATATTCGTTTGAAACAATTTGAAGGCACCACTATATTATGTGTTCGTAAAAATAAACACGTTGTCATTGGCGGCGATGGCCAAGTATCGCAGGGCAACACTATTTTAAAAGGCAATGCCCGTAAAGTGCGAAAGCTTTATCAAAATAAAGTCATTGCTGGATTTGCAGGTGGCACGGCAGATGCGTTTACACTTTTTGAGCGTTTTGAAAAAAAATTAGAAGCTCATCACGGTCAACTAACCCGTGCGGCAGTAGAACTGGCCAAAGATTGGCGAACCGATCGCGCATTACGGCGATTAGAAGCTTTATTATTAGTGGCAGATAAATTAGCCACTTTAATGATCACCGGCAATGGAGATGTTATTGAGCCCGAAGATTGTTTAATGGCCATTGGCTCGGGCGGTAGCTACGCTCAAGCAGCCGCGACTGCTTTGGTCCAAAACACAAAATTATCAGCCAAAGAAATTGTGGAAAAATCTTTGTTAATTGCTTCCGATATTTGCGTCTTCTCTAATCAAAACTTAACCATTGAAGACATTGAGAGTGACATTTAATTAAGAGTGAAATTCTAATGAGCAAAAGTGTAAATAAAAAATCAAGTTCAGAAATAAGTAGTTTTCAATTTATGATGACCCCACAAGAAATTGTGAAAGAATTAGATAAACATATTATAGGTCAAGCGGCAGCAAAACGATCGGTTGCCATCGCCCTTCGCAATCGTTTTCGACGAATGCAAGTCGATCCCAGTTTACGTCACGAAATTACCCCAAAAAATATTTTATTAATTGGGCCTACGGGCGTCGGGAAAACAGAAATTGCACGGCGCCTAGCAAAATTGGCCAGTGCGCCGTTTATTAAAGTAGAAGCCACTAAATTTACCGAAGTCGGTTATGTGGGTCGCGATGTAGATTCTATTATTCGGGATTTGGTCGATGTCTCCGTAAAACTTACGCGCGAAGAAGCCATCGAAAAAGTAAAAGATCGCGCAGAACGACAAGCAGAAGAAAAAATCTTAGATGCCCTATCTTCTCCGAAAGGAAAACCTGAAGTCATAGATGCCACAGGTGTTTTACATGAAGGCGGAAGTCCTGAACATACTACTATCCGGCTGTCTTTGCGTAAAGAATTTAGAGCAGGAAAATTGGACGACAAAGAAATTGATATCGATGTTTCTGGTAGTTCTGTCGGCGTCGAAATTATGGCCCCTCCCGGCATGGAAGAAATGACCAATCAATTACAAAGCATTTTCCAAAATTTATCCAGTGACCGCGTTAGGCGCCGCAAACTTCGAGTTAAAGATGCCTATAAGCTTCTTAAGGAAGAAGAAGCCTCAAAGCTAATTAATGACGAAGACATTAAAGCACGCGCCTTAGAACGCGCTGAACAAGCTGGAATTGTGTTTTTAGATGAAATTGATAAAATTACCCAACGCTCGGAGCATCGAGGGGGTGGAGAAGTCTCTCGAGAAGGGGTGCAACGAGATTTACTGCCGTTGGTCGAAGGCTGTACCGTATCCACCAAATATGGCATGGTCAAAACCGATCACGTGTTATTTATTGCTTCGGGTGCGTTTCATTTATCAAAACCTTCAGATTTAATTCCAGAATTACAAGGGCGATTACCCATCCGGGTAGAACTCGATGCTTTAAAATCCGCAGATTTTGTTCGTATTTTAACCGAACCCGATGCTTGTTTAACCGTTCAATATCAAGCATTATTAGCAACCGAAGGCGTTACTTTAAAATTTGCTAAAGAGGGTATTCATAAAATAGCTGAGATTGCTTTCGAAATGAATGAACGTACCGAGAACATTGGCGCAAGACGCTTATATACGGTTATGGAACGCTTGCTGGATGATCTCTCTTTCAGTGCCACTGAAAAAACGGGAACCACCATTGTCATAGACAAAAAATATGTGGACGATCAATTAACCGCGTTGTTGAAAGACGAAGATTTAAGTCAATTTATTTTATAGTTATCCTCACCCACTCCCGCGGTTTTCCCGCGGGAGGATGAATAATGATTGACATTGACTTGCAGCTGTCTGCGATCTAGCTTTTTAGCTTTTTCGCTTTCGTGGCGTTCAGCATCTGATCTATTTCTCTAATAGCATCCTGTTCATCTTGCTCAGTCTCAAGCTCCACCACAGCTAATACTTTGATTTTTTCTAAGAGACTACTAATGACCGCAGCGTCCTGCTGCAAAAGTTCGGCTCTGGATTTTACGCCAACTTCTTTACCCAAATCGATAATTTTATCATCTATCCATGTTTTAATTATTTTCGCCTGATTACGACGTCTATACTTTCTTCTCTGCTTCCGTGCACCGACGTTACCAACCGCTTTTTCATCGTTTTGCAGCGCTTGGGACAATTGTAATGCTGCTGCTAGATCATTATCTTCATCATCTTCATCGACTACCGATGACGTTTGAGTTGAGGTAGCGGGGGCTGCGGTAGCGGTGGCTGTGGCAGCAGGGTTCAAGGTTGCACGCCCTAAGCTTGAAAAACCAAGCCCCCCCCGTCCACCGGCACGGGCTTCATCGGCTGCCTTACCTTGTTGTTTTATGACAATTTCTCGTTCAATTTCTTGAGCTTTCGCTCTAACAGCAGTGAGAAACTCTCGTGCACGATCGGCCTTTAGCTTCGCCTCTTCTTCCAGGGTTCTAAAGAGTTCTTCGCGTTTGGCTAGGGTTAAATCTTCAAATTTCTGGGCACCTGCGCCTGCTGCTGCAGGTATACCGGCTAATAAAGCTTCCATTCGCTCTTTCACCCATTTATCTACTTCGGCTTTTTTAACCTCTAGAATCAGCGCGCTGATTTCTTTTACAACTAACTCGAACTTGTCAAACTCTGCTTCTGCTTTCAATTTTTCTAAGATATTGCAAAGAAGTACGGGGTCCCATTGCAAGAATTCAGCTCTGGTTTGAATACCAGCCTCTTTCCCAAAAGATAAAATCCGAGCATCTAACCAGATGGCTTGTTCCCTGTTCCGTAAATCATTTAAAGCTTCTGCTTGGCAGTCTAAAGGTAACATGATAGGTACCGCTGCCTTGGCTTTTTTAATTGCTTCCATTTTAATTAGAGCATTCGCTTGATTAAACGCTGCGATAGAAGAAGCGCCGGATGCCGCTGCCAAGCTTTCTTCAATCCACTTCTTATAAAGCGTTTGCTTGACTTGAGCTAACAGATAGTCAATTTCTTTCTGCGCTGCTTCATGTCCAATTCCCTCATCATCTGAAGCTTCCGCTTTTAAAACGGTTAAAACTCGGATTTGTTCTTGAGGGGTTAAGGCTGCAAACTTGGATCGGTCTACCACGTTGCCTTCTTCACATAAACGCGCATCTAACCACACTTCTAACATCAACGTGTTCAAAGCTTCCAGGACCGAAGCGTCTTTTTCTTTTTCGCCGGCTTCTTGTGCAACTTGGATAATCGCTTGATAACGTTTAAGTGCCGTCACTTTATGAGTATTATTGAAATCTGCAAAGAGCGCGACCCCGGCGGCACGACATAAAGCTTCTTCCATCCACTTTTTATTTAAAGCGGTGATACGCCTTTTAATGTCTTCTACCGCGGCGTCATTTTTATCTTTTTCTGCTGATTTTAACACTTTTTCTAAGGCAACCAATTGTTTTTCTGCCGATAGAGCATTAAATTCGGCTTCGACTTTGACACCAGCGGCTTGACAAAGCTGCGTTTCGCACCAAAGAGGACTCATACGATCATTGATGACTTTAAGGGCTTTTTTAAGACCCATTTTTTGGAGCTCTTGGCTAACAATCCGTAAGAACAAGAACTGTTCCATTTTGGATTTTTTATCAAGTTCTGAGGGTAATTGAACCTTCATTAAGGTGCAGAGTCGATCGTTAATCCAATCGTTGGCACAGAGTTCCATCCGAGCTTCGAGCAATTCGAAGATCTCTAACATGGCCGGATGTTCCATGGCTTTTACGAATATCTTGGTGTAGATATCAAATTGCTCAGTCCCAGACAGTAAATTAAAGTGTGAACGACGTCGAACGCCTAGGGCGTACATTTGCTCATCAATCCATTCTTCAATCATGAGTTTCTTTTGATAGTCACTTAAAGTGGATGCTTGTGCTAAGCTGTTTTTCAGCTCCATCGCAGATAAGGTATGTCGGCGTACCGCTTTGGTTTTATCGTCATACGTAATTTCAATGGTGACTTCAATTTCGTCACAGTCTGCTTCACCTGCCGCTTTAATAGCTTCTGGTGGCACAAACAAAGTACGGTTGACGACTTTGTTGGTAAAGAACGGGCTCATGGGTTCCGTTACCACCGGTTTACCTTTGACGGAATACGTCACGTTAATGCTATTCAAAAATCGGAACTGCTGCATTAACATTAAATCGTTAATTTCTTCCCCTAGCTTTGCGGTGCTGGCGAAGACCATTTGGCTGCCTTCTTCTGACATGGCGGCGACAATTCGTAAAAATTCCCCATCTGACTTGGCAGGATCTAAATCCATCCCGAGAATATCCATGGGGGTAAGGGCTACTGACTTAAAGAGTTCACGCAGATCTTTTTTGAATTTTGGAAATAAGGCAGGATCAGCCCCTCTCAATTTACGACTATAAACTTCGTCCCAAACCCCGTCGGTGGCGAGTAATAGTCTAGCGTTGGTTCTCGGGACAACCACTTCCCCTTCTCCTTTCTTATCAGCCCCTTCTTTATTGTCTAGCCCTGCTTTTTTATCGCCTTTTTGCTGCTGTTCAACTTCTTTCCAAGTTCGGGTCAAAGTTTCTAAGGCCGTACGAAGACCTGGGATCCCGAAAGTTCCCAGATCCGGTTCTATCGATCTTAAAGCCTTTAAAATGTCTGGCAGTGTCTCAGGGGTTAAGGGAACCCGATCCAGGGGAACACCTTTCACAGACACTTTAACGTTATCTCCAGTCTTTCCTTGGTACTTAACAAAAATTAAGAATTGGTTTGGTTTTTTGGCCAATTCGGTTAATGCTTTTTCTAAACCATCGGGACTTTTAATAACATCCATTCGAGTTTTACCGGCGTCCCCTTCACCCATGCTACCACTCGCATCTAACACTAACACGGTGTCAGATTCGGTAAAGGGAAGTTTGGGCAAATCGAATTCAATAGGCACTGCCGCTTGATCAAAAAAGAGTTGCGACGGGCTTAAGCGAGTAATCGGCTCTTCACCATAGCCTTCTAGGGCAGGTGCTTGCGCTAAAGTTTCGCAAAGGGCTGGGAATTTGGCAATCAAAGCATGCTGTAAGGTTCTAAAACCATCGATAAATAATGCCACTTTTTCTAAATAGTCTTTATGTTGTTTTTCAAATACTTTATCCGCATCCTCGCCTTCCGCTTTTTCTTTTAATTCTTTTGCATACACACTGGAAATGGCTTCTAAACATTTTATAAACTCGTTAAAATCATCGCACATCACTCGATAATACAAACCTTTGGTTTTTATGGAGAAATGCACATAGAATAAACCTTCTTCGGCGCAAGCATCGCTGAATTTAGCGTAGTCTTCGTCTGTATTAAAGCCCTCTGGTAAGGGAGGAAGGGTTGCAACATATTCTTCCCAAGACAAAAGTGTTTTGGGTTTAAAGAGATCTGCAATATTGTCAGGTGAAAAAGCAGTTTTTAATTTTGTTATCAGATCTAAATGCACTCGACGGGCATCGGCTTGTAACAATAAGGGGAATTTGATCTGTGGATCGGTCATGAGCTTTTGGGTACCCTTGCCAATACCCTCGCCTTCATTATCGATAGCATCCATTTCCCAAGGAATTAAAGTGCCTAATAATTGGCTAAACATGGCAGAAGGTAAGAATTCTTTTACGATGTCATTTTCAGAAACGCCCGTTTGTCCTAACACCACAATGGCTCTGCCGTATAAACGAAAGACTAATTCTTCGACGGTATCTTCGTCCATAATTAAGGTGGCGTCGTTACTGCGGGGGGTTAACCAGGCACATTGGAGTTTTTCTAATAAACCTTGATCTTTAAGCCATCGTTGGACATGTTCTTTTTTTAAGAAATCTAAAGATTGTGGGGCAGCGACGGCGGCGGGGGCAGCGGCGGCGGCTAGTTCTTTCTTATCTTGGTGTTCTTTACGATCCCCGTTGTTTTCTACTGCTTCGAGTAAATCTTTTACATCAGCTTGTACTGCATCTACTACATTTGCCATGATATCATCTCCAACTGTATTGTTAATTACTATGATTACTATAAAAAATTACGACTAAATTAAAACGATCAAAAACTGGTTATTCTTGAAGTCTGTATTTTTATTCAGTATTTGAATTAGTCTTATGGCTTATCTTGCCAAAGAATGGGGCAAAAGTCAACAATCATCTATTTACAACAATTTGGGAATAAGTCAAACATCCATAATAATTTTGCGGAGGCCGAGTGACTGGTGTAATTGCGTTTTAATTCTAAATCGTATCCTAACCTGACAATAACCCCAGGACTAATAATGCCTGCGGCACTCAAGCCGATATTAACACTATTTTTAGGCGGAGAAGGGACGTTTGTTACAAAAGAAGGACCTCCGTCGGTAAAACTTGAGGTTACCGCAAGATTAGGACTTTTAGCTTCATAAAAGAAAATGACATGCGCCTCGGGTAAAAAATCTTCAATTTGACTGACGTCAGCAAACCGTAAGCCAATGCCAGTACGCACTGAAGTAACCGTGCGTGATGCAATGTTAAGGGTAGCACCCGTAGCACCCGTAGCACCCGTTTCGGTATGTGCTCCTTGTCTCACGCTGGAATAACGAAAAGTCGTCAGCGGCGCAAGTTCTGCTCGTCCCATCGGTAAAGATAATCCAACATCCGCACGTCCGTTTATTTGGGTACCACTGTATTTAGAAGTTGCAGTACTTCCGATTAAAGTAATCGTACGATCTGTTTTGTAACGATTACTGGCAAAGCCTAACATCCCATCTGCAAAAAAGAGACAATAGTCTGCAGACGCATAGAGACTCCCTTGCGCACTGGCGATCGTCGTTTTAGAAGGAGAAGAGGTTCCTGTATCTTTGACCGTAGTGGAGGCAAAGCTTGCTGCTGCGCCTATTTTTGCATATCTAAAAACAGGGATATCTCCTAATAATCCCGCCCCAAAAGTAAGCGCGTTAAAACCGGGTACCCCATTTTGAGACTTTAATGTAATATTGTTTCCGAAGATCATGGGGCCATACGAACCATGTCCATTGGCCAAATCTCCTGCAGCATACCCGGTTTTAAATAAATCGACACCGGCACGCATAGACTGAAGTTTTTTAGCAATTCGCTCTAATGGTAAATCTAAGCCACCCGCATATAGTGTACTTAATACCGTTGCCGCATTAGTGTCGGGCGCTAATTGTAACAACCCTTGTTGTACTGCGGATGTGGTGGTAAAACCATCCAGCGCTTGTAGTACGGCAATTTGGCCAGGGGTTGGACTATCCGCACGAATGGCATCTAACGCAGCTGCCACGCCTGATGTCTCATCGCTCGAAACCGATTCAAAAGAGATGCGTTCTGCCATTATCCTAAAAACAGTATTAGGTGCAGTCGTATCTCTTACAAAACTTAATAAAGCTGACGAGGTAGGCGCAATGACAGCATTATTGATCCCTATTCCGGCATCGGCAATTAAAATATCAAACTCATCTCCGTTTGAAATTCTAACACCATTGTCTGGGAGTACAATTTTTACAGTACCGGAAAGATTAGACGCCCCTGTAGTATGAATTTGACCAAAATCTCCCAGATTGACATCTTCGATAGTCACCTGATAGGTTCCGGTAGCCCCTTGAACAAAACTGTTTGTAATGTTGTGGTTCGTAGAAACTGCAACTGTGCCCGAATTATTAAATATACCGGTTACATCTGCATTTAAGGTAAAGTTACCAGAGTTATTCACGTTGCTCGTCAGGGCTTTATTTAAAGTAGTACTCCCTCCCGCATTCACTATAAAATTAGTGGCGGTAATGGGATTATCAACCGTAAACGCCCCTATGTTCGTCACGGTTAAATTATTAGCAGCAATTGTTCCCCCCGTTGTGAAAGTACCGCCCACATTAACATTAGGATTTCCCGTAATATTTCCGCTTAAGGTTCCACCATTTAAATTAACTGTGTTTGCGCTGACAACATTTCCTGTGACAGATCCGCTATTTAAGGTAAAAACATTAGCGTTATTAATGTTTTTAGCAATTACTTGACCACCGCTCACATTAAAAGTCCCACCCGCACTGTTTATAACAAGATTAGAAGCCGCATCACCCAGCACCGCCCCGGCATTAACCGTGGTGGTTCCTGTATTGATAAAATTGGTTACTCCGGTAATAGAATTATTGATATTAAAACCACTATTCACCGTTATAGTCGGTACATTGGTAATATTTCCATTGGTGGTAAAATTATTATCAAACTGTAAAGTGGCGGCGGGTTGAACACCCACAATATTCGAAGAAATAGTTCCGGATTGTACCTCTAGCTTTGTCCCTAAAGTTACTTGCGTACCGCTTAAACTGGAACCTGCTGCCATAATGGCTCTTCCCTTAGTTCCCGTCGGATCGCCAATCGTAAAATTACTAAAACCGGTAAAATTATTATTGACTTTCAGTACACCATCGGTGACAGAAATTTGATCAATATTGGTAAAATCTCCTGCGGTATCATAAGTTGGAACTCCCAAGACTTTAAAATCTAAAGTCGAATTAACACCTCCCGTCATCCCTCCACCCAGCGTAGCTAAACCCGAGGTAATCTTAACATTGCCATTGTTGGTAAAATTGGTATACCCCGTAATTGGATTTGATACCGTAAAAGTCTTATTGGTAGCAACGGTAATGTTATCAACCCCAGTAATAGAATCCGCAGTTGGAAAATCAGCATTCACATTAAAACTGGATCCTGCAACCCCCGTCATAGGCGCGTTAATCACAACACCTTTAGCAACGACATTAACTACACTAGTATTAGTATTTAAATTTAAACTCGGAATTGTGATGCTAGAACCTGTGTCTAACGTTAATTGTCCCCCTACGGTTATCACATTATTGCCATTCCAAGTCGAACGAGATATCGCACTGGTTTGAGGACTGATCGTAAAATTATTAAACCCCGTTACATCATCACCTGTATTTGTTGTAAAAATGGTACCATTATTATTAACATTGATATTAGAAATCCCCTGAATAAGGCTCCCATTGCCTGGCGTTGAATAGGTTCCTTGAAAATTGAGGTTGGAAGTTGCAGCTCCGCCCCCTTGTATAATATTGCCGTTTATTTCGCCACCAAAAATATTAAAAGTAGTTACAACGCCAGCAGAGATCGGGAGTAATATTTGTCCTCGAATACTAGCCCCAACATTGTTAGTCAGTGTTGCATTACCGCCTGTTCCCAAACTCCAATCGATGGCATTGTTAAGATTATCTGTGGCTTTAACGGTACTGCTATTGGTAAAATTTAAAGTACCTGCAACATTCGTTGCACCAATAACAGTCCCTCCAACATTTCGGTCGATGGGACCAAAGAAAGTGACAGCAGTACCACCATCCATCTGGATAGTCGGACTGCCCCCCCCCAAATTATCTATAATAGCGCCACCTGCATTAACAGTTAACGTATCCCCCCCTGCATTTGTTAATGTATAACCAGGATTTGCTGCAACGTTCGTAGGAACACTAATGACTGTATTAGCGCCGTAAACCGGAACACACATCGTTAAAGCAGCTAGAAATGTTAAAATAGATAAAAATGATGAAATAAGAGACTGGGGGAAAATGGATGGTAGATGACGAGACTTAAATCTAATATCCATGACCAACGAAAATCCTTTTGTCGCGATACGCTTAAATACAAAGAATATATTAGAATATGCAAGTGCATCAAATAAGATCTATCTTTGTTATTTTGCTAATTTGTTGTGCGTGTTTGTCTGGATGTGCTGGTCTTTCCAAGGGAAATAATCCAAGACTGCATGCAGAGTCGCTTGCGCAGAAAAAAAATTTTTTTCCTACCCTCGTTAAAACGAAATCATTTAACTTAACAACTTACTCTAATGTAGAAAGAAAAATTGATAAACCTTTAACGGTTTACATTGAGGGCGACGGTCATGCGTGGGAAAGCCGATATCAAATTTCTACCGATCCAAGCCCTTACAACCCCATGGGTTTAAAACTAGCCTTATTAGATCCAAATCCTAATGTCGTGTATTTAGCAAGACCCTGCCAATATACCCCGCACTCGTTGGATCCTCTATGTCATCCTAAATATTGGACCGATGCGCGGTTTTCTGAAACCGTGATAGCTTCTATGAATGATGCCATTCAACAACTTAAACAAAAAACCAAAACCAAAAAAGTTCATCTGGTTGGTTTTTCAGGCGGTGCGGCGGTGGCTGTTTTAATTGCAGCCAGAAGAAACGATGTGACTCATTTAATTACCGTTGCGGGGGATTTAGATCACGAAGCGATGAGTCAATTTCATAAAACGACACCGATTGCTGATTCACTAAATCCTATCAAAGTTGCTTCAAAAATTACTCATATTCCACAACATCATTATATTGGGGATAAAGATCCAATTGTCCCAACATTTATATCAGATTCTTTTGTTAAAGAAATAATGCAATCAAAAGAAGGTCTTAAAAATAAAGATCATAATCATAATCATATTCAACGAACGGTCTTAAAAAATGTGACACATCACGAGGGTTGGGAAGCATTTTTTGCTAAAGCGCACGACAAGCCTTTTTTGTAGCATTCATCTCGAGAGCCCATGTGTCCTAATTCTTCGTAAACAATCGCTAATTCATTGTATGCTTCGGCACTCGGTTTAAAATGAATACTTTGTTCTAAATAATCTCGGGCTTTCCCCCACAATTTATTGCGAAGACAAAGTTTGCCTAAAGTAAGGAATAAGACTGCGTTATGAGGGTATTGTTTATAAAAGGGTTCTATAAAAGCCAATTGTTTTTTTGAATTACTTTGAACAACCCCATAAAGATAAAAGAATTCGTCTTGTGCTTGCCGCTTGATAGCACTTCGCAATAAGATTTCCGCTTCTTCTTGCGCTCCAAAATCCATTAATATTTTAGCAAACTGGGCTACGCACTCTTTATTTTGTTGAATAGAGCGCGGTGTACTCTGCCAAAAACGATTGACCGAATTTAAGCCTTCGTTTACTTTCTTCGATAGCAGAGCTTGATATACTTTTATTTCCAATTTTTCTAATTCTACCGTCGATAAGATTTTATCTTTCTTTAAAACGGGTAATAAAGCATACAGCGACGAATAATCCTCTAAGGCTTGATAAACTGTGCACAGTAATTTCAAAACACCTGGGTGACGGGGTGATTTTTCTTGTAACAATCGTAAAGTAGCAATGGCCTCAGGTAATTGACCATGTTGATATTGTAAGTTTGCTTCGGTTAACCGTACCCCCAATTCCGAATTGCTGGACTTAAGAGCTAATTTTAAATATTGATCCCGCTCTTCTAAGGCTCCCCGTTCTTCTGCCGCTTTGGCTGCAGCCAGGTAATTAAGATGCGGGTTTTCATTCCTATGAACACCCTGTAATAAATATTTTTCGGCTTTTTGCCAATGACCTTCTGCTAAATGCATGAGTCCTTGGGAGGTTTTATAACGACTGATGACTTGCTTACGTCTCTGCCACCAACTTCTAATTCGGCCAGAGCCTGAAAAGATCAAGATTAAAAAATTAAAAACAATGATAGAAATCACCATTAGAATAAACAACGATACCAAAAATGCCCATAAGGGCATTTCGACCGTCCACTCTCGATAAGCAAATAAGGCATACCCAGGACTTTTCTTTAATAGAATCCCAAGTCCCGTTGCCAGAAGCAGTATAATAATAATTTTCCATAACAATCGCATTGCATTACGGCCTTATATTGAGATTCTGTAACATCTTTAAAGAGTTTAAAGTGGGTAATTGAGGATTTAACAAAACATTAGAAAATTCTTTTAACGATTTTACTGCACTTTGAACTTCGGGATCTTCTCCCTTAAAATATTCACTTAAAGATTGAAGGGCATTTTTTAACGTTAAATCGTAGATAGTTTGATCGCGTTGCAGCAAGGCTAACCGTGCTTGTTCTAACATTAATTTTAAACGTTCGGTTTCTAAGAGTAATTCTATATCGGATAATAGAGGTTCAATAGGCTTCTCGTGTCGCTGGATTTTAATAATGTCTTTAAATTGTATTAAACTATCAATTAATCTCTGTTGCCATGCTGGGCCTTCTACGGGTTTATTTGCACTGTTTTCAGTTCCAATGCCCATTGAGATTGCATTTCCTTTTTCGTTCGTGGGCAAAAACTGGCGAAGGTATTCTTTTTTAGGGAGAATGTCTATTTTTGTTATCAGGGTATCGATGCCAAACCAAATTTTGTTAATGTCCGGGACGGGTATCGCTTGCAAAGCAGCGATATCTTGTTCAAGAGAATTTTTTAATTGAGAATATAAAGGATCTTGAAGCACTTCTTTTTTTTCTGCTAACGTTAACAATCGAATAACTTCGGCGACATTCCGAGTCATTTCTAATTGTTCATGACTATAGCGAATGATATCCGCGATTTCTTGCAGTGCAAAACTGGGTTTTTCGAACGTGGTTTCTTTTTGATTTTTTGAAAGCATGTCTATTTCTTGCTGCAATGCAAGCATTTTTGCATTGGATTCTGCCGTAACGTTTAAATTTTGAATTTTTAATTGGTTAATTTCTGCTTTTAGTTGTTGGGCAAAAAGTCTATTTTCTTCTTGTAAACTTTTAATGCTTTGGGACCCCAAGGTTTGACTAACAGAATTTTGATACTGATACAACCCAAACCACACCCCACACAGGATAAGGATAAAAGCAATGATCATGAATATCGATTTTTTCTTCATAGACTTCCCAATTTTATCTCTTTTAAAGCTTGAATAATGGCAGCATCTTCTGCACTCCAGGCTAATACAACACGTTTAAAACCTAATTCTTTTGCTTGTTTTACCATGCGACGACTCACCACAACGATGGGGAGCTTTTTTAGTCCTTCGAAGGCTTGTGAGCCCACTAATTTAATAAGATTCATCATTCCTTCTACACTGGTAAAAATAATAACATCTAAAGGATGCTTCTGCCAAAAGTTTAGACGCTCCCTCATCCTAATCTTAGGCAATTGTCGTTGGTAAGTTTCCACCAATTGTACGACTGCACCTCGTGCACGCAATATCTCTGATAAATGCGGCCTTCCTGCATTCCCTCGAAATATCATAATATGTTTATTCTGTATCTCTTCTACTAATTCCGGCAATTCTAATAAAGACTCAGTTTCATAAGGGGGATACATGGGGAAAACGACACCCGGAACATCGTATGCACCTAGCGCATCTGCGGTCCCTGGGCCCTGTGCGATCCACACGATGTCCGGTAATTCGGGCCATATAGCTTGAATTAATCCCATCGAGTGATGAACGGCGGAACGACTAATAAAAATGACTATATTGAAAGAATTTAAACTTTTTATGGACTCTTTTAAGGCTTTCTTATTCGGGGTCGGTCGAATGTCCACCACCGGGAGAACCTCGGGTGTCCCATTTAATTCTTGGATCCCGTGGCTTAAACCTTCAGAGTATTGCAATGGACGAGTTATCAAAACTCTCAAAATATTTCCCCTAATCCCTAAATATGTCTTAAAATTTCCTCTGCCCCTTTTTCTAATAACCCTTTGGCGACTCTATCCCCTATTTTAATCGCATCCACAGGATCCCCCGTGGCTTCTTCACGCAAAATCGTTTTCCCATCCAGCGAGGCAACCAAACCCTTAAGAAATAATTGACCATTTTCCAACACGGTTGCGAGTCCCGCGACGGGTACTTCACAATTGCCACCCAGCATTTTGTTCATTCTGCGTTCTGCGATGACACAAAAACCTGTATCGGCATGATGTAACGGAGCAATTAACTCTAAAACTTCCCTAGCCTTTATACTACATTCTAACCCCAATGCGCCTTGACCAACGGCAGGCAAAATCTCACTCTCATCAAAAGTATATGAGATCCGCGCTCTTAAACCCAATCGGATTAACCCTGACGCCGCCAAAATAATGGCATCATAAAGACCATCGTCCAACTTTTTCAGTCGAGTATCAACATTCCCGCGTAATACCTTTAGTTGCAAATCCTTTTGCAGAGCAGATATTTGCGCTTGTCGACGTAAACTGGAGGTTCCGACAACAGAGCCTGCGAGTAAACCCATACTTGTAGGGGAGGGGTCGGGAGTACCTGTAGGGGAGGGGCCCTGTCCCCTCCCAACTAGGGCATCGCGGGGATCTTCTCTTTGTAAGATTGCGCCTAGGGTAAGCCCTTCTGGTAAATCTGTTGGCACGTCTTTCAGGGAGTGCACCGCAATATCTGCTTTATCATTTAATAAATAGTCTTCCAATTCTTTAACAAAGAGTCCCTTACCCCCAAGTTTCGCTAAAGAAACATGGGCTAAATGATCTCCCTCTGTTTTAATTCCAAGGATAGAGACGACTAAATTTAAATGAAGAGATTCTAACTGTGTCTTAACATATTCTGCTTGCCACAAGGCTAAAGAACTCTGACGGGTTACTATGCGAAGCGTCCTTTTACCAGTCATACAAAAATATTCCTAAAATAATATTAAACTACCACTAATGACAACAAACTAACTAATTATTAATCTATACTTTACAAAAGATTAGGCATTTTAACCAAAATAACGTTAATACACTATCGAGATACCATGAAAGACTTAACTTTCATACAACAATTGAAAAGAGAGCTCCCAACTTGGGTGAATAAAGGTTGGGTCAAAAAAGAAAATCAAAACCACATACTTGACTATGTCTCTCAAACCCAAGAATCAAAACCAGATACTTCCTCTAATACCTCTAATACCATTACTTTTACCTTAGCGTGGATGGGCGTCATCTTATTGACAGGTGGCATTGTTACCTTCTTCGCCCACACCTGGGCAATTTTTCCAAAGATTACCAAACTAGGTATTCTCTTCGGCAGCCTTTGGATTTGTTTTGGTCTTTCTTATTTATTCCAAAAAAGAACCTCAAACATTGAATTTAACCAAAGAATGTCAGAATTATTTTCATTTTTGGGGCTTATCATCTTTGGGGCAAATATTTGGCTTATCTCTCAAATTTATCATATCGATGAACATTATCCCACAGGGGTTTTGTTATGGTCGTTAGCCGCGCTTTCAACGGCGTACTTAATACGCTCTCACGTAGGACTTATTATCAGTATTATCCTTGCAACACTCTGGAGCGCTATGGAGACCTTCGACTTTATGCGTTCGGTGCATTGGGGTTTTCCTATTCTTTGGTTATTCTTTCTTTATCCTTGTATTGAATATCGATGGAAAAGAACCTTACATTTTGCTTGCTTCTGTCTCCTTGCCTGGAGCTTCTTTATTATTATTTTATTTGTTGCTGACTTTTTCTTTATGCAAGTATATTTCTTAATCGGATTAGCGACGTTCCTGTTAGGAAGAATTTTAACAACCTATAAAACGTTTAAAGATCTTGGACCCTATTTTCAACATTATGGTGCGGCTGCTGCGCTCTTAGGTCTTTTTATCCCCACATTTCCATTCAACATTACCAAAGAAAGAGGTTTGTTTTTTGACATTATTCCTTCGGTGGGCGGGACAGAAACACTTATTGCTATTTTGGCAGTGCTCTTTGCAATGATTTGGCTCGCGAAACGTGCGAAAAATACCTTTGACCATACTTCGTTTATATACGGACAAGGTATTTTTATCATACTGTGCTTGATCATGGGAGTTAATCTTTTATTAGGGACACATATTGAACATCATCGTGCCTTTATCTCCATCACTTTTAATGTCTTGTTCTTGGCCGGATTAGGCTGGATTATTTATTCAGGATATCAATTTAGAGATCAAGTGCTGGTCAATTTGGGGTTTGTGTTTTTTGCTTTGATTATTCTTTCTCGATATGTTGATACTTTCTGGACCTACTTAAATCGCTCCGTCTTTTATATTACGGGGGGATTAATCCTAACGGTTGGATGTTATTATTTCGAAAAACAAAGAAGAAAAATAGCCGCTCGAATAGAACAAAAAGCGGGAGGCAGAGAATAATGGGATTGCGCATATCACTCGTTGTCTTTTTGTTAACGCTGACCTTGTTTGGTATCATTGGGATAAAACAATGGACATTACATCATGGTAAACCCATTACGCTACAGGTCGACAACAGTGATCTAATACCCCTCTTTACAGGAGAAGTGGTCAGGATAAGATATAATATCAATGCCATTCCCTTAGATAAACTTGCTGAAGAAGACGTTGAACTCAATACGCACGAAATTGTATACGTTGTGTTAAAAAAAGGAATTACCTATTGGGAACCTGAAAAGGTTTATCTTAAAAAACCCAATATCGAACCCGATGAAATCGTTTTAAAAGGGGAAATTACCAATCGCAATTTTGATAGCGATATGTTGTATCTAAAATACGGTATCGAAAATTATTCCATTTCGGCGAACGAAAGTAAAAAATTAGAAAAGCCAGGCACAGAAGATAAAATAGGCGTTCAGGTGGTGGTTGATCGTTTTGGCAATGCGGCGATACGCGCGGTGTTGGTGAATGATCAAGAAAGGTATGTGGAAAAGTTGTTTTAGTGGGTCGAACCGTCATCGCGAAATCCAACATCCCCCGCTCATAAAATAACAAACTGAGGCGTGGCTATTGTTGATGGTGGCAATGAATACCTAAAACCTAGAAACTTTGCTTTGCTATTTTTTAATGATCAACCTCAAAAGTATTTTCCTTATGCACAGATTGACGTGGTTTACTTTCCAGATGACGAGGGAGGTGATGTTATTGAGGAAGAGATATTTAAAGGACCCTTAGATCATCAATTAAGAACTGCTTTACGTCATATTAGGAATAGTTTTATTTCAGAACGTATTATTAAAATTTCTGGTCAAGCTGAAGCAAAACGTTTTTTCAATTATCCGTACGATGCCATTGAAGAAGCCTTGGTAAACGCTGTTTACCACCGAGGGTATGATATTCGAGAACCTATAGAAGTCAGAATCAATCGAAATAGCATTAGCGTCGTTAGCCATCCTGGCCCTGATCCTTCCATAAAATTTGAAGACGTGAAAGCAGGTAAAATGGTAAACCGTCGTTATCAAAATAGACGAATTGGTGAACTTCTAAAAGAATTGGATTTCACGGAAGGTAGAGGGACTGGAGTGCCAAAGATGCGGTGGGCTTGCAAAGTTAATGGTTCACCAGAACCTAAGTTTTTTACAGACGACGGCCGCTTATCATTTTGGACTACCATTGAAATTCATCCCGAATTTTTAAGTGAAAGCGTCTACAACCCCCTAAAGAAGCAAATCGAGGACACAGTTGAGGACATAGTTGAGGACATAGTTGAGGACACAGTTGAAACTAGATTAACTGAAACAGAATTGAAGCTTCTGAAGTTATGTCTAAAAGAATCTCGAAGTAGAAAAGAGATTTTAATAGAATTAGGCCATAAGATTTTCAGTGGTAATATCCGAAAAGCCCTTAAGCGATTAAAAGAAATGGGGTTAATAGAAACTACAATTGAAGATAAACCAAGCAGTAAAAATCAACGTTATAAAATTACCGAAATGGGTGAAAATTATATTATATAGGGGAAGATCCATGACTATAAAAAATGTGTTTTTTATAGTCACGTTAATAGTTAAGACACGCCCCCAACTTGCATAAATTAGGGGGTCGTGTCTCTATATGGTTAAAATACAAAGAATATCATGATGGATTACGGATTACATCAACTTTTCTAAGAATGTACCGATATCTAATATTTCTTGTGGAATAACTGTATGTGGCATGGAATAAGAATGCCATTCTATGAAATATCCTAGTTTCTCTAATTGAGCTTTTGACATTTGGCCTAACATTAAAGGGACTACGGGATCGAATAATCCATGCGCCATAAAAATGGGGGTATTTTGATTTTCTGCTTTTCGGTCTTTTTCAAAATGATTCGCTAACGGTAAATAAGAAGATAAAGCAATAATCCCGCCTAAAGGTTTAGGATATCGTAAACCGGTGTAGAGTGACATGGCACCACCTTGGGAAAATCCTGCTAAAATGATCCGATTGCTAGGAGTTCCCAATTCAATTTCTCTCTCGATTAACATGCCTAATAGACGTTCGGATTCTTGAATGCCAAGCTGATCTTCTTCTTCAGCTAATTCGAGTTTAAAAATATCGTACCATCCTCGCATCTTCATGCCGTTATTAATGGTAATTGAACGAACGGGTGCTTGCGGGAATACAAATCGAACTTTATATTTTTCGAGTATATTAAAATGTTCGACAATAGGAACAAAGTCGTTCGCATCTGCCCCAAGACCATGAAGCCAAATAATGGAAGATTCTGGGTGAGCTCCTGATGGATTTAAATCAATAGTGGCTGGCAGTTCAGTCAAGTTACATTTCCTAATTTAATGTCCAGCCATTATATCAGAACATTCACTTAAGAATAGAGACCTTTTAAGGGGGGGTAAATTACAGTATTCTTATGAAGTGGGTGGACAAGGATGGGGTAGGACTTGTCTTTATAGTTATCTACCCAATAGTACATAAGTACAGTGCGGGTGTCGTACAATGGCAGTACTCCAGCTTCCCATGCTGGTAGCGTGGGTTCGATTCCCATCACCCGCTCCAAAACATAGGGAGCTCATTTCATGGTTAAGGTATATAAAGTTGTTCTCAAAACTTTTTTTGGGTTGTTTATTAATTATTGCTCTAACTTTTTTAGGCATTACAACCTTTATCAATCCCAACAAATATAAAACAATCCTTGAGCAAGCTGTTTTAGATCAAACCGGTCGCATCCTTATCATTAATAAACCGTTAGAATGGGGACTCGCGCCCTACCCTACTTTATTCGCTAGAGACATTATGCTAAAAAA
>Ga0207032_1018_pt1 | contig 60672 bp, 64 predicted proteins | sample Alteio_BWMinCont_38_FD_153308 | JGI IMG/M metagenome (GOLD analysis project Ga0207032, IMG submission 153308) | Enriched cells from forest soil in Barre Woods Harvard Forest LTER site, Petersham, Massachusetts, United States -... | ecosystem: Environmental > Terrestrial > Soil > Temperate forest >... | reverse complement strand
AGTGGCATGATACAAAATGGTTTCAACTGCATTTAAAGGATCATATCATTAATCCGCCCGAGCCAAAATCAATATATGAAATCGAAGCAAGTTCTGAGTTCTTATCAATTCTTGAAAGGGCGAATAAATTAATGAATTGAGTATATTAATATTTGAAAATTCCGGATGTAATCCGTGATATTAATAAACTTCATAAACAAAGGTTAAAACCTTACATGTAAACCAGCACTTGCAAATACATCATTTAAATAAAAACTGGACGAAACATTAGTTAGAAAGGTAGTTCCTAATTGCAGTTGACAACATATACTACTTCCTCCAAATCTGTAAGTGATACATGGTTCAATGATTCCTTTATTTGAAGCATCATCTGGATAAAAATTTATTGCATTGCCTGTTTGTTTATTTGAATAATGATTATATATAAGATCTCCAAATTTGAACGATATACCTAATCCATTTCTTTTATCGTTCAAAAAACCAATGTCCATTTGAATGAAAGGCTTTGTTATATTAGTACTAAAACTATCTGAAAACTGGTAAGCAGATATTGAATAACTTCTATAATATCTCTCTGCACCCCCATAAATTTCAAACAAAACATTATGAGATAATAAATTGTGAAATCCAATAGCCAATTCACCGCTTTGCCTCATTCCGTTATCCAAACTATTAATTCCTAAATTGTTACCATCTCCAATAATATCATCAACACCATTGGAAATGCTGCCCATTGCCGAAATAGAATTTGTTATACCATAAGCACCTTGTAAGCCAAAAGTCTGTGTTCCAGTTGATAATGATATCTGTCCATCACCCTTTTTGCTTATCAATGGTACATTTTGTGCTACAGAATAATGCATCAATGGATAATAGACACAGGATTGCATTATTATTAAAATTGATAAGGCTATCAGTGTCCTCATGTTTGATTCGGTTTATACTAAGGACGAACTATTTACAAAAAGGTTAGTGAGAACCTTGTAAATATAGCATTTAGATTTTGCATTACTATTTTAGCATGCCTAAAAACTTATAAAATAAGTTTCAATTCTTCCTATCTTGCGACACAAAAAAGACACTTGTGGCTAAGAAAAAACAATACAGGCTCATCATAACTATCCTATTGATCCTCTTAGCAATAGGGATCATCGGTGTATATATCGTTTACAATTTTATTTATAAAACCAATGTCGACCTTAAGGGTAAAAACCATTCTTACCTCTATATCCGCACAGGCGCCGGATATGATGAGGTCCTCGATTCATTGTACAGCCATAATATTATCATAAATCATTTGTCGTTTGAACAGGTAGCTAAGAAAAAACACTACCCTTCTATGGTTCATGCCGGCCGGTATATTATCACAGCCGGAATGAGTAATAATCAATTGGTGAATGAACTGAGATCGGGTAACCAGGATCCTGTAAAATTCACTTTTAATAATGTCCGTAAAAAAGAAGAACTGGCCGGAAAACTGGCCGGAAAACTGGAGCCCGACAGTATAAACATTCTCAAGGCTTTCAATAATGAAACATTATTGGAAAAATATGGTTTTAATAGAGAGAATATCATGGCTATGTTCATCCCTAACACCTATGAAATGAATTGGAATACCAGTCCCGCGGAATTTATGGCGCGTATGGCCAAGGAATATAAAGCATTTTGGAGCGACGACAGGAAATCAAAAGCCAAAGCAACCGGATTGAGCCAGACCCAGGTAATGATACTGGCGTCTATAGTAGAAAAAGAAACCCAATATGAATCCGACAGACCAATCATAGCCGGGGTGTATCTTAATCGACTTAAAAAGGACATGCCGTTAGAAGCAGATCCTACTCTTGTATGGGCGGCTAATGATTTTACTATCAAAAGGGTATTGAATGCACAGAAACAAATAGAATCTCCCTATAATACCTACAAACACAAAGGGTTGCCACCCGGACCTATCGATATTCCTTCAGTTGTAAGTATTGACGCGGTTTTAAACTATGACAAAAACGATTATTTGTATTTCTGTGCCAAGCCAGACTTATCAGGAGCTTCCAATTTTGCAAAAAACATGACCGATCATTTAGCCAACGCAAGGAAATACCAGCAGGCTTTGAACAAGCTTAAAATTTATAAATAACTGAATATAAATATATTTTAATCATCAATTTTCCCGATTAGCGATTGTTGATAACTTCGTTGATTAAAAAATTATTTTCTGATATACATACTTTCACAACATTTATATCTTTGCTAAAAGTTAACCGTTTTTAAACCTTAATTTAAACACTAATTAACAGTATTTTGTGATTCACCCCGATACTTATATCGCTAAAACATCCAAGGGAATTGGAGTTTTTGCCAAAAGAAAATTCAAACGAGGCGAAATATTATGGATCATTGACGATGTTGACTTAAAGATTCCGCTGCAGGTTTATGAAAAAATTGATCCGATACAGAAAGCCAAGTTGGACATCTATAGCTACGAGGATTATGAAAAAAGGGTCATCATTCCCTGGGATGAAGGCAAATACGTAAACCACTCCTGTTCACCGAATTCAACCGGACTTCTACAGTTTGATAACGTGAGCGTTGCCATAAGCGATATTGAGAAGGATGATGAGATGGTTGAAGATTATTATAGCTACTTTGCTCATTTTGAAACTTTTGTATGTGGATGCGGATCACCGAATTGTCGTGGAGTCATCAAAAATGATGATACATATAATGCCGACCTGCGTCTTGACCTCGAAGATGTTGCGGGATTAATTTTGGGTCAACCGCAGCTATTGCTGGAAATGAAAACAAATGAATCTAAGATCTTAAAATCTTTCCTTAAGGTTTATTCAGCTAAGAATGGAAAATCTGCCAGCAACAAAGTCGTGAGTAATAACCACGGATAATTTTTAGCTTTCCTGGTACAGGTGACATTTCTTTACATGATCATTTACCATGCCTGCAGCCTGCATAAATGCATAGCAGATTGTCGAACCGACAAATTTGAAACCTTGTTTTATTAAAGCTTTACTCATGGCGTCAGATTCGGGGCTTTTTGCCTGGAAATGTGATTCATCCGGCAAATGATTGTATATGGTTTTACCACCGGTAAACTGCCAGATATACTTATCAAAACTGCCATATTCTTTTTGAATTCGAAGAAATTGCTTCGCATTATTTACGGTTGCCCTTATTTTAAGCTGATTACGAATAATACCTGAATCCAGCATAAGCATTTGAATGCGATCTTCATCGAATTCTGCTACAATTTCAGGAATAAAACCGTCAAAGGCTTTTTCAAAATTTTTCCGTTTATTAATTATCGTTGACCAGCTTAACCCTGCCTGAAAGGCATCCAAAACCATGAATTCAAAGAGTTTGTTATCATTATGAAGTGGAACGCCCCATTCTTCATCGTGATAGGCTCTCATAAGGTCGGAAGATTCACACCAGCTGCAACGATACATAGTTTTTGCTATTTGAAAATTTGGGAATTTGAAAATTTGAAAATTGGCTTACGCAAGATTACAATATTTCAAATATAAATGCATTCTTAGAACATTTGATAACAGATTTCTAACTTTTTACAAACCGATAATAACTTCCTAAAGGTAGTATGACGTTTTGCTTGCTGTTTAAACAAAGCTCTCCATAGTCAGGGTCCTTGACTTTAATATTGGATTCAACTATATTTTTCAAAATAATAGACGACAGATTTAACGAATAGGTATTCAAGATAAAACAATGTTTATCAGGAGAAAGGAGGCTTAATGTATATTTCAGCATTTCATTCAACTGGTCTTCCAGTTTCCAGCGCTCTCCGGCCGGACCAAGTCCGTATGAAGGTGGGTCCATGATAATAGCATGATACTTATTCCCGCGCTTGGCTTCGCGTACGGCGAATTTCATAGCATCTTCTACAACCCACCTGATATCCTTCAAACCAGATGATTCCATGTTTTCACGGCTCCAATTAATGACCTGCTTTACGGAGTCAAGATGGATGATATCGGCACCTGCTTTTTTGGCTGCCAAAGATGCGCCTCCTGTATATGCAAAGAGATTTAATACTTTAGGTTGAGCGATTCCACAATTCTTTAAAAAATGATATAAATAATTCCAGTTGGCAGACTGTTCGGGGAACACGCCAACATGCTTAAATGCAGTGAATTTGAGATTGAATTTCAAGTCGAATCCTTCACCATGAAATGGCAATATCCAGGGCGATCTTATTTCTTTAAACCGCTCCCAGTCACCAGAGGTACTGGTATCTGCTTTATACCTTGCATGGGCATGTTTGATCCATTCTTTTTCAGAGAGTTTCCGATCCCATAAGGCCTGAGGTTCAGGGCGAATAAGTGTATATGAGCCAAATCGCTCTATTTTTTCTTCGTTGCCACTATCGATCAACTCGTAATCTTTCCAGGCCGGGGCAATCAGTTCATTCATATCAGTTAACAGTTAACAGTGAGCAGTTAACAGGCATGTAATAAATATAAGTCATTTGAGATTTTGTTTTATTGTTAATTGATTATTTAACTGTTAACTGCTCCTTGATCACTGATAATTGTAAAATCCTTTTCCGGTCTTTTTCCCGTGAAAGCCTGCATCTACTTTTTGTTTTTGGATTCGGCTTGGTCTGAATTTTCCATCCTGTTGAAACTGGTTATAAATAGAACTCGTCACTTCAAAATTGGTATCTACACCAATGAGGTCCATCAGTTTAAAAGGCCCCATTTTAAATCCGGATAATTCCATAAGTTCGTCTATGGTTTCCAAGTCAGTTACATTCTCTTCCAGTATTTTCAATGCTTCCACATAATAATGTCTGGCTACACGGTTCACAATAAATCCTGGAGAATCCTTTGCCATCACGGCTGTTTTTCCAAGTTTTTCAGCTAATTCTTTTATGGTATATGCGATTCCTTCATTTGTAGACGCACCAGAAACCACTTCAACCAGTTTCATGATATGCGGGGGATTGAAAAAATGCATCCCTACTACCCTTTCCGGACTGGGAATACCATAAGCTATCTGGGTTACGGGTATTGATGAAGTATTGGTAGCCAGAATGGTATCCGGTCCATTCACGGCGGCAAGTGTAGCGAATAACTGTTTTTTAACATCCAGTTTTTCCAATACAGCTTCAATAATAAGGTCAGCTTTTACTTCTTCAGGATCGGTGGTTGTTTTTATTCCACTCAAAATATTTGATTTTTGATCCTGAGTCATTTTGCCCCGATCAACTGCACCATCCAGGTTTTTTGTAATGATGGCTAAACCATTTTGAATAGCCCCTTCATTAATATCATATAAAATAGTAGTATAACCAGCTGCTGCACATATCTGGGCTATACCTGCCCCCATAGTGCCAGCTCCTGCAATTGCGATGAATTTGATGTCTTTTAGTGTTTTCATTATGTTATTCCTAATGCAAATTTTCTTCGCCAACCACCCCGGCCTACGGCCACCCCTCCATAACCATGGAGGGGAGTTTGAGTTCTCTATGACTGTTTGAAATGGCTTTTTATATCTTCAAATACACTTTCTATATTATTGAAAATCAGTTTATTTTCATATCTTATTGTTCTAATTCCATATTTCTTAAGGACAACGTCCCTATGGTCGTTATTTCTGCTGCCATGAATAGTAAAATGTTCTTGTCCATCCAATTCTACGGCTAATTTTTCAGAAACACAGTAAAAATCCAGTATGTAATTTTCAATACTATGCTGCCGCCTGAATTTTCTGCCTTCTAATTGACTGTTCTTTAAATAAATCCACAATCTGCCCTCCGCCGGAGTACCATTATTACGTAAATCCCTCCTTTTTTCTTTCAGATTCGTATTTGTGTAAATTTTTCCCATTTATTAACTCACTAAATCAAAAGTTGGCGTCAGCAACTCCCCTCCACAGTTGTGGAGGGGTGGCCGAAGGCCGGGGTGGTTATTCCAGCCGCTAAATTACAAAACAGAGGATGAAACGGGGAATTTTATTGGGTTCTGGCAGAAATATCTATATTCGCCAAATATTATACGAATCGAAATCAAGCTCTGAAATTTGAATAAGTTTTTCACTATTATCCCATTGGCATTTACCAATGTGCCTCTCAATTACCTCGATTTTACATTTATCGGGATATTTTTCCTTATCATCATTTTTGTTTCCATAAAATATTCATCACGTGCCGGTGAAAGTCTTGGTGAGTTTTTCCTTAGTGGCCGGAAATTACCCTGGTATATTGCCGGTTTCAGTATGGTGGCAACAACATTTGCTGCAGATACGCCTCTGGCTGTCACTGAAATCGTAAACAAAAACGGTATCGCAGGCAACTGGCTGTGGTGGAATATGCTTATCGGTGGTATGCTCACGGTTTTCTTCTTTGCAAGATACTGGCGCAGAGCTAATATAACAACAGATGTTGAATTTGTTGAAATCCGGTATGGAGGAAAGCCGGCCGCATTTTTACGGGGTTTTAAGGCAATCTATCTTGGTGTTTTTATGAATTCCATAATCATGGGTTGGATTAATGTGGCACTGGCAAGTATCCTTCATGTGTTTTTTGACATCCCTGTTAATCACCTGATATATTATGTGGCCGGGGCTATGATTTTTACAGCTATTTATTCTTCATTATCCGGATTATGGGGTGTTGCAATAAATGATTTTATACAATTCTCTATCGCTATGACAGGTGTTATTGTATTGGCCGTTGTAGTGGTCAATTCACCGCAGGTAGGCGGTATTGCCGGTCTCAAGACCAAACTTCCTGCCGAAAGCCTCCAGTTTTTACCTAAAATTTCAATGCATGGCGATTCCGGCACCCTGGGAAGACTTTCTCTCAGTGTAGCGGCTTTTTTTGCCTTTATAGGCGTACAATGGTGGGCATCCTGGTATCCGGGTGCAGAACCTGGAGGTGGCGGATATGTCGCACAAAGAATGATGAGTGCCAAAGATGAAAAAAACTCTCTATGGGCTACATTGTTTTTCCAGGTGGCACACTACTGTATACGCCCCTGGCCGTGGATTCTGGTGGGGTTATCGACCATCGTTCTTTATCCAACACTTGGCCTAGATGATAAGAAACTGGGCTATGTAATGGCCATGAGGGATTTTTTACCTCCCGGATTAAAAGGATTATTGCTGGTAACCTTTTTAGCCGCTTATATGAGCAGTATTGCCTCGCAGCTTAACTGGAGCACCAGTTATTTTATCAATGACCTTTACAAGCGCTTCATACGCAAAGATGAAACCTTTGCCAGCGAAGCCAAGGCCCAGAAACATTATGTGTTGATGAGCAGAATTTTTACGATTGTCGTAATGCTTATTGCTTTGTTCGCATATACCCAGATCGGTTCTATATCAGGCGTATGGGTTTTTGTCATCGAGTGCGGGGCAGGGTTAGGATTGGTGCTGATATTAAGATGGTATTGGTGGCGCATCAACGTCTGGAGTGAAATAACGGCAACCATAGTACCATTTATTGTTTATGGTTGTCTTAAAACAATGACTTCCATAGTTTTTCCTTACAGTTTTCTAATAACGGTAGCAATCACAACAGTATCCTGGATCATTATGACTTTCATCACCAAACCCGAAAAACCTGAAGTCCTTCAAAAATTTTACGAAAGGATTCAACCTCAGGGCAACTGGAAACCCGTTCGTTTGCTTTTAAATATTCCTCATAAAAAATCAACGATTCCATACCTTGTTTTATCCTGGTTTAGTGCTGTTTTAATGACTTATTCATTATTATTTCTGATTGGAAGTATCATTTTTGGAGATTATAAACAAGCTGCAATTTTATTTTGCACTGCATTAAGCGGGTTGCTATTGATGCGGTTGGGAATGAAGAAAGCGGAGTTGAGATAATGAAGCAATGAGGCAATGTGATAATGTGATAATTGGCTGGCGCAAAATGATTCGTAATTCATAATTCGTAATTGAAAACAAACTTTTTATTATTCTTTTTTGCATTTTCGATCATCATCGGGCCGGGATATAACACATACCTGCATTTCGATTTTAGTTATAGCATTGATGCCAAAACTTATATGGCTATTGCCAAAGGAGATTTTAAGGACCAGAGTGTTACCCGGCGATACAGGGTTCCGGTTCCTTTTATAGCTGAAGCGGTTGCCTACCCAATTTCTAAAATATACACAAGCCTTTGGCCGCAACGAAGTGATAGTGAATGGCCGCTGAGATTGTCTTTTTTAATCGTGAATTGTATCATTACATCTCTTGCTGCAGTTGTCATCTTTCATATTTGCAGGCTTTATGGTGCAGGAGCAGTCTCTTCTTTTATCGCGATGACAGCAATAATGACAAGCAGCTGGACAAATTACACAGTGGGCATTCCCATGACTGATAGCTTGTACCTGCTCATAATTGCATTGACCCTTTATGGGATCAAATCGAAAGATGCCAAAGCATTGATTTTCTGCATTTTTATCGGTCCATTTGCCAAAGAATCATTCATTTTTATTGCCTCCATCATATTTTTCTGGGGTTGTATTCCAAAATGGAAGCAGGTTATTTTATTCGTTCTGTCGGGAGTTATTATATTCGGAGCCAGATGGCTTATTGATCAACAGGCCGGAACAGCTTATTCAAGTAGTTTCCTTAATGCTTTCGATCATACGGATAATTTTTCCTATACCCTTCATAGAATATTTGCTTTGAGAGGATTAGGTGAACTATTTACAATTTTGGGTACATTCACATTTATTATTCTTGTTGGATTTACCGAACGAAAATCAGAAAGAAATAGATGGATTCCTTATCTTGATTGGCCTTGTCTGGCATTAATATTTGCTCTAATTATACATGCTATTTTATCCGGTGAAGTATCCAGGATGCTCTATTTCGGAGCCCCAATATGGGCAATTATGATTTCCCTGGTTCTTGAAAAACACAAATGGTTTGAGAGCTATAGAAAACTGATGCAAATTGATAAAAACATGAATGATCAGACTAATTAAACATCCATCTTTTATCCTCAATTTTTCTTATTGTTTCGAAAATCAATAAAAGATTCCAGACTAAAAATTGAATCAATATCTGCTGTTTTCTCCTTCTGAAAAAAATATTTAAATGTTCGCATGACAATCTGTAAATCCAGGGCAAAAGACTCATGTTCAACATAAAAAACGTCCAGCCGTAAACGCTGGAGCCAGCTCAGTCTGTTACCTCCCATAACTTGCGAAAGTCCTATAATCCCTGGTTTGCAAAGATGTCTTTTATTTTGAATATCATTGTAATACGGCAAATATTCCACTAGCAATGGCCGTGGGCCTATTATTTGCATTTCGCCTTTTAGAACATTGATCAACTGGGGCAATTCATCAAAATGATAATGTCTTAGAAAAGTGCCAAAACGAAATTGACGCATGTTATCAGGTAATATACCCCCCGTTTCATCCCGTTTGTCCAATAATGTCTTGAATTTCAGTAGAAGAAATATCTTTCCATTTTGACCAGGCCGTTGCTGAAAAAAGAAAACTTTCCGGTCATTTATTATCGTGAGGATGATTGTAAATAGAATAAGGACAGGTGACAGAATGATAGTACATATCAAAGCAAATATCCAATCAAATACAGGCTTTATAAAATGAATATACATATGCCGGTAATCCTTAATGAAGCCAGGCAGCTAAAGACTATTATTGATCAATTTATAAGCGCTACATTGCTGATAAGCAGAAGTTTGTATGGCCCTTTGAAAATGTGGTATCAGTCTCATATTATGAATATCGGATCCGATAAAATGAACCATTTTATTCTTTACAAGTTTTTCAATTATTTTTTTTGATTCCTTTGAATAATAGCCAACGAAAGACCCAAGGTTTAGAGCGAACAAAACATCCCTTCCAAAGATATCATTATACTGTTCGAAATCACTGTACATGAATACATATCTTTCAGGATGGGCAAGAACAGGCTGGTATCCTGCCATCTGCATATTGAAAAATGTCTCTTTAAGATTACTTACCGGATTTAAATATGAAGTTTCAACCAGAACATTATTATCACCAAATGTCATTAATGATTTAGAAGCAAGCAGCTCATCAAACATATCGTCCATATAATACTCGGCAGCGCAGTCTATTTCAACATCGATATTGCTTTTTGCCAGTTCAAGCCTCAATTCATCACAAAGACTGCGAATGACCTCAGGTGTGTTCCGATAAAAATCGGACATGATATGCGGTGTAGTAATAAACTTATTATATCCCATCGCCTGCAAACTCGTAATCACTTCTATTGATTCTTCGAAGCTTTTGACACCATCGTCTATCCCAGGCAATAAATGTGAATGCATATCCGTTTTTAGATAGCCTACTGATTGCCCTGACGCAGGGGCAGTTTGTTTGAAAACACGTGAAAGTATACTCATCATTTCTGAATTCCCGAACAAAAATGAGCAAATTTTCCTGAATTTACGCCATAATTCGGCAACTTTGTAGAAACTCTGTATCTCGTGAAACCATTATATAAGCTTTTTTCAATCTCTTTTTTTATTTCACTTTCACTATTTTGCAATGCAACAAAGGCATACGCACAGTTCAATGCCTGCAAAGACACGCTTAACAGATATGTAGCCCCATGTACTGATACATCATACAATCCCGTATGTGGATGTGATCAGCATACATATATGAACTTTTGTTATTGGTCACAGGCCCAGTTAAATAGCTATACACCCAGAGCCTGTGAAGAAATTACCATTCCACATATTTATCCAAACCCGGCTTCGACCTGGGTGAATTACAGAATCTATTTAATACAACAGGAAGATGCTTTTGTATATATTTATGACGAATACGGGCGTCCTAAATATTTCCATTATTTTGAAAGCATATTGGATGTTTCAACCCAGATTGATGTAAGTACTTTGCCTACTGGTGTTTATATTATGTATGCCGTGGCCAATGGTCATTTTGCGGCCAAGAAATTTATTAAATATTAGATTGTTAAGAATTTATAGTTTAAAAAACAGCCAAAGGCTTCAATATGCAGCCGAAATTATATTTCGAACAATCCTGGGTATTGATTATGAAATAATAGTTGTTTCTGAAGATTCAAAAATGAATCTTATAGAAACTCATGGAGATCCTATTTTACTATATGGTTTTAAGAAAGACAGCTACATTTCCATTCCTGATGATGGACTTTTATTCGAGAATGATATACTAAAGAAAAATGCGAATCTTTCGAGTGGTCCAATCCCGAAAATTTATTTCAACGGCCATGCTTTTCCTGAATATTCAGTGGATTTCGATATTTTGTCGGCTCTGTTTTATATGGTTACGCAATATGAATATTATCATTCAAATATGTACGATGAACATGGACGTCATGTAAAAAGCAAGGATTCATCAGACAGGGATGAATGGCAAAGCTTACCCATTGCAGAAATATATGCAAATCATGTATTGCAAATGCTTAGGTCTGTCTATCCTACTATCAATCAAACGGTAAAAGAATTTGAATACAAAATTACATTTGATATAGATAATCCCTTTTTATACAAACATAAATCACTTGCAATTACTCTTGGTTCTTTAATAAAAAAACTTTTGAGTCTGAAATGGAATTCCGTTGCAAAACACGTGTGGGTGTTGCTTGGAGGAGAAGATCCTTATGATGTTTTTGATTACATTATAAAACGTGTTCCCAAAGATAAAATCCTGTTTTTCTTTTTAATAAACAGAAAAACCAGACATGATAGCCGGCATACACACAAAACGAAGGAGTATGCTGACTTGATTAAAAAGATTTCAGAATCAGGAATTGAAACGGGCATTCACCCATCTTATTCCAGCTATAGAGATAAGGAAATGATTCAGGAAGAAATCTCCTTGCTTGAAAAAATGAGCAAAGTAAAAGTCACAAATTCGCGGATGCATTTTCTAAAATACCGCTTGCCTGATACATTTGAATACCTTAACGAAGCAGGAATATCAGATGATTATACTATTTGTCCCATACATCATACCGGCTATAAAAGCTATATGGCAAGGCCCTATAAGTGGTTTGACCTGAGTAAAAATATGATTTCCCGCCTTACGCTTCATCCTACAATGGTAATGGACCGTGGTCTCCAAAAATATATGCAGCTTAATCCAGATGATGCATGGCTCGAAATTAAAAGCTTAATTGATTTAACACGGTCATATAAAGGCGTTTTTACCATACTTTTTCATAATGATTCACTGAGCGAAACAGGTGAATGGAAAGGATGGAAAATGGTTTTTGAAAATACAATCCTGTATCTTTCGGGCAAAAATCAATGATTTGAAAGCAAAACTGCTCCACAATTCTAATATCAATAAAGCAGAATGGAATAATCTCGTAGCAAGATCTCCACAGGGCTCCATATTTGTGGAAACCGGATATCTTGATGTTATTTTGCCCGGAAAATGGAGTGGTATTGTGGTTTATGACGGAGATGAACTCGTTGCGATTATGCCTTATTTAATCAAAAGAAAATGGGGCATAAGTTATGCCTTACAACCCATAATGGCAAAATACTGGGGAATCATTATTCAGAATAAAGAATACCAGAATGCATATAAATCACTTTCATTCAAAAAAAAGGTCATCAATGCAGTCATTGAAGCAATTCCAAATAATCTTAGTTATGTAAATTATAATTTTCATCCCGAATTTGACTATCCGCTTCCTTTTTACTGGAAATCTTATCGTTTAACGACATCTTATACTTATATACTGGATGCCTATGACTTAGAGGAACAGGAGCTTTTCAATACGTATTCTCCTGAATTAAAAAATAGTATCAGGACGGCACAAAAAAAAGAGATAAAAATTATCGAAGACAGCTCCGCCCAGGCGCTAATCGGTGTCCTGGATCAAAATAAAAAGGATGGTAAAACAATATACGAGAGCAGTCAATATCAAACACTGGAAGAAGTGCTTCAATACGGATTAAAAAATAAGAATGGGTTTTCATTAACTGCAATGGACAATAAAGGTAATACTGTTGCGTCATCAATATATATGAAAGACTCCCATTCAATCTATGCGTTAATACACACAATGCCAAGATCAGCCAGTAAGACAGACGCATTATCATTGCTTGTACACCATGCCATTCTCAAAGCATCAAAACAAGGGCTTAAATTTGATTTTCTGGGTTCTATGATTGAACCGGTTGAAGCATTCAACCGCCGATTTGGTGCTCTACCAGTACCTTATCTTAATATTTCAAAAAAAAACCAACTTTTATCACTAATCATTAAGTAATGTTATATTTGAAAAATAAAGGCTAACTTTACAATTTACAAAGCAAATTTAGAGTTAAGCTTTAAAGTGAAGGGGATTAGAAGGGGATTTAAAGAATTGAAATGGTGGTCGTAAAAATATTGTATGGCATTATTGTATTGGTTTTCAGCGGCTTGAAATTTATCGCCGGGATTGCCTTTGCAGCTGCAATAGGTAATTTCGGGTTTTGGCCCTGTGTCATCCTTACCATTTCTGGTGGAATGATAGGCGTTTATCTTTTCGCTACTCTCGACTTAAAAATCCTGAATTTCTTCAATAAGCTTTTCAAAATAAAAAAGCGAACCTATGTTAAGTTCTCCAAAAGGACCCGTTTTATGGTAAAACTCAGGTCAACATATGGTTTAGCCGGAATCGCATTTTTGACGCCTTTGATTCTACAGGTACCCATTGGTACTTTCCTGGCCATGCGCTTGATAAAGAATAAATGGAAAGTGAGTTTATACATGCTCTTTTCCTTTACTTTTTATTCATTTACCATTTGCGGATGTTATTATTTCCTCGGGCCTCATGTTAAGAGCATGATGGATCATATCCTGAGGCATTAATAGAAACCACTGGCTTTCGAACCTTTTCAAGCCACTTTTCATTCCAAAACATTTTCCGATTAATTTTATTTCGCCCATTTGTAAAGCTTCTGTTTTTTTTGGCCGCGGGAATTGAATTCCTTAATGGTATGATGCGTCAAGATTATCAATATCTTGGATCACATTAATTGAAATTGCCCCTTTTCCACATTCTTTCAATATAAACATTTTCAGAATTGAGATTGTCTCAATTATAATCTTAACCAAAATTGAAAGAAAATGAAAACTAACCAAATTTTTCTCGGAAAGCCCCGCTTTATTATCATGATACTGGTTTTAATTACAGGTATTTACAGGGCAAATGCCACAACTACAAAATGGACAGGCGCCATAAGTACCGCCTGGAGTCTCAGCACAAACTGGACAGCAGGAGTACCAACCTCATCAGTAGACGCTGTAATTGATAATGCAACAGTCGGATATACACAGGATCCTACTTTGGATAACACAGGGCTGGCATGCCTCACACTTTCTATTGACAATGGAGCTTCATTAAATGGTGGATCAGGCAATTCACTTACCATTTCCGGCCTTTTAAATGGGACTGGCATACTTAATGGTGGCTCAAGTACATTTACTGTGAGTGGAGATATGGTTGTCGCCGTTTTTAACCATGGCTCCTCTACAATTGTACTCAATGGCAGTACACAGAGCATTGATGGTTATACATTTAACAATCTTACCATTTCAAGCGGTACCACATCATTTGCAAATAGTATAGTAGTGAATGGAACCCTTACAATTAGTTCAGGAGCTGAACTTATTCCGGGCGCTTCAAATACTATTACAGGAACTGGCACCTTAACCGGTAATGGTACAATTGACGTTAACAATATCGGAACCGGAGATAATTTCGGGAATCAATACGGGATGACAACACAGACTATGACCAATCTTGTTGTCAAATATACAGGAACTTCAAACCAGCAGATAGGTGCGAATACATTCGGAACCGTGATAATAGCCAATTCGAACGGTGTCTCGGCCATTGGAACCATTACTATTGGTAAAAACCTGACCCTTTCTTCCGGTACTTTAAGCGCCAGTTGGCAAACCATAAATATAGGAGGGAATATAACAGGAACTGGTTCCAATTTCTCTGCCGGAACAGGACAAGTTGTTATGAACGGCTCTTCATCTCAATTTATTACAGGAGTTACTTTCAATGATTTGATAATAGATAATACAAGCGGGGGTGTAACGCTAATATCACATGGAAACTCAACTGTGAGTGATTCACTTACATTAACTAATGGCATACTCACTACTGATGCGTCGGATTTACTTATTTTGACATCAACTACTCCTTATTCGGGTGGAAGCAATAGTAGTTATGTAGACGGGCCTGTACAGAACAATGCACTTTCAGGCTCACATACATCTTTTATATTCCCGCTCGGCAATTCGAATAAATATGCACCTCTTGGCATTGGCAGCATCGGTTCCTCTGCAACCTTTACGGCACAGTATTTCAGATCTACACATAGTGCCAGTACTTCGGGCATTTCTGGCTCTGCGCCAAAAGCAAGTTCCATAGAATATTGGACCTTGCAGGAAAATACAGGATCTTCTTCCGCAAACGTGACCTTGAATTGGAAAAGCGGAGCTTCTTCAGGAATTACAAATGTGAGTGATATTACCATATACTTTGATAACGGTGGTGGCTCATGGGCAGATCTTTCAGGAACTCCAACGGGTACAACAAGTTCCGGTTCCGTAACAGCATCTGCAACTTCTACCCAATTGGCTGCTACACCCGGTTTTTTTACTTTTGGTGACAATACCGGAACAAATCCTCTCCCTGTGTCTCTTATTTCTTTTACAGCCCAATACAAAGACAACCAGGTCATCCTCAATTGGTCCACGGCCTCTGAGCAAAACAATTCTTATTTTGATGTAGAAAGATCAATTGATGCAGCGAATTGGACAACAATAGACCAAGTTCGGGGTCACGGTACTACCAATGCCTTTAATAGTTATTCTTCTATGGATAATCTTATCGACGCTATTCCTTCCGGAACATTTTATTACAGGCTAAAACAAGTTGATTTTAATGGTGCTTTTGCATACTCCATGATACGCTCTGTTGATGTTGCCAATCAGCCATATACATTTTCTGCTTATCCGAATCCGACAAATTCCACGTTAAATGTGATCTGGACCAATAATACATCAGGGAACACTACTGTGAAACTTGTAAATGCAATAGGGATAATTGTTTATGAACAATCAGCAGGCGGGATGGGTATTATACAAAAACAGGTCGATTTAAGCGGCCTCACAAATGGTATCTACTATCTGCAAATCATAAAAGAAAATAATACTGTAATAAACCGGGCAGTCTATAAGAACTGATTTTATTGAGCGTACATGCTTAGAGGATAAAATATGAAGATAGCTAACCTCGTATGTTCAAAACATGCGAGGTTTTTTGTGCTTAGATAAAATAGTAAATAAGAGCAGCCATAATTCCAAGAATAACCCCTATAGCTATCATTTTCAATGCCTTGGCTCTATCTTTTTGATAAAATTCCTTTTGCTCAACCGAAAAAGTCTTGCCCATATCACCGAAATTAAAAACACCCTTTATCCCAAATTTAACGCAAAACTTAAAATACCATTGCTGATAACTGATGGCAAGATAAGCCACAGTTATAAAGACGGTAAGATTCCATTCTTTACCATGAGGAAAAAGCTGAAGAATAAGAACATTAATAACTAAAAGACTAAGAGAAAGATATACCCCATTCTTTCTACGGCTTAGTTCCACCTTTCCGATGTTGCAAACACCCGGTATATACTTATTACCAACGCTTTCAATCTTCTTTTTCATTATAATCTTGTAATTTAAGGTTTTGTTTTCCCAACTTACACCTTACCACTTATACCTAAGTTTTATACCCAAACCGTCGTACCTTCCGTACAGTTCTGGCAAATATCAATTTCCTTTCTGGAACGCAGGACGGCTCCTCTGAAATTTTGGTAGGGTTTCCCATGCCATAAACTTGCAAAGCTTTCTGTTTCAACATCACCGAGTACATGAGTGGCATCCTTATCAAAGCAACAGGGAACAACCTTTCCATCCCAGGTAAATACACAGGAATGCCAGAGTTTCCAGCAATGGTTTAGCAGATCGTTCTTTATCTCAAACTTCCCGTCGGCTTTTTTTCGATACCTGGAATATTTAGGGTTTTCAGGAATCAGTTCATTACCATTTTCATAATCATATACTTGTGCCGTTTTGAATTTCACTTCATCCACCCCAATTTCCTTTGCAATACGTTGAATATCTTCTACCTGGTGTTCGTTTGGTTTTACGACCAGGTATTGAAATATGACATGTGGTAACCTGCTTTTAAGTTTTTTCTTCCAGGCTATCACGTTTTTTGCACCTTCAAATACTTTATTAATATTGCCTCCAATGCGGTATTGTTCATAGGTATCCTGGGTTGTTCCATCTATAGAAATAATAAGCCTGGACAAGCCTGATTCAACGGTTTTGCGGGCGTTGGCATCATTCAGGTAATGCGCATTTGTTGAGGTAGCTACATACATATTCTTTGCTGAGGCATACTTCACAAAATCGAAGAAATTTTTATTGAGATAAGGTTCTCCCTGGAAATAAAGAATAAGGTACGGGGTATATCTGGAAACTTCATCGATTACTTTATTAAAAAGCTCTGGCTTTAACATTCCGGTTGGTCTGCTGAATTCCCTGAGTCCGCTCGGACATTCAGGGCACCTCAAATTACACGATGTAGTAGGCTCTATGGAAATGCTTATCGGAAAACCTGAATGAATGGGTTTACGTGTAAACCTTGCTGCATAATAACTGGAGACAACTGAAACTATATTGAACGCACGCCTCGCATTGATGCGGGATATAAAATTCAGACCGTCAGATAACTTTGGATTCATATTGGGGGTTACTGTTTGAACAAACGATTAATTTATTCAAATAGTTGAGCGAAGCTATTGCTTTCTGCTAAATTTTCCTTTGATTCGAAAAACAATTCACTAGTTTTTAAATCCCAATATGCAAAAAGCCCTCCTGATCTTCATAAAAAACCCGGCATTAGGTAAAGTCAAAACGCGCCTTGCAAAAACAGTTGGTGAACTTAATGCACTTAAAATATACCAGTATCTTCTTTATCATACCATGGAGATTACTTTCAACCTGGACACGATAGATAAATTTCTTTATTACAATGAATTTATTCCCACAAAAGACGAATGGCCGCCAAATGTTTACCAGAAAGACCTTCAGAATGGCAACGATCTGGGCGAAAAAATGAAAAATGCCTTTAAAGAAGCTTTCGATGAAAATTATAAAAAAGTGGCACTGATTATGCCTGATTGCCCTAAAATGAGCGACACTCTTATTGAAAAAGCATTTAAAGCCCTTGATGATCATGATTTTGTATTGGGTCCAACCAACGACGGCGGATATTATCTTTTAGGAATGAAGGAATTCAGTCCAGCTTTGTTTGCTAATAAAACATACAGCAATGAAAAAGTTCTTGAAGATACCATTGAAGAGATAACAAATCTTGAAAAGACCTGGTTCAAATTGCCGGAACTTGTAGATGTTGATATGGAAGAAGACCTGGGCAAACTTCAAAAGATGATAAAGAAATAAAATTCCGGAATTACAGTTATGATACGAACTGATTCCATAGAAAATGAATAAACTGTCTTTCCTAATAATTGTTTCTCTTCTTTTATTATGTAACCTGATTCCACTGCAAACTTTTGCACAGGGTAATGTCGGAACAATAAATACGGATGAAATCCTTGACCTCATGCCCGAAATGACAATCGCAAAAATGAAACTGGATTCGATTGGCAAAGCCTATAATGTTGAAATACAAAACCTGGAAATGCGATACGATAACGCTGTAAAATCAGGAGATAATGATGAGGCAGACAGGGTTCAATTGAGACTTTATACTTTTAAAGATGCGGTTGATTCAGAAATCAGTGCCAAATCAGATACTCTGTTTAAACCCATTCGCCGCAAACTTGGAATAGCTATTTATGAGGTATCTATCGAAGGAAAATACAACTATATATTTGACAGTAAGTATGATGCTATCGTTCTTTATGTCTCAAAACGCGTGGATATCACTCCCGAAGTAAAAAAGAAACTGGGTTTATAGCTTATTCAACTGATTCAAATTCTTATTTCAATCGTTCCGGTTTAGTTGTGTTCATTCCCTAAATTTGCGCTTTCTAATCATTTATAAGAGACTAAACATGCAGTTACTAGACGGAAAAGCACTCTCAGACCTTACAAAAGCACAACTCAAAGAAAAAGTAGACCAGCGCATTGCAGAAGGCAAAAAACGTCCGCACCTTGCCGCAATACTTGTGGGTAACGATGGCGGTAGTGAAACTTATGTAGGTAGTAAGATCCGTTCCTGCGAGGAGATCGGGTATAAATCTACGCTCCTGAGATTTGAAGCTACTATTACAGAAGCAGAGTTGCTGGCTGAGATCAAAAAGGTAAATGATAATGATGATATTGACGGACTGATCGTTCAATTGCCGCTGCCAAAACACATCAGTGTAGAGCGCGTGATCGAATCGACCGATCCTGAGAAAGATGTGGATGGTTTCCACCCGGTGAATGTGGGAAGAATGGTACAGGGCCTCCCCTGCTTTCTGCCTGCAACGCCAAATGGCATCATGAAAATACTGGAACATTATAAAATTGATACCATAGGCAAAGAATGTGTGGTGATAGGAAGAAGTGATATTGTGGGTACACCGATGAGTATTCTCATGTCAAGAAACACAAATCCTGGTAATGCAACCGTGACCCTTTGCCACAGCAAAACCAAAGACCTACGCGGACATACCCTCAAAGCAGATATCATCATTTCCGCTACTGGAATACCAAACAGCGTCACCGCAGACATGGTGAAAGACGGTGCTGTTGTAATTGATGTAGGCACCACGAGGGTTCCGGATACCAGCAAAAAGAGTGGTTTCAGACTTTCAGGAGACGTGGACTTTGTAAATGTATCGCCGAAATGCAGTTATATTACACCTGTTCCGGGTGGCGTTGGCCCGATGACTATTGGAAGTTTGATGCTCAATACTTTGCAAGCCGCTGCTAATAAAGATTAATCTCAACAAAAGTAAATTTCCACCCCCTACCCCCGTCCCGAGTACTCGGGAGGGACAGCTTTTATCACGATTTTTGAAAATTTAAACATAACACCTTCGATATAAATAAAATACCAATTAGAAATTGCGATTTCGACTTACCTCAAAAATGAGTTAGACGCTATCCCTCCCGAGTACTCGGGACGGGGGCAGGGGGTGGAAACTCGATATAATTCGATCGCCTTTATACTATTAATCTTGCAAAACGAATCAACACATCTTCCTGTAATGGAAGCTTTTTATACGATCCAGGGAGAGGGTACGCACAGTGGAAGAGCTGCATATTTTATTCGCCTTGGGGGATGCGACGTCGGATGCGTGTGGTGCGATGTGAAAGAATCATGGCCTATTGATGCACATCCGAAATTCCCGATCGGTCAAATTGTTGGTGACGCCCTTAAAGAACCTGCTCGTCTTGCAGTAATTACCGGTGGCGAACCGCTCATGCATAACCTAAATGAACTCACTTCTCAACTTCAAAATGCAGGTTTTGAAACCAATATCGAAACATCCGGGGCTTATCCTTTGAGCGGGTCCTGGAACTGGATCTGTTTATCTCCCAAGAAATTCAAAAAGCCACTCCCTGAAATCTATAAGGCCGCAAACGAACTTAAGATCATTGTCTTCAATAAATCAGATTTCAAATGGGCGGAAGAGCAAGCTTCTTTTGTTTCTAAAGATTGCTATTTACTTCTCCAGCCCGAATGGAGCAAAGCAGATAAAATGATGCCTCTGATCGTGGATTACGTGAAAACCCATCCCCAATGGCGGGTTTCTTTGCAGACTCATAAGTTTATGGCGATACCCTGAATTCCATGTTCCAACAAATATTATCCTTAAAGAACTAATCCACTCCCCTATTTTGTTGCTACCTTTGCAGTGAATAACCTAAACCTATAAGGTTTAAAACGAATACAACATGGAAACAACGACCACAGAAAGATATATAACCGTTTATGCTGAAGGAACCCCAAATCCGGAAAGCATCAAATTTGTACTGAATAAAGAGCTTTTACCTGCCGGATACAGCTTCGATTTCCCGGATGCACAGTCGGCACAGGAATCACCACTGGCAGCGATGCTGTTCAAATTCAGCTTTGTAAAAGGCGTTTACATCAGCCAGAATTTTGTTACGATAAGTAAGGTAGCCGACAATATGTGGGCAGAACTGATCCCGCTTTTGCGTACCTTTTTAAAAGAATATATCCAGTCAGGCGACCCGATCATCTCACTTCAGATGCAGGAAGCTTATGCTCCTTCAGAAAATGAAGAAGTAGATGAAAACGATATCATAACCAGGATCAAAGATATTCTTGCCACCAATATCAAACCTGTGGTTGAAATGGATGGCGGCAATATCGAATTTAAATCTTATGAAGATGGGATTGTAACTGTTGCTCTTAAAGGATCCTGCAGTGGCTGCCCTTCCTCTACCGTTACCCTCAAGGCCGGCATCGAAAACCTGCTGAAACGCATGGTTCCAGATGTAAAAGAGGTTGTAGCTGAGTCGTTGTAGGGTTTTAAAGCAACAATCTTAATCTTTTTCCAAATAGACATAGCAGGCCCAAGCAATTGCGCTTATCAATGTTTTTCCACCCCCTACCCCCGCCAGCGGGGACAGCTACTATCACGATCTTTAAAACTTTGAACATAATACCTTCGATCGCAATAATAAGTTTATCAGAAATTACCATTTCCCCGGTTCATACACGGGGGCAGGGGGTGGTCTCTCGCTCTCCGCTCTCCGCTCTCCGCTCTCCGCTCTTCACTCTCGCTCTCCGCACTTCACTCCCCGCGTTCCGCTCTTTTATTTAATCTCGTATCTTTGCAGAATGAATTACGAAAAGCGCGGTGTATCAGCAACAAAAGAAGAAGTAAGACAAGCGATCATTAAGCTTGATAAAGGATTGTATCCGGATGCTTTTTGTAAAATTTTACCCGACTATGCCGGCAAGGATGATGCTTATGTAAACATTATGCATACCGATACTGCCGGTACCAAGACCTCCCTCGCTTATCTTTACTGGAGAGAAACCGGCGATATGGATATCTGGAAAGGAACGGTGCAGGATGCACTGGTGATGAATCTGGATGACATGGCATGTTCCGGTGTGATCAATGATATTATCCTGTCTTCAAATATTGCGCGCAACAAGGGACTCGTTACCGGTGATGTGATCAAAACTCTTATTGAGGGCGCGATAGAGTTCATTGAAAAAATGGAATCCATGGGCATTCATATCCACCATGCAGGCGGTGAAACAGCTGATGTAGGTGATATTGTCCGCACTGCTGATGTAGGCTTTACGGCCTTTGCTCGAATGCCGAAAGTAGATGTAATGGATATCAAGGTTCAACCGGGTGATGTGATCGTTGCGCTGGCTTCATACGGACAAAGCACCTATGAAACAGCCTATAACAGTGGCATTGCCAGCAACGGACTCACCTTTGCCAAACACGAGACCCTCTCCTACTATTATTCTGAAAACTATCCTGAAAGTTTCGATCCCAATATTGATTCCGAATATGTCTATACAGGGACCCAAAGGCTTACAGACATATTCGAAGGTCATACAGTTGGACAACTCCTTTTATCTCCTACCCGCACTTTCGTGCCCGTTATCAAATCTATTCTTGATAAACATAGAAAAGAAATTCATGGCATCGTTCACAATACCGGCGGTGGACTCACAAAAGTGCTTCATTATATTCATAATGTGCATATTATAAAGGATAACCTCTTAGAAATACCACCTGTTTTCAGGTTGATCCAGAACCAGAATAATGCCGACTGGAGAGAAATGTACCAGGTATTTAATATGGGGCAACGTATTGAAATTTACACCAACGCCACCACTGCAAAAGAGATCATTGAAATCTCTAAGTCATTCAATATCCATGCCCAGGTTATGGGGCATGTAGAGGAAAGCAATACCCGGAAACTGACCCTGAAAACCCCCCACGGAGATTTCGAGTTTTAAGGATTGATACTTAAAAATGATATTTTGCTGCGAGTTCTTTGTAAGCAGGTTTATCTTTGAGATAAAATAATTCAGGAGAATTGACGATCCAGCCTTTATTGGCATATCCTGCCGCAAAAGCTCTGTTCAAAGATGCAAAGAATTTATCCTCATCTTTTGTTACCCCATAAACATAGGCCAGGTCGCCATAAAGATCTCTTGCTTTAATACGGTAGCCAACACTATCATCTGATTTTATAATTCGCTTTATAATAGTTTCAGCCTTTTTTTCGTCACCAACAAATGCATAGCAATATGCCTGGCCCAACGGATCTGTTTTTGAAGTAATTCCTTTGTAAAAATACAGCATGGAGGCCAGCTTATTTCCTCCGCCATATGTAATCCTTCCCATCAACCAATATGAAATCGCAAAATTGCTATCTGCCTTTACCAGGCGTTGCAGAATTTGCATCGCAACAGAATCGTGCCCCATGTAAGATTCAGAATATGCCAGTTGATAAGCCGCAAAAATATATTTCGGATCTAATTGCAAAGTTTTTTGCGCCGCATCGGATGCAGCAGCATAATCGCCATTGAAGATATTAATTTTGGCTGTCTCAATCCATACGAAAGGGCTTTTGTTTTTAAATAACATATTGGAATGAGCCATATCCAGTTTCGCGCTATCCATCATACCTGAGTCCGTTTCAGCCAGCGCTTTTGAATAATATGCTTCAGCATTCAGGCTGTTAAGATTTATAGCCTTGCTACAATCATTTATACTCGCTTTAAGATTTCCCTGATGATATTCTATATCTCCTTTTTCCGCATAGTACCTTGTATTCTTCGGATTCATACCGATAACAACGTCTAAGTCCTTGAGCGCCTTATTATACAATCGCAGTTCATTTTCTTCTTTAGCCCGAAGAAAATATGCCTTTTCATAATTGGTCTGTAGTTTAATAGCCTTATTGCAATCAGCCAGCGCATCCTCATATTTACGCATCCGGTCTTCTACTTCAGCCCTTGAATAATAATATTGACTTTTATCTGGCTCCAGGCTTATCGCCTTATCAAATACGGGCAGCGCTCCATTATAGTCTTTCATATTAGATTTGGCCAATGCGAGATCAAATTGCGCTCTTGCATTATCAGGCATCTTTTTTAAAGCTGTTTCAAGATATTTTTCTGCGTCTCTATAATCCTTTAAATGAAAACAGGTCGTCCCGATACTCATTTCGATATCAGGATCTCCGGGTTTTATTTCATTTGCTTTTTTGAAATCTTTTAGAGCAAGATCAAACTGAGACAGGTCCTGGTAGCATAATCCTCTTTTTATGTATGCCGCCAATAAATTTGAATCTTTTTGAAGAGCCAGATTATAGTATTTGATGGCATCATCCAGGTTAGCCTTGTCTTGCGCTTCGAAACCCATTTTTAAATAATCCTGGGCTTTTGCTTGTGAAGAAATCAGAAGAATAGCAGATAAAAAAACCGATATAATCAAAAATCCTTTAAAACTCAAATTTCTCCAGCATGAATGCTTTATGCGTATATTTTTCATTTATATTATTGAATATCTATTATTTAAAAATCCTGATGTGCCCAATATTTGTAATTCTGTTTTTGAATTTCAGTCGGGTTTGTATCCTTAACGATCTGGTAGATCGGGTAGTATTTTTCTGAATTTTCATATAAAACTGCAGACATGCTTCTTGATTTTCTACTGAATTCAATCATGATACCGCTAACCTCCGGATTGGCTTGAAGCACTTCTTCAAGATTTGAATCAATTTCAATACCATTTACGAAAACAATTTTGTCATGAATACTCAATCCGGCGAGATCGGCAGGACTGCCGGGCGCAATATGTGTTATCATATTTTTATTGATGACATCCGCCTCCAGCAATCTGAAACCAAATCGGTTTTCGGTATGAATCGGGTTCGGTAATTTAATGATCCTGCATCCTATATAATCAAATGCTTCGTTCAATGCTTCTGCTACATTTTCGAGCCCCCATACGTATTTTTCAAAAAAAGAACGATAATTTTTGCCGGTAACCGACTCAATAATTTCAATGTAATCAGACTCAGAATATCCTTTTGATTTTTTAGCAAATTCCGAATAAAGCATCTTCATTACCGAATCAAGATTCTGAGCATTCGCGGTATCCATCATGATGTTGATATCCAGCAACCATGCCACCATCATCCCTTTTTGGTAGAAAGAAATTTTCCTTTCAGGAGCCCCGGCTTTATAGCCATCCAGCCAGGCATCCATAGATGCTTCAGCCAGGGTCTGATACAATTTTCCGAAATTATGTTCATGACGCTCAATGGTTTTGGCCGTCTTTGCAAAAAACACTTCAGGACTGAAACCTCCCGATCTCAACAACATCAGGTCACCATAATAGGTCGTAACACCCTCTGTTACATAATTTAAAACAGTATAATTTTCTTTACGATAATCATATGGAAACATTTCATCCGGTCGGATCGATTTTACATTCCAGCAATGAAATAATTCATGCGAACTTATGCCAAGAAATTCATTGTAAAATTCTGGCAGGTTAAGATTTTCAACCGGACCGATACATATCACGGTTGATGCCAGATGTTCTACCCCGTGATAATATTTATAATCCGGCATCTGAAACAAAAAATGATAATCCCTGACAGGAAGTTCTCCAAACAGTTCAATCTGTTTTGCTGAAAACATCTTGAAATCATTCGTAATTTTATTCCAGTCAGGTAATGCATTCCCGATTATGGAAATTTTAAAATGACAATCGCCCACCTGGAATTCATTTTCCTTTATATCCTCACAAGTTATAAAAGGCGAATCGGCAAGTGTATGAAAATCCTTAGCTAAAGCTTTTCCTTTAGTATCGAAATTAAGAGAACTCGCTATTTTATAATTTTCCGGAATATCTGAAATAGAAATTTCACAAGGCTCATCTATACGTTCATGGATATAGAGAAAGCAGTTTACAGGATTTATATAAAGTTGATTTTCATCAAAATACGTATTTCCTGCATCAAGTTGAAAAGAATAGTAGTCATATCGCACAATCACTTCTTCGCATTCATTGGTTTCAACAATCCAACAGTCCTTAACTGTTTTATAACTGATGAGACTGTTTCCATTCTCATCAAATGCCTTCCATTTACGAGTATTCTGGGCAAAGTTTCCAAGTTCATATCTGCCGGGACGCCAGGCTGGCAGCTGCACTTGCAATTCTTTTGCTCCCCTGGTGTCGAACCGGGCCTCTATGTCTATATAATGATTTGAAGGCTTTTGGAGCTTTATAAAATATCGGGTCATCTGTCTATTTTAAGTATCAAAAAAGCAAAGTTAGTTGTTCAAGCCCAATGCTTCGGTTCAATAGGTTTCCTATTTGTATAAAAAAGTTATGTTGAAAATTGTTATCAATCTACATTCCAATCAATTGGATCTCTCCCATGCTTTATTAGATACTCGTTTGTTTTTGAAAAAGGTTTTGAACCAAAAAACCCGCTGAATGCAGAAAACGGGGATGGGTGCGCAGATTTAATGATCAGGTGCCTGGAGCCATCTATCAGGCTTTCTTTGCTTTGGGCAAACTTGCCCCACAGAATAAAAACCAGGCCATCTTTTTTTTCTGATAATATTTTGATCACCTGATCGGTGAATTGCTCCCATCCTTTTTCCTGGTGCGATGCGGCCTGGTTTGCCTGAACCGTTAAAATTGCATTTAAAAGCAAAACACCCTGTGATGCCCATTTGCTCAAATCACCTTTGGTTAACGATATCTGAATTCCAAGATCATTTTGGATTTCCTTAAATATATTTTGCAGGCTCGGTGGAGGCCGAACCCCATCCGGGACCGAAAATGACAGACCATGTGCTTGCCCGGCACCATGATAAGGATCCTGACCCAGGATTACAACTTTCACTTTGTCAAATGGCGTGAGATTGAATGCAGCGAAAATCTGGTTTCCCGGAGGATAAACCTGAGAACCTCTTGCTTTTTCACCCAATAAAAAAGATTTCAAGGCGGCCATATATGGTTTTTCGAATTCGCTTTGCAGTGCATTTTTCCACCCGGGTTCCATTTTTGGGTCAATTTTTGATAACGTTTCCGCCTGTGCGCTCATTTTTGCCTAATTTTAGCCCGTAAATTTACAACATGAAACCGATAGCAATATACGGAGCAGGGAGTTTGGGGCGGGAGGTATTGATGCTCATCAGGCAGATCAATGAAATCCATGAAGAATGGGATGTACTAGGTTTTTTTGATGATAATGAAAACCTTGATAATATGATAGACGGATTGCCAATTATTGGTGATATTCATAAACTTAATGCCTACAAAGAACATTTGGATGTCATCATAGCTGTTGGAATTCCGGCATCTAAAAAACGAATTATAAAGAAAATTACAAATAAATCTGTGGGATTTGCAACGCTCATTCATCCCGCTGTTCAATTAAAACCATATCAGCATTGCCAGATCGGAGAAGGTTCTATTATCTCTGCCGGCAATATTTTTACAGTTGGAATAACCATTGGAAAACATGTTTTGATAAATATGGCTTGTACCATAGGTCATGATGTTACGATTGGAGATTTTACTTCAATCATGCCGAATTGTACTATTTCTGGTGAAGTAAATATAGGTCAGGATTGTTTCATCGGCGCCGGCGCAACTTTATTGAATCGGGTTGAAATAAAGCCTTCTTCCCGTATCGGTGCAAGAGAAACTGTCAAGCTTGGCACCCCAATTATAATGCAAGAATAATAATTATCGCATCAAAGTTAAGTTCAAAATGAAAATTACATTTCTCGGCACTGGTACTTCTCATGGAATTCCGGTAATTGCCTGTGGGTGCGAAGTGTGTACTTCAATGGATATCAAGGACAAAAGATCGAGATCTTCTATTATGGTTGAAATTGATAATCAAACCATTGTAGTTGATACCGGGCCTGATTTCAGAATGCAGATGCTAAGGGAAAATGTAAAAAAACTTGACGCAGTTATATATACCCATGAACATAAAGATCATACTGCGGGACTTGATGACATACGCGCATTTAATTTCTTCCAGGAGGGCGCCATAGATATCTATGCAACAACAAGGGTTCAAAAAAACCTACATCAGTGTTTCGACTATATTTTTGCAGAACACAGGTATCCGGGAATTCCCGAAATAAAGGTTAATACCATTGAAAACAAACCCTTCAATGTAGGCAAAACAAGAATAACCCCCATAGAAGTGCTACATTATAAGCTACCGGTATTGGGATTCAGGTTTAAAGATTTTGTTTATATTACAGACGCCAATGCCATTCCACTTGCAGAAAAAGAAAAAATAAAAGGGGCTAAAATACTGGTGTTAAATGCATTAAGGATCAGCAAACACATCTCTCATTTTTCACTTGACGAAGCTCTGGATATGGCAAGGGAGTTGAACATTGAAACTACTTATTTTACCCATATCAGTCACCAGCTTGGCAGGCACGAACAGGTATCACGCATCTTACCCGAAGGTATTCTTCTCGCTTATGATGGGTTAAAGCTGGAAATCTGATTTACCTTATTCATGCAAACTGAAAACCATATCAGCAACTACTATTTGCTGACAAGACTTGCGTCAGAACTGGAAATCATTTTAAATGGCTTTGCTTTTGAAAAGAGTTATTCTATCAATCAGCAGGAAATAATTTTGAATTTTTCAGATGGAAAAATATCCAGAAACTTAAAAGGCTATTTTGGAGAACAGTCATTTATTTTTCCATATGAGAATGCGACACAAATAAAAAATACAAAAGTTTTATTTACTGAAATAGAAGGACTCAGCGTTTTATCTGTTAATGTCCATTCGCAGGACAGGAGTTTCAGGATCATTTTAGAAAATGGATATACGCTGGTATTTCTCATGTTTGGAAGAAATGGCAACGTTCTTCTTTTTAAAGACAATAATGTTGTCAGCATTTTCAGAAACCAATTTGAAAAACACCAAAGCTTATTACTTGATTCGTTTCCAACAGAAAAAGCATTCCAGTATGAAAATTTTGTTTCATTAAGCATTGAAAAAGGTGCCGTTTCAGCTGTGAAATATTGTTTCAAAGGATTTTCCAAAGGAATGATCGAATATCTTGATGCACATGACCTGGAATCAAAGCAAATTGAAGAACAATGGCAATTGATTCAGTCGTTTGAAGATTTACTGACCTTCGGGACCATAGATGTGCTTCGATCAGATAAAACTATTGTACTGACATTAATTCCAGGCATGGATTCGGATGACATAATCTATTCAGGGTCCGATTCTTTGGAGGCATTAAAGCAATACTCAAAAAATTATTTTTATGTCCGGAATTTTGAACTTTTAAAAAATCAGAAATCAGGCTCTCTGAAATCCAAGATTGAAAAGAATATAAAACAGCTTGAAGCTTCGAAATTACATTTGTATCATATCGAAAATGACTCGAATTATAAGCATCAGGCGGATATCATCATGGCCAATCTCACAAATATCCCTGGGGGTGCCGAAAAAATAACATTGTTTGATTTTTACACTGACAATGATATTGAGATATCCCTGAAAAGAGGAATGAGTCCACAAAACTGGGCTGAAAAGTTGTACCGGAAATCGAAAAATCAGGAAATTGAAAGGCAAAAAACAGTTGAACGAATGAATCTTCTTGAAAAGGAACTGGTTTTATTAACCCAGGAATTATCTGAAATAGAAACCATTACTGAATTTAAGGAATTAAAAGCCAAAGCAAAAAACATGGAAAAAGATGAAAGTATAAGCACGCTCCCATTCAGGCATTTCATGGCTGATGGATATGACATTTACGTTGGGAAAAGTGCTGCAAATAATGACGAGCTAACTTTTGATTTTTCACACAAGGAAGACCTTTGGCTTCATGCCAGGGATGTATCGGGTTCTCACGTGATTATAAAACATAAATCAGACGGTGTTTTTCCGAAACCCGTAGTTGAACGTGCCGCACAGATTGCTGCGTATTATTCCAAAAGTAAAGGCAGTATCATGAGCCCCGTTATTTATACGCTTCGCAAATTTGTACGGAAACCCAAAGGAGCGGCACACGGATCCGTCATCTGTGAAAAAGAGAAAATGATTATGGTTTCGCCGAAACTGGGCTGAAGAATACTGGATAATCTCTATGCTGCAGAAGTCTGTTTTCTGCTTCCATCACGATAGAACATCTTGTTCAGATGTTGTTCAGTAAGCGTTATCAGGATAACTGCTGTAAGCATGGCAAAAAACCCACAACTGATATAGATCATCGTTCCCATACCATCCCAAAAAGCATAGGTAGCTAATGGCCATAAAATGATATTGAAAATAGCCAGAATGATATACCATTTCCCAGCAAAACTATTTGCCTCTTTCCATGCATCCTCATTTTGTTTGGTCAGATCGGTCTTATAACTAAATATGGAAGTAGGAAATTGAGGTGAAGACCTTACCATAATTCCATAAATTAATAAGAGAATACCCGGAACTGTCATGAGTACTAAGAAGCCTGTGGATAAATGATTCATTCTATTTCTATAGTTTTATTTAAAAATGGCACAGTAAAAAAATGTCGAAACGTGGTTTTTTAAACTTTTATGGGGTCTTTCCATTTTTGACGCTGCAAATATAAGAGAAATGAAATTATTCCGCTTAATTTTAGAACATCGGCCTAATTTTGTGGTTCCATAAAACAAACCCCATTGAAACTTAAAATTTTCCTGCTTGTTTTCTTCCTGTTGATCGAATTTTCAGGCGTATATGCTCAATTTACACAAACAGTAAGAGGTATTGTCACAGATAAAGATACAAGACAACCCTTGTCATCCGTACGTGTTTCGCTTATAGGATCAAATCCACCGCTGGGATCAGTAACGGACTCAATGGGGCGGTTCAAAATTAATAATGTGCCGATAGGACGACATGATTTCAAAATCACTTATTTCGGTTATAAAGAAATTATTATACCTGATATCGAAGTGAATTCAGGGAAGGAATGTATCGTCAATCCCGAGTTGGAAGAAGAACTGAAACAGGAAGTTGTCATTAGTAGCGAAAAATCAAAGGATAAACCTTTGAATGAAATGGCGATGACAAGTGCCCGAACATTCACGATAGAAGAAACCCAGCGCTATGCAGGAGCCCTTGGCGATCCGGCACGTATGGCAGGAAATTTTGCCGGTGTATCCGGTTCAAATGATTCCAGGAATGATATCATTATCCGTGGGAATTCTCCTTCCGGCCTGTTATGGCGATTGGAAGGGGTAGACATCCCAAGCCCAAACCATTTTGCGGCGCAAGGTACAACAGGTGGGCCTGTGAGCATTCTTAACAACAATGTACTTAGCAACTCAGATTTTTTTACCGGTGCCTGGCCTGCCGAATACGGCGATGCTAATTCAGGGGTATTTGACCTTAAAATGAGGAATGGTAACAATGAAAAATATGAATTCACGGGACAGGTTGGTTTCAATGGTTTTGAAGGCATGGCCGAAGGACCCATTGACAAAAGTACCGGTGCTTCTTTTTTAGTTTCATACAGGTATTCCGCCCTGGTTATTTTCCAGGACCTTGGCATCAATCTTGGTCCTGCGGGTATTCCTTATTACCAGGATATTTCTTTTAAGATAAATATCCCCAGTGGTAAATATGGTAATTTCCAGGTATTTGGTATTGGCGGGATCAGCGACATCAGCATACTTGCCAAAAATGTTAAAGCTGATAATTTTACTTACGGTCAAAACAACCGCAATATCTACTTCGGGTCTGGCATGGGCGCTTTTGGGGTGGAATATTTCTATCCTGTCAGTTCTTCGGGATATATAAAAACCGTATTGGCCGAGACGGCCGAAAATCATAATACCAATGTTGATTCCATTGAGCCAAACAGTAATACACATAATATTTATAATGAGCATGCCAATTATTTCAAGACCACTATTCATTCCATGTACAACCAGAGGTTTGACGGTGGGAATACCTTAAGAACAGGAATCATTTTTACACGCACTGATTTTAGCCTGGTACAGAATTATTTTACAAGTTTTTTACAACAATGGCTTGATGTAACCCATGCGAATGGCTCAACTTATCTTGGCCAGGCCTATGCGGAATTAAAACATAATTTCACGGAGAAGTTCAGCCTACTCGTGGGTATGCAATACGAATACCAGTTTCTTAATAATACCTGGTCTATTGAGCCGCGCGGTGGCCTCAAATATCAATTGAATCCAGTTTCTTCTCTGAGTTTTGGCTATGGGTTGCACGGACAGGCGCAACAAATGGAAACTTATTTCACGGAAACCCAGATCCCTGGCACCAACAATTATCTCCTTACCAATAAAGACCTCGGATTTACCAGGAGCGAGCAATTTGTTCTAGGCTATGATCGATCGCTTGGAAAGGATTTTCGCCTGAAACTGGAAACCTACTACCAATATCTCTACGATGTACCCGTCACCATTGACAAAAGCACCTATTCTACCCTCAATTATGGTGATGGTTTTGGTGTTTATCTTCCCGACAGTCTTACCAATAAAGGAACAGGAAGAAACTATGGTATTGAAATGACCCTTGAAAAGTACTTCAGTTCCGGATATTATTTCCTGGTGACAGGTTCATTATTTAATTCAAAATATACGGCCAGCGATGGCATTGAAAGAAACACCGCATTTAACAGCAAGTTCACAACAAATTTCCTGGGAGGATACGAGTTTAAGGTAGATAAAAGAGGGAATAACCTGGTCAATATCAATGGCAAATGTACTTTTGCGGGTGGGAGATATTTTACTCCGATAGATCTGGCCCTTTCGGAAGCATATGGCGAATTCTATCCTGATTATACTAAGGCTTATACGCAACGATATCCTGATTATTTTATCCTTGATCTAAAAGTTGGCTTTAAAATGAATGGTAAAAAAATCACCCAGGAATGGGCTTTGGATGTTCAGAATGTGACCAACCAGAAGAATATATTAACAGAAGATTATAACCCTGCAACCCGAAGTGTTGTAAATGATTACCAGCTTGCCATATTTCCTATGATATTATACAAGATACAGTTTTGAGGAAACTGCTTTCCCATTGAGTTATACTTGAATAGACAAGCGACGATATCTTCTTGATTTAACTTCATAAACATTTTCAGGGCCATATGTATTATTATACATTAACATGGATAATTATGCTTCAATAATTAACAAACTGAATAAATGATATGGCAAATCAAGCAGATTTAAACCTTACCTATAGCACTATAGATAAGGTTTTCAGATGGAGCCTCGGAGAAATGGCTGATTTCAGTGGTGCAAAATATGACGGAGATTTTTCAATGACTCTTGAAAAGGCCCAGGACCTGAAACACAAATTTATGGCTGACAGTCTGAACATTCGGGAAGGTAGCCGGGTCATTGATCTTGGCTGTGGATGGGGTGCTTTTTTAAAATACATCAGGGATGAAAGGAATGCTATTGGAATCGGCATTACTTTATCAGAAGAACAGGCAAAAGCATGTAAGAAAAACGGACTTAATGTTTTTGTGCGGGATTGCAGGAATTTAAAACCTGAAGACCTTGGAAAATTTGATGCCGTCACGTCTGTAGGTGCCATGGAACATTTCTGTTCTATTGAAGAATGGAAAGCAGGCAACCAGGAAAAGATTTACAGTGATTTTTTTCAATCTGTCTATAATTTACTGAATGACAAAGGCAGGGCTTATATTCAAACCATGGTTTTCGGGAAAAATATGATCCCGTTTGAAGAATTTGATATTTCAGCCCCGAAAGGTAGTCCTCCGCACATGCTGGCAATTATGACCAAAGAATTCCCCGGTTCATGGTTGCCATATGGCAAGGAAATGGTGATCAATAGTGCAAAGCCTTATTTTAATTTGCTATCTATATCCAGCGGCAGAAAAGACTATATCGAAACGATAGAACAATGGCGCAAAAGATTCAGGAAATTCAGCCTGAAAAAATATATGGTTTACCTTTCACAGGTACCAAATTATATTTTTGACCCGGAATTCAGGCAAAGAGCAGAATCCCTGATAACCACCCCGAATAAAACATGCTTCGAAATGGAAATCATGGAACATTACAGAATGGTATTTGAAAAAACAATTTCTTAAAATATTCATAACATAACAAATTGGGTTTCATAGATACTGATATAAAAAACATTTTTAAATTTGTTCTGAACGATATCTTAAGAGAATAATCGCTTGTTAAACAATTAAAAAAATAAAATTATGAAATCGAATCCTGTAGTACATTTCGAAATGCCTGCGGAAGACAGGCAGCGTATGGCTGACTTTTATACCAAAGCATTCGGCTGGCAAACAAATATCCTGGGCCCAGAAATGGGTGGTTATGTAACCGTTGCAACCGGTGAAGTTGACGAAAGGGGCATGCCGAAAAATCCGGGAACCATAAATGGTGGCTTTTATCAGAAAACCGAAGATCCACTTTCCCATGCTCCTTCCGTGGTGATTGCAGTTGATAATATTCAGGAAGCAATGAAAAAGGTTGAAAATGCTGGTGGGAAAATTGTTGGCGGCTCAAAACCTGGTGAGCCTGACAATATTCCGGGCGTTGGATTATATATTTCATTCAAGGATACTGAAGGCAACAGGGTGAGTTTGCTGCAACCTGCACCAATGATGGAAGTACATCCATAATAGCCAGTTCAAAAATTTTTATTTACAATAAATGCCCTGAAAACCTCAGGGCTTTTTTTGTAAATTGGTGATTAGATAATTATTCTTTCTTTTTTTACTTTTGTCTTTTAAGGGACTTAAATTATTTTATGACCGAGGAAGAAAAAGACAACAGGAAAGTACTCGAGCGACTGATCATGTTTAACGATGCGGTATATGCCATTGCGTTAACGCTTCTTGTTCTTGAACTCAAGCTACCGGAAGGTGTTTCCGCGAAAAATCCAAGCGATATGGTGCATCATCTTGAAGATATGACACCCAGGTTCATGGCTTTTCTATTAAGTGCCATTCTGGTTGGGGGGAATTGGATTTCATCAATCAATATCCAGCAAACATTAAGTCGTGCCAATAATAGTTTGAAAATTGAGATGGTGATTTACCTCATCATTATTTCATTAATGCCCTTTTGCTGTAATTTAATCGGTACTTATCCTGATAATCCCACGTCATATGTCACATTTGGAATAGTTAACTTATTATTGAATATAAATGGCGTTTTTTTTCTAAGGGATTGCCGTGTGAATAATTTATATCATGCAGATACTGATATGGTTGAAATAGCAAAACTCGAAAAAGTAGCTCCATTAATCAGTATTTTTATTATTGCAATAGCAGCCTCGGCCTATTACAGCACCCAACTCTCATTTACCCTTTTTCTATTATATAATCTCGTGCCGGTTTTTGCATCCAGATCACTGAAAATTAATCATGAGTAATAATAGATAAACCTCCCTCGGTTTCAGGATTACTTTCACTGAGAATGACGATATAATTTTATCTCGGCGTAACACCGCCATGCGCCATAAGGACATAATTTTTGATGCCCTTGATCACATTATTTGGCAATTGATATACCAATGATGGTTGTTGTGGCAAAAGGATTTCATAATACACAAATCCGTCAATCAACTTATCTTCTTTGGCATCCTGGAGATTAGATAATTCCGGGTCCTGCTCATCGTCAATCTTTTCAGTAAGACCAGCCAGAAGGTTTAACAAACATTCTTTTTCTTCAAGCAAAGATGGTCTCCCCGGTTTTTCTCCCTGGCTTTCTGCATATCCCGGTTCATAAGCCCAGATGGCTTTTCCTGCAGCATAGCCGCCCCAGTTTTTCTGGCTTAACACTTCGATATTGTTTGGTTTCTGCCCTTTAAATACCTTACACTGAGGCGTAAACTGCCAGTCAGAATATTTTAGTTTCGCATCAGCATATATTTCATTCAGGTCGGCTTGTATCAAGGTGTCATTCCGGTTAAGAATGGCAGCCAGGGTTATTTCATTTATGGCATCGTCAATTTTTTTATCTTTTAAATAAACTTCCGCAATAAGCCAGTGCGGCATATAATCAATATAGTTTTTACTGATTGCCTGCTTATAGGAAGCTTCTGCTTTTTCATAATTTTCTTCTTTCTCGAAAGTTTTGGCAATCTGCATTTTAGCCGGGTAATAATCCGGGGCTATATCCAAAACATTTTTATAATGTTTACGGGCTTCCTTATAATCATTTTCATCATTAAGTGCTCTTTCGCCGGCATACCATTCTGTGTGGGCTTCTTTGGGAAGCACAACTTTCTTTTGAATGGTTATTCCACCAGAATCTTCATTGTATATTCCGGAAACATTCAAAAGATTGGAATAATCCTTATCAGGGATATCTATATAAAGTTCCCCCTGCGTATATGTTATTTTTGAATTCTTCAGAATGTCCGCCAATTCGGCGGGTTTATGTACGACCTGGGCTTGTGTTGTTATAAAATATCCCCCTGAAAGGATAAAAATGAAAATGATCTTTTTAAGCATGATGGTGTGTTTAACGTTTTCAGAACCCCGACTTATACGGCATACTGCATTTACCTATGCGAAAATAGAATAAATGTTAAAGAACCTTGATATGCAGGGAATAATATTTGAATGGAAGCGCCCGTTGATCTTTTTTAATGCCTGTTATAATAGCTTCCCGGTTCAACTACTATTGCTTTTTTCTTTTTGCTCACCGAAGCAAGCAAAATTAAAAACAAAACAATACCAACCACCCCAAAAGCAGCCTCCATATTCAACATACCCGAAGGCCCGTAATGGGTATGTGCCCAGCCATCTACCAGCGTCATATAGTATATAGGGAAATTAGACAGAGAAGCATAAACCGTAAATTTGGTTGCTGCGGCGCCTTTACCAATGGCCTCAAAAACAAAGGCGCTAAACCCTGCATAAGACAATCCCAAAGAGAAGGCATAAAATGATGTCCATATAATATACATGATCTCCGTATGGGGCGCATAAGCCATTGCTATCGCACAGATTACCTGGAGCAAGCCGAAAATGATATAAGCCAGTTTACGGTCCATACGGTCGCACATCCATCCGCCGAGCAGGCAACCCGCAGAAGTAATCAATCCGCTCATGAGTCCTGTGACAAAAGCCACGGTATTTGCACTGGCATGCCAGTCACCCGCAACAGCCGACCATAAGTTGGAAGCAGCCCCGGTTCCTAAGGGTAAAAAGCACAATACAAGAGCCAGGATACCCATTCTTGACTTTAAAGTAAGCCAGATATCTTTAAATAAATTCTGCATGGTGTGCAGCACTTTTTCGGCACGCACTGTTGATAATGGCTCTCTTACGAAAAACAATCCGAAGCAGCATAATGCACATGATATCGCGAGAATTCCGGTTGACATCCAGATATGAGGTAGATTCTGAGCGAGCCATAGCCCTGCTCCGCCTCCAAGTCCTGCTCCGCCAAGATTACCCGCCTGAAGATATCCGCTCACCCGGCCCTTCATTTCAGGAGGAATGTCATAAGCGGCTAATCCGTTTGTCGTAATGCCTAAAAATGAAACTGCAACATTGGCAAGCACTATTATCAATGTAATAACGGGCAGACTCGATTCTTTTATGGGTAGAATACCGGTAAGAAATATGCATAAAGCAGTGATGATACCCGATAACAAATACCATTTTTTCAATGTAAAAACGGCATCAACAAGGGGTGCCCACAAAAATTTTATCACATGTGGCAACAGCGATGCACCGACCAGTGCAGCTATTTCTTCAACGGGCACGCCTGCTTTTGAAAACAGGTACGAATAGGCGACCGTAACGTAGCCAGTGCTGATCCCAAATGGCAATACCAGGAACATAAATACAATAGGATGTGAATGTTTGTGTTCTTTTATTGCAGTTATATTTTCTGTCATTTTAATGATTAAATATTAGATATTATCAAACGCTGATTGATCAAAGAATTTCAAGAGATGTCAATTTTGCAATCTCAACCAATATGGCAATTTATGCAAAACTGAATGAAATTTTCGATTACACGAAAATTTGGATAGGGATTTATATTATGTAAATTATATAAATTGGTATCAGGTCAAAAATTATTCTACATTTGTCTTTCAGGGGATTAAGCTTGTTTTATAATATTAATTAAAGAACTGCAGGCAATGACACATGTCTCACTAAGTTTTAGTCGATAAGATCATATTATGAAAATTTGAATAATTTGTTTTAGTCACTTAAATGAATTTGATCAGAAGAATATTTGAAATCGGGATAAATGATTCTGTTTCTGAATCTGACTATAAATTTATTACCCTTACCAATGTTATCGGTCTTACAATTTTGATTGGAATGATCGCATGGATCGGCCTGGCAATTATTTATTTCCCGCAATTAAACCTCAACCTGATTGTCTTTTGCATTACCGCCGTCTGCTGCCTGTTTTCATTTTTTCTGAATTACATACAGAAACATATTTATGCCACAACGCTTTTGTTGGTGTGTTATTATTTTGCCATGATGGCACATGTCATTATTTGCGGCACAAGCTATGGCCATCAGTTATTATTTATTCCCGGAACACTTCTTACTTTTTTGTTCAGCCAAAAAGGACGCTTTGTCAATTATTTTATTGCCATTTTACTGGCTATCACATTTGTCTATTTCGAATGCTTTTACCCTGCTTCGTATCACATGGTTGTCTTTACCAGCGACCTTGCCGTTGTCATGAGAACATTGATACATCTTACGGTTTACTTTGTTGTGGCCCTTTTCGCTATTTATCTCACTTACGTTTTAAACCAGATCGAGAATAAATTAAAAATAGAAAGAGAAAAGGCCGAACTTTTATTATTCAACATCCTTCCGAAAGCCATTGCCATCCGTTTAAAATCTGATTCACACGAAGTTGCAGACAGTTTCCCCACCGTTAGTATACTTTTCGCAGACCTGGTGGGATTCACCGATTTTTCAACAGGAAAACCACCTGGTGAAGTTGTTGACGTCCTCAATCTTATTTTCAGTCATTTTGATGATTTGCTCGAAAAATATGGAGTAGAAAAAATTAAAACTATAGGCGATTGTTATATGGTTGCAAGTGGCTTACCTGAACTTCAGGACGATCATGCCATCCGAATTACGAATTTTGCCCTGGAAATTTCTGCATATTTACAGCAGATGAGAAAGGACTCAGGGTTTCCGCTTGACATGAGAATAGGCATTAATTCAGGGCCGGTTGTCGCAGGGGTTATCGGTAAAAAGAAATTCATTTATGACTTATGGGGAGATAGTGTAAATACAGCAAGCAGAATGGAATCGCACGGGATACCCGGTCGCATTCATGTTACACAAGCGACATACGACCTCATAAAAGACAATTTCAGGATAGAATCCAGGGGACTTATTGAGGTAAAAGGCAAAGGCAAAATGCAAACTTATATTGTAAAAGAGGCAATGTTTGAGGAAACTTTTTGAATCGATTCATCGAACGAAATGTATGTTTACTACTAACTGTGCAACGAAAGACATAAAAACAATTGTCTTAATATATTTGTATTCGAATGACAGAATTGATTAACCATAACCTATGAATAAGGAAACATTCCTCGTTTTAAACCTGGCAATTGCATTCTATAATGTCGGGACAATATGGGCGCACGAAATAGATATTTTCAGGACATGGAAATTGATCAGTGACCCCAAAATCTTCCATACTGTTCAGGAAACGCATTGGAGCAAACTTCCTTACTGGGTTTTTATCCCTGTAGGCGTGGCACTTCTTGGTTCATTAACCTTATTCTGGTATCACCCTGATAAAATAAGTACCTGGGAAATTGGGTTCGCATTTGGATCGCAACTGGTTTCACTTATTTTGACGGCAATATTCTGGGGACAATGGCAGGCCAGGCTTTCAAAAGATGAGAATGGTAATGCGAGTGTATATCTTCAAAAAATCCTGAGAACCCATTGGATCAGAACGGCTTTGATAAATATTTATGGATTGATGCTGTTATATATGGTCGTTCAGGTTTTGGTTTGATGCCCGGACGGAGTAAAAAAAATATAAGATGGAAAAATTTACCATTGACAAAGACATCAGCGTTTTCTTTGTAAAAGCCACATCATTTCCTTTAGGTGTTGGAGGCGCATTTCATACCCTTCAATCTTTTATGCCTGAAGGCGATCAAAGAATGTTTTATGGTATTTCCCGCTCTGATGGTAATGGGGCTATTATTTATATGGCAGCCGTGGAAGAATCTTTTCCGGGGGAGGGAGAACAGCATGGCTGTGAAACATTTCTCATTAAAAAAGGCGAATATGCAAGTGCGTTATTACACGATTGGCGTAAGGATGAGAATATCATGGGCAGAACATTCCAAAAATTACTAAAAGAACCACGCCTGGATCCGAATGGGTATTGTCTTGAAATATATATCAATGAAAAGGACGTGAGGTGCCTGGTACCATTGGTCTAAGAGAATTTTAAACATTCCCGCCACAAAACTGTTCATAGACACTATAAACCGGTTAGGTTTATTTTTCTATGAATAACATAATACACTATGAATAAGAACAGACTTTCAAAAACAATGACGGCAGCATTAAATGCGCAAATGACAAAAGAGGCGCATGCATCTCAAATCTATTTATCCTATGCTTCATGGGCAGAGCATCACAGTTATAACGGTGTGGCGAATTTTCTTTTCAGGCATGCACAGGAAGAACGCAACCACATGATGAAGATATTGGAATATATCCTGAAAAGAGGGGCCGAAGTAAAAATAACCGCTGTTCCTGCCCCTCATGCAAACCCCGAAAGCCTGAACAAATGTTTCGAAAAAATATTTGAGCACGAAACAGACAATACAAAAGAGGTATACAGGCTCGTAAAACTGAGTTTTGAAGAAGAAGACTGGGCCACCTGGAACTTTATGCAATGGTTTGTAAAAGAACAGGTTGAAGAAGAAACCATGGCGATGAACTTACTGGATAAAATAAAAATAGCGGGCGGTGAAAAGTTGAGCGGCAATGATCTCTATTCATTTGACAGGGACCTGGAAAGTGCACCCGATGATGCAAGAGCAGCACAGGATGTTACAGCAGATAGGCCTTAATGGCTGCTGACTATCAGGCAATTTGGAAATAAGGCGATGAGATAATTGCGTTGTTCCGCCCTTGTTGGTGTTGTCAGCAACAAGCATAAAAGCGTACCGACAAATCGTCAATCTTTAGCATAGGATCAACTGCCCACAAACAGTAGCGGTTTATGCTTTTTAAAACATGATATTTTGATAATGACGGCTGACGGTTGGGAGACTTGTTGGTGACAACACCAACAAGGGCAGGGTAAAGAATTTTACGGAATTGCGTTTCTGGCTGACGCGTCACAGTCGGAGAATAAGCCTGCCTGGCTGTCAAAATGATATTTCCTGATTTGTATTGAACAATTTGTTTATCCTGGGCTGGATAATCCAGACACCAATCGGCAGAAACCATATAAGAAAGAACTCACCTGCAAAGTCGCTGAATGTTACCGGTCTTTGCAATTCGACAGATTTTAAAGATTTCGAAACAAAATAAAGGCAATAGAATATGCAGAACATGCAAAATAAGTGTACAGGAAAAATCGCCAGAAAGATTAATGGATTGAATTGTAACATAAAGTTTTCATTGCCGGGAATGTTAAATATTACCCAACAAAAAAATAAAATATAAGCAACTGGGATAAAAAAGAACCACCTGAACCGGGTTAAATTCATCTTAACTGTTTCAGGCAGCTTCTTTTGAAGGTTAGTTCCCAAAGCATAAAACCACCCGAATATTATCCCGACATAAATGATCATCATAACAGGGAAGTATTTAAAGAACATCCATGGATTATTTCCTGAAATTGCCTCTCTCATGAAAATGATTTCAAAAATTACAGGTATTCCGAAAGTCAGGATGAATAGCTGCCAGTGCTTTAGTTTTAAAAATATGTTCATTTTTACTTAGTTAAATTGTCAATCCTGTTGAAGCAAATATAATTAAAATTCATTACCACACTTTACCCGTTTTTCTTTGCCGGTCTCATGACAGACCATTGCGCTTTGTTGAAGTGGTTAGGCTGGCCGAGAATATTTTTTCCGCCCTTATTGGTGTTGTCACCAACAAGCATAAACACATGCCGACAAATCGCCTATCTTTAGCAGAGGATCAACTGCCCACAAACGGTTGTGTTTTAAGCTTTTAATACATGATATTTTTGGTAGTGAAGGCTGACGGTTGGGAGACTTGTTGGTGACAACACCAACAAGGGCAGGGTAAGTCTGTCGCTTATTACTCCTGTCATATGCGAAATCGCCTCTGATGGCTGGTGTGAAGAGGATATTAATAGATTCGAAAAGGACGAAATCAGTTATGTTAAGGTGAGAGAATAAGCCCCAGCTCTGCCGGATTTGTAATCAGGCGTCAGAAAGTAAAAGGTTTTACAATCCGCCTTATTTACTTCTCATTACAAGATATGTAGTCGTGCCCAATAGCCCTGACAAGCGTATCATAAATTGATTGCTTATTTACAAATTGAGACTGAAAATATTCAAAGTATTGATTGGATCCATGATGATTATATTCTATCATTTCACGAACTACTACAGGAATAGGATTATCTTTGAAATGCATCAAAGAAGGAAAAAAACTTGAATCTGCTAGAACAATACCAGTATCACTAATTGGAAGTCCTCCAGAAAGCGCGAAATCTATATCATTAAGATATTTTTCATCAATAATCATTTCGATCTTTCCGCATTTTAAATTTCCTTTGAAAACTTTACTGATTTCATAAACTACTGATTTATAAACTTTACCCCCAGGTTTTGGCTGAAAAGATTTTTCCGATATTTTATGTGCTTCAAAAATATAAGGCGACTGGTGAATTTCGGAATCAAGTGGTGGAATAAATGCTCCCATGCCTCTGTTTGCCACAAAAAATAAAAATACAAATACGAAACGCCTATTCATAAATATCTTTTTCCCTGGCATTTGTAATCCGTTACTTTTACTTCTCATACCTGATCAACTCCGAATTGTAATCAATGGTCACTTTCAGGTATTTAAGACCTGAGCCGCCAATGGCGCCTTTTACTACTTTGTCCATAGAACCAATCATGTATTTAGACCATGCTTCGTCAGGACGTTCCGCAAATAGCACAGGGCCAACTTCATGCTGCCCTATCTTTATTTTGGGTACTTCGATAATATCGGCATTCCTGTCCGCTTTGGTATATATTTTCCAATCAGGATGTGCGGCATGCCATTTGTCAAATACGGATTTGGCAAGAAATGAACCTCCTATGGTCTTTTGAGAAGTATTCAATGCTTTTTTCCCGTCCTCAGAGAGAATGATGGTGGCCCCCGTATCAAACAGCACATCAATCTGTTCACCATCCACTTCTATGGATGTGCTTGGATGCCCAAAAATGGCCTCGCCTTTTTCGTTCTTTTTAAAGCCTATCTTCTGAACATTTGCGTCATTGGCTGCAAGGGGGGTATTGGCCCATAACTGCCTGTGGATATAGTCGATAGTCCATGATTTTCCCATAAAATAATTCTGGCCCAGGAAGATATCAAGCGGCATGGTCTGGATAAAAAACTGCATTTCCTTATCCATAGGCAATACCATGAAATAGGAGTCGGCAACGGGTTTGGAATGATATTTTAAAACGAAGCCGGGCCGTGCAATCGGAGCAGGAATATTTGCATCAGCGATAAGGTCATGAAAATTAATAAATTTCATTTTAAATATTCCCCTGATATGCCCCGTCTTTACCAACGGTTTCAGTGCCAGCTTATCAATAGTTGGCTGCATCATAAAACATGATCCGCCGCCCGTATCACAAAAACCCAATAGCGTATCTCCCTTTGCAGACTTCATTTTGATATAAAATCTTTCACCATTCATAAAAGAGGTAGGGATAAGAACGGCTTTTCCCGAATCTGATGCGGGTTTATTTTTTCTGGTGGCGAAACCAAAAAACAATGGCAAAGCCAGGGAGAGGAATAATGCATATTTAATGCGCATGTATATGATTGTTTTTGATTTGTTTAGGACAAATATAAGGAATTGGTGCAATATGGACACTTACAAGAATCTTATTGGCACCTCTGGAACAACTACAACATATTTGCCATTTTGGCATGATATTTGTCAATTAAAATCTCCACTTTGTTCAGCTTAAAGGGATCTGTTCTTTATCTATTGTTTTCATATAAATATTCATAAAAAGCATCATTCCTTATGTTCATTTATATACCTGATATTATGGTTATTATGTTATATTAAATGATAAAGTGCATGCATTTTGGTAAAAATGTATACCCAGATGAACACTTATGTAATTGACAATCAATTATATACTTAAAAATAACGAAAAAAACACTAAAAATGTACACCCTAAGGAGAAGGAACATTGGTGATACTGAGGATAATGCAGCGATTCGTTTCAACAAACTTTCCATTCCTTCAGCACATTAACCAATACATCCAATAGTTATCCCTCCATGTTTCAGCACCCTGACAATCCATGGCATAAAAATTGTCATTTGATTTACAGACCAAATAATAACCGGAAATGAAAATACTGAAAGTCTTACCGATATTAACAGTCCTGGGGTTGCAGTCCTGTTTTGTACAAAATGCAAGGGTTATTACGATAAAATCCAATGCCCGGGGTTTAGATACTTCCACATTTTTGTATTCCAATGATAGTTTTACGGTTCAGTATAATTATTATACAGATGGATTGAATCTTAACATGGTTATTTACAATAAACTGGATAAACCTCTTTTTATTGATTGGGGTCAATCATTTTATATACAAGGCACATCACGGTATTGTGATTGGACTGATTCAAAAACAGTTCAATTTAATCCCGATGATCAAACGGAGACCGTTGAAAAAACAGACAGGTATTCTAACATTCCACCACGAACATCAATAACCAAATCGGCCTATTATAATGCTATACCAGCTAATTTAATAGCCATTCCAATGAAGTTCCATTTCAACCGTTTGAAACCCACAATAAAAATCAGCCATCACTTGAAATCCGATTCATTCAAAGTTTATGAGACTGATTTTACACTTGCCAATACACCTTTGATTTTCAGGAACTATCTTACTCTTTCTTACGATTCAAAATTCAACAGCCAGTTCTATCTTGATCAGCAATTCTGGGTCTCAAAAGTGCAGGATATGGATGTTAATGACTATCTTGATCCTCAGGGGGAATGGATTAACGGGGATCCTTACAAAAGCAACAATAGCTTTTTCATCAGGTACGACCCCAGGGATTATTATGACCCAGGGAACTATATTTATTAAACACTACGAAGCCATCTCTTTCAACGCTCCAACCAAAGCATCTAATTCTCCTGTACTGGTATATACATTAGGTGTTATTCTGCATCCCTGAACGCCTTTATTATCAATAGCTACCGTGTATATCCCGTATTTTTTTAGAAGTATATCGGCCATATCAGCTGGCTTCATGTTTTTGATACCCACATTGGCGATAGCGCAGGAACGCGTTGGGTCTTCAGGTGTATTGATGATAATGTTTGGAATTCCTCTCACTTTATTTGTCCAGTGGTTTTGAAGGTAGCGCAGCCTGTCTTCTTTTCGTTGAGCTCCAATAACATTATAATAATCAATGGCATCGGCAATAGACAAATCCGTAAAAACAGGAATGGTCCCTGTATGGTTCAGTCTTGCAATATCGTTCATATCATGTCCTTCTTCGGGAAATAATGGCCATATTTTAGAAATATTTTCCTTCTTAACATAAAGAAAACCAGTCCCGAGCGGTACGCTTAACCATTTATGCAGGCTTACACCGTAATAGTCACAATTCAGGTCTGATATCTTAAAATTGATATGTGCAAAAGCATGTGCGCCATCTACCATAACCGGTACCCCTTTACTATGAGCCATATCGCATATCTTACGCACCGGCAATATTTGTCCGGTGATATTGATCATGTGGCAAACCATCAGCAGTTTGGTTTTCGGGGTGATGGCATTGGTATAGAGCTCCACAATTTCCTCATCTGATTTTGGATGCATAGGAACAGTTAATATCCTGTTTGTCGTCCCGTAGCGCTTGCTCACCTGGCCGAACATATCAAGCATGGCTCCATAATCGTGTACAGCCATAATTGCCTCATCCCCAGGTTCCCAATGCATACCACTAATGATCATATCGAGAGATTCTGTGGTATTGCGGGTAATAATAAGTTCATCTTTATTGCATCCTGCAAGATCCGCCAGCTTTGCAGCCATTTTGTTTTTGTTTTCAACCTGGACAGTGCGCATATAATGAGCACCCTGCATATTGATGTCTTTGACATGTGCTATAAATGCATCGAGAACCACTTGCGGCTGAATGCAGTAATATCCATTCTCGAGGTTTATATAATCATCTGTTAATTTATAACCGCCCCGAATCTTTTGCCAGAAATCTTCGCTTGCAGCTAATTCTTTGGCAGGAATATGTGAAACAGATTCCATGAGTTTACACAGGGCATCAAAACCCACAAAAGTTCCAAGACCCAGAAGAGCAGATGTTTTTATAAATGTTCGCTTGTCCATGAAGACAAAGATAGAAAAGTTGAGAACTCGAAATTATAATTTTGTCTCTTCCACAGGTAATAATCTTGAATCGATCAATGCTGCAGTTCTGTGCCCGATGATTTCCATATATTCTTCGTTCTGCTCAAAAGCCAGAAAACTGCTCACGCTTTGCTGTCGGATTAACATTACGGCATCCCAATATTCATTTTCTGGTCCGATAAGAAAATGACCGCCCTTGCCAAAAAATAATATATCTCCGCCGGATTCTTTTAAGAACGGCAAAGTATGCCTGACATATAAATTGTACGCTTCCCTACCTGAAATCGGGACATCGGGAGCCAGGTCCTGTGCAGTCGAATAATCTGCAACTTCTCTGAACCGGAGCTGGTTAAGCATAACCACAGGGCCTTGAATTTCGCGTGTAATAAATTCCCTTCCGGCTTCCCGGGTTGGGTATAGATATTTAGATTCCATGCTTTTGTCTTTTCACGCAAAGAACGCAAAGTTTATCGCAAAGTGCGCAAAGCTTTTCACAGGTTCATAATGTCAGATAAATCCAAATAATACTAGTCATGAACAAAAAAGCCCGGTAAAATCCAGGCTTCATTTTTATTCAATCGTTTTATTTTCTACCATTCCACCCAGCTACCCTTCGGGTGAACCCATGTAGAAGAGGCAGGCTTTGCATTAAACATTGCATATAATCCTGATTCCTGGAATTCAGGGCTGTAATAATGTTTCATCATTCCTTCCTGACTATTCCAGATATCAACACCCAATACTTCCAATACTTCAGGTGAACCGGGTGCTGCGAGTCTTGAATAAAACTCATGTGATACGAGACCATTAGCACGGGCTGCTTTTGCCTGACTGGCATTCGCTTTATTATGAATGGATGCAGCTTCTTCAAGTGAATTGACGGTTCCGAGTACGAGCCCTACGATCTTATCATTGTGACCTGTGGGCGTTGGGAAATTGTAATTCAAAAAGTTATCAAGCTTACTCCAAACAATGGCTTCCCTGCTGGCGAACATCATGTTAGCTCCTCTCTGGACCTGCTCATCGCTAAAGAATTTCTGAAGACCCTCTACACTGTTCCAGATGTCAAGGAATAAAAGATCGCCCTTAAAAGATTCGGCATAGTCTGTTGGCATGTAAGTCATGTGGCTAAAATCGCCCAGATATTTTGCGGCGGCTACGCCTTCGGGATTTCCTGCCGTTTGGTTATGTAGTTCGCAGGTTGCTTCTACGCTCGTGGGATTAACCTTGCCCAAAACTGTGAGCAGGTTAAATGTCATTTCCTGATTCATAATGTTTTGCTTTTAAATTTTTAGTTCTGCATTATGACGGATGAACTTTTAAGAAAAGGACAAGAAGGGTTTTATTTTTGAAAATTATTAAATACAATACAGCTTTCATGAAAGGATAAGGCTTGCGTTGCCTCTTTCTCTATAACTAAAATTTATTCAGTCTTATATAAATTTAGTGCTGATCTGCGTTTTATCATAAAATCAGTAAATAGCCATGAAAACAGCCTTGATAATGATTTTTTCCCTGATGACAATACGTGGAATTTGTCAGACAAATGACAATTTTGGAGGAGGCACTAAGAATGACAGCCTGAAGGATCCACGGCTTTCATCAGTAGGAGTTTATGTAGGTTTCAACAATTCTTATAATACCAAAAACGGTATTGAAGGCAATACGGCAGCTTACGGTATTTCCCCACTTATTGGGGTCTATGGTCAGTTTTATGTCAGCCCTAAATGGCAGGTTGAGTTTGGACTTGGTTTTATGGAATATGATGCAAAGTATCTCCGATACGGGTATTCCTTTCGCACATATACAACACCTGATACTACATGGTACAATGATCATATCGTGACCAGGGCACGATATGTTACTGTTCCAATTACGGTGAAATATAACCTAACCAATCATTCAACTCTTTTGGCAGGTATAAGAGGCTCAGGTCAGATTGGCAACAGTGCTATTTTCTTAATTGGATACCGCACAGGCGGCGTTGACAACACAAACAGTAATACACTTGACAATATAGACGCCAACATCCCTTACAACCAGTTTGATTTGGGATTGATTTTAGGTTACGAATATCGGTTCAATGATATTTTTTCAGCTTCTGTTTTATACAACTCAGGGTTTATCCCGATATTCCCCCAATATTATATAAACCAAAAGAACAACGAATCACCGGGTTATGGAGAAACCGACTATTTCTATCGGATAGCAGCCGGTAACTACAACAGAAGTGTTAGTATTACGTTGCGTTATAATTTTTTGGTTTGGGGCGGGTCTGGATACGTAAATACAGGTAAATGGAGATACGGGCATCGCCATAACAAACCCGGTTTTCCACACATATAGCCTAGTCCATCGATTTGTTTCAATAATTAAATATCAGCGTCTGCTTCAGATCATCATTCAGGCTTTTGCTTACCTGCGAATTTCGTGCTGCGGCTTCAAGTGCCTGCTTTTGTACGTCACTATAATTGTTTTTAGGCATATCAAATTCTACCACGATTTCTGCTACAGAATGAGGGTTTTGCCGCATGGATTTAGTAGTTCTAACTCGTAGGCCATCAATATTTCCATTGAATTCAGGTTTCCTGGCAACGCCACCCATTACAGATACCATGCTGCTTACCAATGAAGCGACAAAAAGATCAGTTGGCGTGAATGTTTCTCCCTGGCCACCATGCTCTTTCGGAACATCTGTAATGAGTTGATAACCTGATTCTAAATGTGTTGCCTGCGTACGCAAGTCGCCCTGATATATTGTGAGAATTGATTCCATTGTTATTTTGAGTTATTTATTGCTTTTGCTTCATTATATGCATCTACTGTAAGACTCAATTGCATCACAATTATGCCGATAAATAGTACCAGCCACTTGTGAAATACGAGGTCTGTCAGATAAATAGATATCTCACCGATACGAATCAGTATCCATGACACAATCATGGCGACACCGAGCCAGACACGTTTGCCATTATAAATATAACCGGCGCCAAAAAAGAGAAGGTTTAGAATTGCTGCGAGCCATGGTTTTTTCATTGTTTAGTTTTTTAGTTGTGAACGTTTTAAAGATATAGGTTAACTTGCTTTATTTTTGTCGTTCCAAAGATAACACACATTGCTTGCGAAATGCAAGTAAATTTGCAAATATTTTTATGGCAGTTAAAAAAGAAAGACGTTCTGATTGTCCGATAAGCTACGTCCTTGATATATTCGGGGATAAATGGACATTCCTGGTCATTCGTGATCTGCTACTGAAAGGAAAGAAAACCTACGGGGAATTTGCAAACTCAGATGAAAAAATAGCAACAAATATCTTAGCCAGCCGACTGGTATTGTTGGAAGAGGAAAATATTATTTCAAAAGAAAAAGACCCCGAAAAAGGTTCAAGATTCATTTACAGACTCACAAAAAAAGGTATTGACCTACTGCCGGTCCTGATAGAAATGATGAAGTGGAGTGCCGTCTACGATCCTGACACCAGGGTCCCAAAAGCAACGGCAGAAAAGGCAAGAATAGATCGTGATGCTTTCCTGAATCAGATACTTGAAGACCTTAAAAAGAATAAATATCTGCTGGCTTGATTTTGAAGAATTTAATAAGTATTTGATATAGATTGCGGATATTGCAGCCGCAAATAAAATTCTGCATATCATGCAACAAATCTCAGACAATGTTTACCAGATTCCACTTGGAGCTGTAAATGCTTTTTTAATTGAAGATAATGGATTAACCCTGGTAGATACAGGATATAAAAATTCGACTTTTAAAATTTTTGAATCAATAAAAAAAAGTGGCAAAAACCCGAATGAGCTTAAACAAATAATATTAACCCATAGCCATCCTGATCACGCAGGTAGTGCATATGAAATCAAAACAAAACTCAATATTCCCGTTTATGCCCATTACGAAGATGCCCATCTCATTAAACAGGGTATCGCCGGAAGACTACCGCATGTTCTCTCACCGGGATTGGCCAATTGGATTGTTTTCAGGATGTTTATCAAATCGAGCAAAAACGAAATTGACGCTTTTGAAGTGGATACAACCATTGAAGACAAAGATATTATTCCCATTGCCGGAGGAATAGAAGTAATACATACTCCAGGGCACAGCAAAGGCCACGTGGCCCTTCTCATTAAAAATGAAGGTTTGCTGATTGCTGCAGATATCTGCTCAAATATGATGGGACTGGGACTGAGTACCGTTTATGAAGACAGGGAACTGGGAATCAAAAGCATACAAAAAGCAGCATCTTTTGACTTCGATAAAGCCATTTTTGGGCATGGGAAGCCTATTTTAAAAAATGCCAATAAACAGATGCGTGCGAAATTTGCAATAACCTAAAAATCTTTTCCCGCTACCATTTGTAATTTCAATTCCTTTTCTTACCTTTGCCCCTCAAAATTTATCGTAGGATGAAAAGGACATATCAACCAAGTAACCGTAAACGCAGAAACAAACATGGCTTCCGCGAACGCATGAGTACCGCAGGTGGCAGGGCCGTATTGGCACGCAGAAGGGCAAAAGGCCGCTCAAGGCTTAGCGTTTCCGACGATAAAATGCACAAACGCTAGTTTCCCAATTCCTGTTTTTTACTGATTTTCCAATTAACCCAATTCGTTGGGTTTGGTATTGTTTGGTATCTTTGCCTTTCACAGGCAGGATTTAAAGTAATTATAATGGTGCGCAACACATTTGGCAAAGAAGAACGGTTGTGCAGTAAAAAAATCATAGACGCTCTTTTTAGCGGCAAAGAGGTGAAAAAGACTTCTCAGTACCCTTTGATGGCTATCTGGAAGATTACAGAATTGCCCGAAGATTCTCCCGCGCAGATCCTGTTCAGTGTCCCCAAAAAGAAGTTCAAAAAGGCACATGATCGCAATCTCATTAAAAGGCAATGCAGGGAAATATATCGTCTTCAAAAAAATATATTGTACGAAACTTTAAGTTTGAAACGATTACAGTGTGCTGTTGTTATGATATATGTCGCCCCGGAAATGATGCCGTATGCGACCATTGAAAATTCCTGCCATGCGGTTCTTAAAAATATTATTCAGTCCGTTTAATTATCTTTTATCGGCCGTTTTTATCGGTCTTACCAGGCTGTATCAGTTGGTTTTATCACCATTACTGCCTAATTCATGCCGCTATACACCCACCTGTTCCGAATATACCATCCAGGCCATTCGCAAGTATGGCATCATAAAAGGTACGTTTCTTGCTGTAAAAAGAATAGCTTCGTGCAACCCCTGGGGTGGGCACGGACATGACCCCGTTCCATGAAATATTAATATTGTAGTATATATGATGAAAAAGAATGTAAAGAAAAGACTGAAAATGATCGGAATAATTGCAGGTATTGCCATTATCCCCGGGCTTTTTGTTTTTAAAACAGCAGATAATTATTTTGAAATATCAAAGAACCTTCAGATCATGTCTGAAGTAGTTCATGACGTAAACACGTATTATGTAGATGATGTGGACCCTGCCAAATTGCTGCACACCGGCATTGATGCCATGCTGCGTTCGCTGGATCCGTATACTGATTTCTATTCTGAGTCTGAAATAGAAGATTACCGATTCATGACCACAGGTCAGTATGGCGGTGTGGGAGCAACTATCGGCAAAAAAGGTGAATACAGTGAAATTCTCGAGCCATATAAAGGTTGGCCGGCACAAAAAGCCGATCTGCGCTCCGGTGATGTGATCCTTGAAATAGATGGCCAGTCTGTAAAAGGGAAATCGACTGATGATGTAAGTAAAATGCTGAAAGGGTCTCCCAATTCTGAACTTAAACTATTGATTCAAAGAACCGGTGTGGACCAGCCTATTCAAAAAACTTTAACCCGCCAGGAAATTAAAGTTGGTAATGTACCCTATTATGGCATGATCAATGAGCATATCGGCTACATCAAATTTATCGGATTTCGTGAAAATGCCTCTGACGATGTAAAAAAAGCGTTAACAGATCTGGAAAAAAACAATAAAATTGAAGGCCTGGTATTCGACCTGAGAGGGAATCCGGGGGGGTTGCTCGATGAAGCCATCAAAACTGTCAATATTTTTGAAGCCAAAGGCCAGATGGTTGTATTTACCAAAGGTAAAATTGAAGAATCAAACCATCAATATTATACTGAAGGAGAACCGGTTGATACAAAAATACCTATTGTAGCAATCGTTGACGGTGGCTCTGCTTCTGCAGCTGAAATTGTAACAGGCTCACTTCAGGACCTTGACCGTGCGGTAATAGTGGGTACCAATTCATTTGGCAAAGGACTGGTACAAACCACGCATCCCCTCCCCTATAATACCCAGATGAAGATCACAACTTCGAAATATTATATCCCAAGCGGGAGATGTATCCAGGCTATTGACTATGCCAAAAAAGATGAGGATGGACATGGGTATCGTTTGCCTGATAGCCTGAAGCACGCTTTTAAAACCAAAGATGGCAGAACGGTCTATGATGGTACAGGAATTAAACCTGATGTACCTGTTGAACAAAAAAAATACGCAGATGTAATTATCAGCCTCGCCCAGAAACAGTTGATGTTTGATTATGCCACTATATATCGAAGCAAACACGATAGTATTCCTGCAGCAAAAAAATTCAGGCTCACTGAATCGGATTGGACAGACTTTCTTGCTTACCTGAAAGGAAAAGAATACGAATACAAAACCGAAACGGAAGAAACTTTGTCAAAACTGGAAAAGACCGCTAAGGACGAAAAATACTACGCAGCCCTGGAAGCTGATTTCAAAGACATGGACAACAAGTTGAAAGCCGATAAAAGCGAAGATGTGAACAAATACAAAGATGATATCATCAATCTGCTCCAGGAAGAAATTGCAAGCCGCTATTACTATGAAGCCGGCAGGGTTGAAGCATCTTTTAGCGGCGATGCGGATGTTCAGAAAGCATTGCAACTGATTCAAAACCCCGAAGAATATCACAGGCTACTTACTGTAAACAATACTAAATAAGTTAGCTGTAATTTATTAAACACAAAAGGCGTTTCAATAGCGCCTTTTGTGTTTATTTAGAAATAAATCCGATCGCGAAAATTAACTGGAAATGTAATTTCCATGGTAATGCACATCCATCCCCGAAGATCTCCCTATTTTTGCCTGTTATGAATTTTGAAGACCTACCGGTTTATACCCGATCACAGCTTTCGCTGCGTAACGGTCAGGACAAACCTGAAATATGGATTGGCTATAAAGGATTGGTATTTGATGTTAGCAGCAGCCGATTGTGGCGCAAGGGGCAACATTATGAGCATTGGGCGGGACAAGATCTTACGGATGAACTGGAAGATGCCCCACATAATGAATTTGTTTTTGACAAATTTGAAGTCATTGGCAAAATCGTAATCTAATTTAAATGGTACTGAGGAAAAGTAAATTTCATTCTTTTTTTGATCTGATATTTTTTATAATTTTACCTTCAAATAATTAAACCTTCTAACTATGAAATGGTATCATTACATCGCATGTTTTTTTGCCGGAATGTTTCTGGCAAACACGGTTCCTCATTTTATTCACGGTGTTTCAGGAGATGCATTCCCTACACCTTTTTCTACTCCGCCCGGCAAAGGGCTTTCTTCAGCTCCAGTAAATGTCTACTGGGCTTTATTCAACCTTATCATTGGCTATATCCTGTTCAGGGCCGGGAAAATATCCAGTAAAAATATCCCTGCTTTAATTGTCATGTTCCTGGGTGTTATTTTCATAAGCGTTGCATTGAGCTACGGTTTTCAGGATAAAATGACGCATTAACGGAAGCTGTACTTTCATAATGGTTGTTTAAACAAATAAGGGGGGTAAGTTGTCATAACCCTTTATAAAATCTTAAACTCGATTATGAAAAAATTCATACTAACGTCTTTTATATTCTTTGCATTGGTTTCTTGCCACAATTATGTCAGGGAACAGGAAGATAACCAGGCCAAACTTAGTGCCGATTCTGCACGAACTGCGGACTCCATTAATAAAGCTAATAATGATAACTCCGAAAAGGTAAGTTTTCAAAAAGAGGTCGAACATCAAATTGATAGCATGGAATCGCGGTTGGCATATCTGGATTCTGCTTATGCAAATGATAAAAAAACAGAAAAATCAAAATGGGTTTCAAACCGGAAAAATATTAGTATCAGGATTGAAAGACTTAAAGTAAGGGAAAAAGAAGCAGGTAAAATTGCGAAAGAACAATGGACTGCTTTTAAACAAGAAATTGATACTGCCATCCAGAATATAAAGTATGAATGGAAAAACGGTGAATAAATTAATTTTATTATACAACATCTTGAAATAGAATATATTGTATTAAACCCCAATTCTGATATAAATAAACCCTTAACTTATTTTTATTATGAAAGCAATCCTGTTTATCGGAAGACTACTCTTCTCATTTATCTTCCTTATGGCACCTATGACTCATTTTACATCAATGGGAGTTCACTATGGTGCGGCAATGGGCGTACCGGTTCCATACTTTTTTGTCCCTTTATCTGGCTTAATAGCATTATTGGGCGCAATAAGTATTATTATTGGCTTTAAAGCAAAAGTTGGTGGGTGGCTTATTGTTATATTTCTTATCCCGGTTACATTTTATATGCATGCTTTCTGGAATATTTCAGACCCTATGACAAGGCAGATGCAGATGGGAATGTTTATGAAAAACCTGGCGATGCTTGGTGGCGCATTGATCATAGCTTATTTTGGATCAGGTCCATGGAGTATTGATTCAGCTAAAAATTCCAATTCCTGAGTCACTTATAACGACTCCCGGGACTGCAATATGGATTTCTTATGCAACCCTTTTTTGTAAACCGATGCAGAGGTTGATAATAATTCGACCCATTCATTATGACCATATATCTGAACCGATTACCCTACGAAATACAGGCAAAAAGACAATTTTATCAAAATTTATTCAAATTTATTATTGCGATCTGTATTTTTATAACTAAATGTATTATAACGTTTTAAAATATTACATGTTATAACTTTTATTTTTAGTCTTTCAAAAATCGGTTCAAAAAGAACCATAGATTAAAAAGTTTCATATAATTGCATTATTGAATGGTAGATTCATGTTTGGAACTTTGAGTTTAATTCCTTGAACAGGTGACGTCAAAAGTTGAAAAACTGAAACCAGTAAAATTGATTTTTTTGATGAACATAAACTTTTAACTTTTTCAACTTTTTTTCAAATGGACATTTACGTAGGTAATCTCGCATTTCAGTTTTCAGAATCTGATCTTCAGGCTCTTTTCCAAGAGTATGGGGAAATAAAATCTGTGAAGCTCATTTCCGATAAAATGACTGGCAAATCTAAAGGGTTTGGATTTGTAACGATGGAAAACGAAACAGAAGCCCAGGCTGCTATTGACAAACTTAATGGATCTGCGGTCGAAGGCAGAAACATCATTGTAAACCAGGCCAGACCTAAAACCGAAAACGGTGGTGGTGGTGGTGGTGGATTCAGAGGCGGTCGCGATGGTGGCGGCGGCGGCAGAGGTGGTTATGGAAACAGAGACCATGGCGGTGGCGATAGGGATCGCGGCAGCCGTTACTAAGGATTATTCTAATCCTGATCAATTCTGAACAAGAAAATATTTTATATAAGGCGGGTTTTCCCGCCTTTTTTTTGTGAAAGCTAATAGTTACACCGGGTATAATTTCGATTTTACTACCCAAACATCCGGAAAATCATTCATTATCTTTTTTGAGCTGCATGGGGATACCTTGCAAAAATATATCGCAGAAAAAAAAGCAGATGAACAGCCATAACATTAAAATAGTTAGAGAATTATATCCACCAAAATAGTGAAAATAGCGATCGCCTACGGTATCCTTTCCCACTATACTCAGGGCAACTGCACTTAGAAAAAGCAGCATTCTGATGAGGGTTGCAACGCGACTTTTAATCTTTGCCGGTTTGGTTACCAGTGACATATAAACAAACAACAAAGTGACAAGATGATACTCCCAGGTAATGCCACACAAAAGCAGCATCGCAAGAAATATTACAGAAAGTTCATAAGCTGTGATTCCCAACTTCAGGATACGGTTTCTGATAACTAAAAAAAATGTCATTCCAAAAAGAACAATAAAACTGATTTTGTATATCAGATTTGTCGTATTCATAGAAACATCGAAAATCCTGTAATCGTAACCATCTCCTTCATTAGAATGCTGCGTCGCTTTATATATTGCCGAGGAAAGACTGTGGTTGTGATATTGAGGTTCAATGCGCCCATGTTCAAAAGGCTGGATAAAGGTCGTATTATAGTCTTTCAGGTCTGAAATACCTTGGGAAAAGCCTCTGTTAATCAAAGGAATAATTGAAAAGAAAAAAAGAAAACCTAAAATAATAAATGGTGTTTTTAATGATCCTCTTAAAACCAGCCATATCAGGAAAAATACGGGAAACACTTTAATGAGTGTGGCTAAGACAAAGAATCCTGCCGATAATGTTTGCTTCCCCTTAAAAAAATAGATAATGCCTGCGAGGCACAGAACAAAAACAGTAATGTTAAGTTGAATAAAATGAAAATGATACCAGAAATACCTGAACGAGAGCAGAGCAGAAACGAAAAGAGCTATATTCAGTTTTTTCTTATCCTCAATAATATAACCAAACACCTTTCTTGTAAGGTATAATGCTAAAAAATATAGAATAAAATTTACTATGCCGAATAAGGTAGCGGCAACCTGCAAAGGGAATAAAGCAAAAACCTGGAACAGCCAGGCTGCAAATGGAGGGTAAATAAACCGGCAGGCACCGCCAATTCCACTGTATAATGCATTGCCGTGTAAGAAATTATTGCCGGCATTCCAGAATACGGCAAAATCTGAATATATGCCTGTTTGATTGCCAATGGAAATGGAAAGAACAATACAGATTCCTGCTACTATCAGTCCTGTTAAATATTGCCAGAATAATATTCTTTTACCCTTATATTTCACAATGCGATATTACAAAACTGGTGATACAATCGGTTTACATCGATAACGACCTGTTATCTGTTGCTGCCAGACAGGCTTCTTTAAACGCCTCTGAATAAGTAGGATGCGCATGACTCATCCGCGCTACGTCTTCAGCTGATGCCCTGAATTCCATAGCCACCACAGCCTCTGCGGCCAGATCTGCTACGCGCGGACCAATCATCTGTACGCCCAGGATTTCATCGGTAGTTTTGTCGGCCAGAATTTTAATAAATCCATCCATATCCATACTTGCCCTTGCCCTGCCAAGCGCGCGGAATGGGAACGAACCTGTTTTATAAGCAACATTCTGCTCTTTCAACATTTCTTCTGTTGCGCCGACCCCCGCAACTTCCGGCCAGGTGTATACTACACTTGGAATAAGATTATAATTGATATGTGGTTTTTGACCCGCAATGGTTTCAGCCACAAAAACGCCTTCTTCTTCTGCTTTATGAGCAAGCATCGCACCCCTTACTACATCCCCGATTGCATAGATATTCGGTGCGTTGGTTTGAAGATGTTCATTTACAGGCACCCTCCCCTTTTCATCTAATTTAATACCAGCATTTTCAAGTGCAAGTCCGTCTGTATACGGCCGGCGACCAATGGCTACGAGGCAATAATCGCCATCAATTTTTATCGGGTCTCCGCCATCGCGGGGTTCAGCATTCACGGTCACCTTTTTACCCTTTCTGGTGACACCTGTAACTTTATGCTTCAAATAAAAATCAATATTCAATTTGCGAAGGCTGCGTTGAAGTTCTTTACCAAGCCCCTTGTCCATTGTGGGAATGATCCCGTCAAGATACTCAACAACAGATACTTTACTACCCAATCGCGCAAATACAGACCCCATTTCCATCCCGATAATTCCGCCACCAATCACTACAAGATTTTTAGGGACTTCATTCAGTTTTAATGCCTCTGTAGAAGTAATAATTCTTTCTTTGTCAATCTCTATCCCCGGTATTCCCGATGGTTTCGAACCGGTAGCGATAATAATGTTTGTCGCTTCAATCTGCTGCTCATTTTCTGAACTTTTGATGTTAATAGTATTGGCGTTTACAAAAGAACCTAATCCCGTATATACTGCTATTTTGTTCTTTTTCATCAGGAAAGCAATGCCATCTACATTCTGTTTCACAACGTTGGCAACACGTGCCGACATGGTTTTCACATCCAGCCCCCCTTCTTTAAAAAGAATACCATGTGCATCAAACTCGTGCTGCATTTTAAAATACAATTCTGAAGAATCAAGCCATGCTTTGCTCGGGATACAACCCACATTGAGGCAGGTTCCGCCAAGTGTGGGATATTTCTCTATAATAGCAGTTTTGAATCCGAGCTGCGCACAACGGATAGCGCATACATAACCGCCAGGTCCTGAACCAATAATGGCAATATCAAATTTTTCCATAGATGCAAAGATATAAAGTAAGAAAGACAATGCAGTAAACATATATATATTGAGCCTTTAATTCAGGAAACCGGATTTTCATTTGATCCGTGAATTCCCGAAACATTAGTGATATAATTTTGATTTTGCCGCAAAAAAAATAACTTTGTTATGGATAAAATTTAAAACAACCCATATGAAAAATTTTAGCTTTTTCTGGATCGTCATATTTTTAGTACTTACATTTCAGGTATCAGCACAAAAAGTCAGGAAAGATTCAGTGCTTTTGTATGAGTCTTTCGAATCAAGCAGCGCGACAGCTAAGTATTGGACTGCAACTGCTTCAAGCGGATGTTCATCATATAACTGGCAGATAGTTTCCACTTCAGGAGGGGGAGCTTATTCAACGGATAAATATATGAGCTATCCTGCCTCTTCTGCTACAAAATCCTGCAATGCAACCCTTACTTCACCAAAGCTTGCGCCTGGCACAACAGGAAATGATGATAGCCTGGAGGTAGATTTCTCTATGTTTCGGGAGTCTGTTAGTACCACTGACTTTTTAGGCGTGTATATCAAAGACGAAAATGGCAATACGGTTGTTGGCCCTATATCTATCCCGGTTGATGAATCTCAAAGCCCTTCCTCTACCACAGGCTGGGACCGTTTAAGCTGGAAAATGAGTTACCAGAATATTGCAAGCCTGTCCACATCAAACTTTGTGGTTACTTTTATAGGAGTAAGCGATCACGGTGCTGATATTTTATTAGATGAAATCAATATTCAGCACATTTATTACCAGGAAGTTAAAAATGTAAAAATCACAAGTAATTTTAAAGGAGATACATTAACTGCCGGAGATAAGGCAAACATAAGCTGGACGGAGCAAAATGTAAGCTCAACCAACCTTTCATACAGCACTGATTCTGGTAAAAATTATACTGCGATTGGTACAGAAAGTTCACCGTATAGCTGGACCGTGGCATCAAAAGCCACAAATACTGCCTTTATAATGGTCGCAGACGCATCAAGCTCTACGGTCTATGATATTAATGGTCCTTTCATAATAGCATGGCCTGAAAAACTGCTAAACTTTAATGGCGGGGATTCAATACCGGCCGGATCAACAACAAAGATCTACTGGAGATCCAGAAATACAGTTACAAAAGTTGATTTAGCAGTATCTATCGATGGGGGATTTACTTACGTAACCATTGCGACAGGTGTTTCTTCTCCAGCCAATCAAAACAATTCATACGCATGGACTATTCCAAATGTGACGTCGAAAACTGCAAAGCTAAAAATCACCGGAGATGACGGAAGTTTTATTGAGAGTGCAGCCTATTTCAAAATAACTCATACTTCCGGAATTGCTGATGCAAACACGCCCGGAGATTTTAGCATCTATCCAAATCCGGTTCACGACAATCTGAATCTCCAATTCTCAAATCCCGTTACTGAAAATACTTATGCCCGGATTTATGATATTAATGGCAAATTGATCTTGAATCAAATCATTCCACAAGGTAGCTCAAATGCAAGCCTTAATATAGCAGGATTTGTGAAAGGCGTTTATATTCTTGAAGTAATGA
>Ga0207032_1017_pt1 | contig 62196 bp, 57 predicted proteins | sample Alteio_BWMinCont_38_FD_153308 | JGI IMG/M metagenome (GOLD analysis project Ga0207032, IMG submission 153308) | Enriched cells from forest soil in Barre Woods Harvard Forest LTER site, Petersham, Massachusetts, United States -... | ecosystem: Environmental > Terrestrial > Soil > Temperate forest >... | reverse complement strand
CCCGAATTTATGAATATGCTCCACGGCTGATGCGCTGCGCATCCACCAAAAAATTTCTTTTTTTATGGTATTGTCGGTGAGCATTTTAATATTCGCAGTAGCCCAGCTTCCTCCCCCAACAACCAGTATCTTGTTATTTTGCCTATCCATTAAATAAAAATATTCTGCAGGTTAATTGACTGACAAAGGTAATTGATTTTTTAATGTGGAGATGTGCAAATGTGCAGATGGGGTGTGCAGCTAAATATTCTGTTCAATAAACTTTCATTTTGTTTAAAATGTTATCGGCTTATAATCGTCTACCCTATTAAACACCGTTTAATAGAAATGAGCATTATTACAGATAAAGATATAGCTATTGTGGGTGGCGGCCCGGGAGGATTAACACTTGCAAGGCTTTTGCAAATGAACGGGGCCAATGTAAAAGTGTACGAGAGAGATGTAAACAGCAATGCCAGAGCACAGGGTGCTACGCTGGATCTGCATGAAGAATCGGGGTTAAAAGCATTGCAGGAGGCCGGGCTGATGGACGCCTTTAAAGCCAAGTACCGCCCTGGTGCAGAACGATTATGTATTACGGATAAAACCGCCACCATATTGTTCCAGGATGAGCCAAGAGCAGAAGAAGAGATCTTCCGGCCTGAAATTGATCGCGGTCCGCTGCAGCAACTTTTGTTGGAATCATTACACCCCAGTACGGTTGTTTGGGATAGTCATTTTGTAGCTATGTCGCAACAAAATGGTGCGTGGAAACTTGAATTTAAAAATGGCGAGCATGCTTTTGCCGATATCGTAATAGCGGCAGATGGGGCAAACTCAAAAATTCGCCCGTACATCACGCCGATAAAACCTTTTTATTCAGGTGTTACGGTAGTTGAGGGCGCGGTATATCATTCGGAAACGGCTGCGCCGAAGATCCATAAACTGATGAACGGCGGAAAGATATTTGCCATGGGCGACGAAAAAACTTTGGTCGTAAGCTCGAAAGGCGATGGCAGCCTGGTATTTTATACCGGTTGCAAAACCGGTGAGTTTTGGAACCGTGAATGCGGGATAGATTTTTCAGATAAAAAGCAGGTGTTAGACTGGTTCAAGTCGGAATATATAGACTGGGATAGCGTTTGGCAGGAGCTATTTGAAAATGCAACGCTTCCGTTTATACCCCGTCCTATGTATTGTATGCCTTTAGATCAAACCTGGGAGCCTTTGTCTAACCTTACACTACTTGGCGATGCCGCGCACCTGATGCCGCCATTTGCCGGCGAGGGCGTAAATATGGCGATGCTGGACGCGTTAGAATTAAGCAAGTGCCTTACCGGCGAAGATTTTACCGATGTACAACAAGCCATTGCAGCCTATGAACAAGAAATGCGTGAAAGAGCCGCAGAGACGGCAGGAGATTCATTAGCATCATCCGATGCATTGCATTCTGCAGATGCAATCCAATTTTTCCTGAATATCATCAGTTAGCGGATGTACAAATGTGCGGATATGCAGATGTGTATAAACAAGTTAGGACCAACCCAAACGGTCAGCCCTAACAAACATTATAATCTCCTTAATTAGTTCATATGCACATTTGCATATCCGCACATCAACACATTATTTATTATCCGTACTGAATAGTTTGGATTTATCTACTTTTTCAACTTCGGCTTTATCTTTCAATGTTTTTGAAATGGCCGGGTATGGTGCTGAAACCACTTCATCGCCAGGTTTTAAACCGGATAGTATTTGTATGTAGGCATCGTCCTGTATACCGGTTGTCACCAGTGTTTGTTTTACTTTACCTGCATTATAAACAAATACATATTCTTTGGCTACGTTGGCACTGGCAGTTTTCTTTGGCTCAGCTGGTTTAGTGGTAGAACCATTATTATCTTTATTGCCTGTCATATCCATTTTCTTCTCGTCGCGTGTAGTTACCGATTGGATTGGAACCGACAATGCTTTAGAATGATTAGTATTAATATCAACCGTAGCTGTTAGTCCGGGACGGAAAGGCGACGGATTTGCAGCGGTTTTTACCAACAGGCTGCTGTATGATTTAGGATCTAACCTAACCTTAACGGTAAAGTTGGTCACCTGGTCGGCATTGGTACCTACCACGTTAGCCGAGCTGCCGATTTCAATTACCGAGCCGCTAAATTTTTTCCCGAGGAAAGCATCCACTTCAACTTTTGATGAGTCGCCGATAGCTATGCGGTTAATGTCATTCTCGTTTACATCGACATCAACATCCAGGTTGCTCAAATCGGATATGGTCATGATCTCGGTACCGGCAAATTGCGCGGTTCCTAACACACGCTCGCCTTTTTGGATAGATAATTTAGATATTACCCCATCAACAGGCGAATAAATAGTGGTTTTGATCAGGTTATCCTGCGCTTCTTTAACTGATGCCTGCGATTGCGCCAAGCCAAACTGCGCGCCTTTTACATTTTGCCTGGCAGCTTCAAGCCCGGCCCTGGCACCATCATAACTTGCTTTGGCAGCGTCAAACTCGGATGCGGTAAGCACCTTGTTATCAAACAGTGTTTTGTCGCGGTTATAAATTGCCTGCTGGTTGTTATAAGTCGCTTCGGCTTGTTTAAGCATTTGTTCTGAATTACCAACGCTTGCTTTTTGCGAATTCAGAGCAGCAACAGTACGGTCATAACCCGACTGCAAAATGTCCGGGCGTATCTTACAAATCAACTGCCCTTTTTTAACTACGTCGCCTTCTTTTATGGGCAGCTCAACCACCTCGCCCGAAACTTCGGGGCTGATCTTTACTTCCACATGCGGCTTAATTTTTCCGCTGGCAGATACGCTTTCATTTATTTCGCGCACGGTTGCCTTTTCGGTAGCAACCTGCGTTTTCTCCGTTTTTCCTATTACACCCGCCGCTTTACCTATTATCAGTAAAACAACAAGTATGCCCAGGGTAATAAAAATATATTTGGTAGTCTTTCCCATGATGGTTCGGTATTATAGTTTTATAGTATTTCCAAGATAATAATCAATTATTTTACTTCTGAACACAACGCTATACTTTGCCTGTATCATATCGTTTTGCGATTTGTTATAGTTAGTTAAAGCGGTATTATAATCAAGTGTATTTACCAGGCCAACATCATAGCGTTGTTTGGTAACATTTAAAGCTTCTTTATTTGACTCGTAGGTTTGTATGGATGACTGGTATTGCTTATCAGCCGCCTGCAGATCCAATATAGCCTGTATAATGGTTTTGCTTAAATTGTTTTTAGCTATTTGTGAAGCGATGGTTGCATTTTGATAGTTCAGCTTTGCTTTGGTAACGTTGGTGCGTGCCAGGTAACGGTTAAATATAGGTATCTGCACATTTACACCAAAAGACTGGTTAAAGTTATTGCCAAACTGGCTGAATGCTGAATAGGGCCCATAAATGGGTATCGAAACCGGAGCAAGTACCGTTTGCCCGGTTCCCTGTACGGTACCTACCGGTACTAAAGATTGCGTGGTGCTTACTATTTGCTGGTTTAATAAATTAGAGTAGCTGGAACCTGCGCTGGCAAATAAAGAAACTGTTGGATAATAACTACCTTTGGCTATTTTAATAGCCTGGGCATAGGTTTGCTGTTGCGTCTGGGCCAACTGGATATCGGGGTTAACACCTAAGGCTGTTTTAATAACATCGTTGGCATTGTATATTAATTTGATATCTGTTAGTTTGCTGATATCCGGTCTCTCCACCACAATATTTGAATTGGGGTCCATTTCCATGTATTGTTTCAGGATGAGAACCGCAAGGTCAACCTGGTTTTGAGCGGTGGTTAAATTGAGCGTAGAGGTTGATACCTGCGCCTTGGCCTGCGCCAGGTCGGCCAGGGTCATGTTGCCTACCTTGAAGCTTATCTGCGCTTTATCCAGCGTTTGATTAGCGATATCTATTTGTTGTTTTGCCGCAGTTACCAAATCCTGGTTAATTAGAATTTGCAGGTAATCGGTTACTACATTTAACACCAGGTCGTTTTTAATTTTAGCGGTACTTGATTTATCTACGTCAAGCAATAGTTTGTTTTGTATAATCTGGTTACGCAGCTGGCCGCCCTGATAAAGTGTTAAAGATACCGAAGCCGTACCGGCAATATATAAAGACGACTGATTGGTATATGAATAAGTAGCCTGGTTGACACTACGACCAAAGTTGTATGCCGCCTGTGGGTTGGCGTTAAGGGCAGGCAGTAAGTTATTTTTTGATTGCTGGTAATCAGCAGCAGCCGATAATTCGGTAATGGCCGCCTGTTTAATGGTAAGGTTATTTGCAAGCGTGCGGTCAACGGCCGTTTGCAGGCTAATCTTCTCCTGCGCATTTGCAGTATAACCGGCCAGTGCCAGCAATACGATACTTAAAATACTTACCTTTTTAAATTTGTATATAAATTGTGTCATAAGGTTATTCTACATTTTATTTTAGATATGAGATATGAGATGTTAGCTTTGAGATATCTTCAATCCAATTTTTGGTTAATGATAATTAATTAATTTCAATGTCTCTTATCTCACGTTCAAAATCTTATAGCTAAAATGTACCTGGTTAAAACTCCGTGGCTGCTTAAAAAATTATATCCGCAGCTAACGTGGGATATGAAGCCCCGCAACCGGTGCATTTATCTCACTTTTGACGATGGACCTATACCTATTGTTACACCCTTTGTATTAAATATTTTACGCCAGTATGACGCAAAGGCTACTTTTTTCTGCATTGGCGACAACGTCCGCAAGCATCCTGATGTGTTTGAACAGGTAAAAAATGCCGGCCATTCCATCGGCAATCATACGCATAATCATTTAAAAGGTTGGAATACTGAAGATAAAACTTACCTCGACAACTTTTTAGAAGCCGATAAACTGATCCAGTCCAACCTTTTCAGGCCGCCGTATGGGCGCATTAAACGATCGCAAGTGAAGTTATTGAAGGCGGCTAAGCCTGATTTGGATATTGTGATGTGGAACGTTTTATCTGCCGACTATGATATCAACCTAAACCCCGAAAAGTGTTTGGATAACGTGATCAAACATACCGCTAATGGCGACATTGTTTTGTTTCATGATAGTTTAAAGGCGAGGGAGCGGATGGAATATGTATTACCGCGGGCGATGGAGATTTGGAGTGGAAAGGGGTATGAGTTTGGTTTATTGAGTTGATTTAGTGATGCCAGCAGATTGGGTATTAATTTTGCTGATAACCGTAAATAATTGTAAATTTATATTTTAATATAAGAATATATGACAACGGTAACAGTGGACATATTGGATGAAAAGGCGTTAAACCTGTTAAAGGATTTGGAGCTATTAAAAATCATTAAATTACACTCTTCAACAGAAGACAACAGCTTAACGGCTATAAACCGAATAAAAGGGTATAAAGGTTTAATGACCAAACAATCTCCTGAAGAAATAGATAAGCAATTAAATGATTTGCGTAACGAATGGGATTAAAATACATTTGGGATACCAATATAGTTATATATTACCTTGAAAAAAGTTTCCTACTATCAGGAGAAAAACTAATAGATAACATACTTAATAGCTATCAACCAGCCATTTCTATCATTACTGAAATTGAACTTTTGTGCTGGAAATCTGCTACTGAAAACGATATAAAGCTTTTACAGAATTTCATTTCCAACTCTATAGTCTATGAGTTGGACCAAAATGTAAAGCTAAAAGCTATTGAAATAAGAAAATATGCCAATTTAAAACTTCCTGATGTGATTATAGCTGCATCTGCATTAGTGAATAACCAAATTTTAATTAGTCGTAATATATCCGACTTTAATAAAATTTCGGAATTGCAAGTGATTGATCCCTTTAATATTGGTTGATAGTATTCTATGTACAAACTCAAAAATTGACCACCATTCCCTAATTTAAAACATCTCCAAATTACAATAGTATAAACTGCTTCGCCAAAAGAGGATAACCATGATGCAAGGCAAAAAATCATGGGCATCCTTAAACCCCATAAACGGCGCAGCCCTCTTGAGCACCGCTGAAAACCAATTATTAGGTAAAATCATGGTTCAGACAATTAACCATAAGCCCCCGGCAAACTTGCATTTTTTTAGAAGTAAATTTAATTGCATTATAGTTAAAATAATAAGTAACAAGCGTTAAACCCTTTTTGCTAATTGCTGTCAAAATCACGGATTACCTTGACAACCAGCAGCATGAAAAAAATTATCCTCGTTATATTATTATGCAGTGCAGGCAGCACCTATGCTCAGCGTACTACCACCGGTTATAATACCAATAATAACAACACTAACCGGCCCGCCGCTAATGTTTATGATCTTCAAATTCATTTAACCGACTCTACGCAGGAAATAACGGCAGATATCGAACCCGTAAAAAACGATCCAAAAATTAAAAATGATCGTTACTACTTCTGGTATTTTAATAAAACTATCCATTCCACCCAAGGCGGTTATACCGGCCAGTTGTTAAACGGGCATTACGTTGCATTTTACCCGGATAAGAATTTGAAAGAGGATGGCAACTTTAAAGCGGGCCTTAAAGACGGTGTATGGAAAACCTGGAACCGCAAAGGTGATTTAATTGGCGTAACTACCTGGAGTGACGGCATTGAAGTCCCCAACGACCAATCCATCTGGAAAAAAATACCTTTTTTAAATAAAAAAGATGCACAATCTCCTACTACGAAGCCGGGGAATTGATTTTTGGCACCCCGGATGTCACCCTGAGCTTGTCGAAGGGTGTGCGTAAAGGCCTTTGCCCGCTATGGTTCGACAAGCTCACCATGACAACGCACTTATTATATCGTTCGGGACAAACGCGTCGCCCAATCTCTAATCTCCAATTAACTAATCCCTAATTTAGAACATCTCCAAATTACAATAGTACAAACTGCTGACTTCCTTTTACCTGTAATTTTTGTAAATTCGCGGCACGACAGAAAATTTATGTTTTCGTCCTCATTCTTTTACTTACCCATAAAATCAATACAATGGCTTTTGATTTAGATATGATCAAAAAAGTTTACGCTCGCTACAGCACACGCATCGATGCTGCACGTAAGGCGACAGGTAAACATCTTACACTTACTGAAAAAATATTATACGCTCACCTTAGTGAAGGCGATGCTAAACAAGCTTACGCACGCGGCACGGATTACGTGGATTTTGCACCCGACCGTGTAGCCATGCAGGACGCGACGGCGCAAATGGCGCTGCTACAGTTTATGCAGGCTGGCCGTCCGCAGGTTGCGGTGCCGTCTACCGTGCATTGCGATCACCTGATACAGGCTAAGATTGGTGCTGATGCCGATTTGACGACTGCTAAAGATGTAAATAAAGAAGTTTATGATTTCCTGGCCTCCGTTTCGGATAAATATGGCATTGGTTTCTGGAAACCGGGTGCAGGTATTATTCACCAGGTGGTTTTAGAGAACTACGCGTTCCCGGGTGGAATGATGATCGGTACCGACTCGCACACCCCAAATGCGGGTGGTTTGGGCATGGTTGCTATTGGTGTTGGCGGTGCCGATGCCTGCGACGTAATGGCCGGCTTACCGTGGGAGCTAAAGTTCCCGAAACTGATCGGTGTTAAATTAACCGGCAAGCTATCCGGCTGGGCATCTGCAAAAGATGTGATATTAGTGGTTGCCGGTATCTTAACCGTAAAAGGCGGTACAGGCGCGATAGTGGAATATTTTGGCGAAGGCGCTGAGTCGCTTTCTGCAACCGGTAAAGGAACCATCTGTAATATGGGTGCCGAAATTGGCGCTACCACTTCTATCTTCGGTTATGATGCAAAGAGCGAGGCTTACCTGCGTGGTACAGAACGTGCCGAAATTGCTGATTTAGCCAACACCGTTAAACATCATTTAACCGGCGACCCTGAAGTTTACGCTAACCCGGCTGCTTATTTTGACCAGGTTATTGAGATCAACCTTTCCGAGCTGGAGCCGCATGTGAACGGTCCGTTTACGCCTGATTTGGCATGGCCGATATCTAAATTCGCGAAAGCAGTTAGAGAAAACGGTTGGCCCACTAAGCTGGAAGTTGGCTTGATTGGTTCATGTACCAATTCATCTTATGAAGATATTACCCGTTCGGCTTCTATTGCAGAACAGGCGATCAGCAAAAATTTAAAAACTGCTGCCGAGTTTACCATCACCCCGGGTTCGGAGCTGGTGCGTTATACCGTTGAGCGCGATGGTTACTTAGGTACCTTCGAGAGCATGGGCGGCGTGGTGCTGGCAAATGCCTGCGGACCATGTATCGGCCAATGGGCACGTCATACCGACGATCCTACGCGCAAAAACTCAATCATCACCTCGTTCAACCGTAACTTCGCCAAGCGCCAGGACGGTAACCCCAATACACACGCGTTTGTGGCCTCGCCAGAGATCGTAACTGCATTTGTTATTGCCGGCGACCTGACCTTTAACCCGTTAACCGACAGCCTGATCAACAATGCCGGCGAATCGGTTAAGTTTGATGAGCCAAAAGGTATTGAGCTGCCGATAAAAGGTTTCGCGGTAGAAGATGCCGGTTACCAGGCACCTGCCGAAGATGGCAGCAAAGTGGAAGTTAAGGTTGACCCTGCTTCATCACGCTTACAGTTACTGGAGCCGTTTAAGGCGTGGGAAGGTACCAACATTACCGGCTTGCGATTATTGATTAAGGCAAAAGGTAAATGTACTACCGACCATATCTCGATGGCCGGGCCGTGGTTGAAGTTCCGCGGGCATTTGGATAATATATCCAACAACATGCTCATCGGCGCTATCAATTACTTTAACGGCAATGCCGACAGCGTTAAAAACGAGCTGACCGGCGAATATGGTCCTGTACCTGCCACACAACGCGATTACAAGGCCCACAACATCGGTTCTATCGTAGTTGGCGACGAGAACTATGGCGAAGGCTCATCACGCGAGCATGCGGCTATGGAGCCCCGCCATTTGGGTGTACGTGCCATACTGGTAAAATCATTTGCCCGTATCCACGAAACCAACCTGAAAAAACAAGGTATGCTGGGCATCACCTTTGCTGACAGCAACGACTACGACAAAATACAGGAAGACGATATCATCGATATATTAGGTTTAACCACCTTTGCCCCCGGGCAGCAGTTAACCGTAGTATTGCACCATAGTGATGGCAGCCAGGATTCGTTCCCGGTTAACCATACCTATAATGCCCAACAAATTGAGTGGTTCAAAGCCGGCGGCGCGCTAAACATCATCCGCAGGCAAATGGCTTCTTAATTTCGGATATCGGAAGTTCGATTTCGAATTTAATAATTAAAAGCTCTCCTGTTTGGGAGGGCTTTTTTTGTTTTGTACGGCCAATAGCACTGGGTTCCCCTCTTGAGAGGGGCAGGGGTGTGTTACCTGGTGTTTCCAAAAGTGAGGATGAGTTTGGCCGGCCGTAACAGGGATGCCGTAGTGGTGTTACAAAATGTGGACAAGAAGAGGAAAGCCATCACACTATTTTGTTGGTGACAACACCAACAAAGGCTCGGATATTTTTCAACTTGTATACTATTCAGGATCTAATGAATCAAGTTTCGATTTACTTCCGCTTTTTTGATTTTTTTTGTGGGCGCGAATATTTTCTGGTTGGTCGACCATTTTATACAATACCGGATTAATGGTATCATCAATACAACGGTTAATTCTAAAACTCACGCTATCTAACCTTAAAGCATTGAAATGTGGGTAATTATTTCGTAATGTGTCCATTAAAGCCGCGACAAGCCTTAATTTTTGCTGTATGACCTTTAGTGTATCCCTTTTGTTACTACCCTTGTAGTACTTATCAAGCCCAATATAATAATTCATAAGGTTGGAATTCCAGGTTTCTAAAGCGTCAATATATTTGTTCCAAGCCTTATCTTGCTCTTCAGTAGGTGCGTTATGGAGGTGACGATCGTTGTAGGTACGCGTCCAAAAAAGTCTATTCCACGCGTTTCTAATTAATTCCGACGAAAAGCGTCCCCGCTCTGTATCCAAGTTAACATCATAGGAATGAATTAGTCCCAACTCTCGTAAAGAGTGATCGACCGCATCTGTCACTTTGCCAAAAGATATCAAAAAAATGCCTACAACTACAATGGGAGCCGTTAACCAACCGTTTCTAAGAATTTTGATTAGTTTATCAACCCTATCATCGTTTTTGTTATTGACTTTTTCTTCTTCTGCATCACTATTTTTGTCCATGATATTTTTTATTAAGTTACTCTTCAATTCCTAAAATTACACCAAAACGACGATGGTTATCCGCAACATTCATGGAAAGATCATAGCTTAAAGAAATGTTTCCATCGAGATAGAGCGCTGCAACACATTTTTGGGTTTTAAATAGCACCGCAAAATCAAAGAAACTTACTGGATATTTATATTTATCGCCAATCTTTTCTGTGTTTGATATTATCAGTATTAATGTTCCATCGGCACGTATCCCTATTCCATTTCGTGGGACTTTACTTTTTTTTAAAGGTAAAATATCCGGTTCTATAGTATTGTTCATCAGTAATAATGGTGCTGACTGTGTGGCAAAAAACATAGAACTGTAAGGTAAATCCCCCGTCGAGGGGATAATATAGGCTTTGTGTTCCTTTGTTAAATAAAATATCCCTTTTCTTCCCAAAAAATAATTTTTAACAGGTTTATTATCGGAGTGATGGGTCTCGTTATTAATTTCCTTAAGCTTAACGCCCTTTTCAATATACAGCCCCTTGGGGGTCAATCCAGACGTATAAATTCCCGAATCGGAAATTCCCGCATTCATTGCGAATTTTAATGTCTTTCCAGTAAATCGCACATAGTCCTGCAATTTTTTTAATGTGCCAATAGGCTGATTATAATTGTCTTTCCAGTAAAGTCGAATCGGATGTTGGCGTGGATTGATACGGTAAATCGTCACAGAATCAGTTACTATTTTTTTATAGGGTACTTGGGCTATTAAATCAAAATAGGTACACGAAACCAATAACGCCATTACAATGTGCTTAAGATGAAAATTATTTTTCTTTTTTATTAAGTTTTCCATATTAAACACTCGCTAATTGATATTAAAAATATAAAATTATTATGGCAATAAAAATCCCAATCTGCCAAGCTTGCGCTCGTTTGCAACGAGTGCTTACTATGGGTTAGCATTTGTAATGCGAAAATTAGGAAGATGCATAATAATTTCAAACATTAGCCCTTCTTAGCTATCCCGCTCCCGCAAGCGTCCCGCTTGTGGTAAACAGACAACGAGCTTCGCACATGGCCTTCAGAAGTAGAACGCTTATGTGAGCATTGCTTTTTTTGTTTACCTTAGTTTAAAGACCAATAATCTAAAAACATGAAATATGTAAGATTTGCGATCGCTGTTACCGCGTTGTATTTATTTAGCTGCAATCATCATAAAGAAGCTGCTGTAAAAGAAAATACAACCATTCCATTGAAATCTTCAGGCACTTCAAGCGATAAAGGAGAAATTCAAACCCTTATCAGAAAAGTGCTTAATTGGAGTGAATCGAAAAAAAGTTCAATTGACCTGCTTCCTGCATTGACCGATGATAAGGATAGCTCTTACATCGGATTTGACCTGGAAAAGCTTAAAGCAAATCTTGAAAAATTAAAATCAACAAATTTTTTCTCTTCTGGATTTATTGACAACTATAACCAAATTATTTTAACGCTTGACAAAAAATTACGGAACAAGGGATTTGATAAGTGGCAGGTAGGCGATTTACCGACTTTTAGTTTTGCAAATGACGTTGACCCGTGGTGTGATTGCCAGGATAATATGTCGTGGGACTTAGTTGAAGTGGAAGTAATTAATTTAAATAATACAAAAGGTGAGTTATATTGGAACTGGGGCAAACCAAAGTCAGATTGGGGGGCGGGTTGGAAAGAGTTCAAATATAAATTTGGCGTAGAAAAAGAAAACGGCAAATGGAAGATTTCTTATTTACAGGGATTTGATTTTAAAGAGAGCACCAGGAAAGATGGCGCAGCGGAATAAATAAACCCTGTCATTTCGACGCCCTCCGCTACCGCAAGTGTCCCGATTGTGGCAAACAAATAGGTAATGAACAAAACGCCCGGCAAGTACCCTCCACAAGCGGGACACTTGCGGGAGCGTTAGCCAAAAATTAAACCCGACCTATACCGGCAGGTATTTATTGAGTATTTTTCCATTTTTGTAGGTGGTTGAAGTATCTAATTTCAGCAGTTTTTTCTCCTTGAAAATTGAAAGCCCGTTCCCTATCGCAACCGGATTGCTGAAAATAAAATATTCATCAATAAGGTTGAGGCTAATTAGCGAACTTATAAAATTGGCGCCGCCATAAACCATAATATCCTTACCCGGTTCTTTTTTTAACGCATGTACGGCCGCAGCCAGGTCGCCGTTTTCCACTTCCAGATTTCTTCCTGTGATAGCTGTTTCTGTGTGGCTGAAAACAACCTTCCGCGTATTTACCATGAGTTGCGCCAGGGGCTGTTCCGGGCTGTCGGGCAGATTGTCTACAATATTTTCCCAGTGATCGATGAATTCCCGGGTCATTTTGCGTCCCAGCAAAATGGTATCGCAGCTGTCGGCCAGCTCAATTACTTTCCAAAAAAGAGATTCATCCCGTTCGCCGGGTATCCACATCCAGTCCAACTCGCCATCCGGTCCGGCTACAAAACCATCAATGGTCATTTGTACCTGTAATTTTAATTTTCTCATCGTAATCGTTTTTATAAGTGATGGTATTTCTTTCTATCACAAATATCTGTAAACAGACCATGATATGGTGGGTATAATCATGACAAAACAGGAGGTGATTTATGTCAAAAAGTAGGTGGGAAATATTAGCAACGAAACCATCCCGGTGCTATTATTTGCTTTCCATTGACGTAGGATCTCTCAAAGCATAACCCTGCGGAAGCGTAGCCTTTTTATCGGCTTGTTCCATTAAAGGCAAAGGATAAACTGCCATGCTGCGTTTCGGGGCCATGCTTCAGTTCACTGAATTTAGCTTCCGCCACGGCGTGTTCACATTTGTGAATAAAAACCTTGTTGTGTATAGTGGTCCCCCGATGATGTACTTTCGCCGAGATCACATCGCCTTTTCTGTTAATGGCGAAGTCGATGGTAATTTTCCCGGTGATATGTCCGTCGTTATGAAATTGTGGCTGTATCAGGATATTACGACCCTCGGGGATGTTGTTAACATATTCATTTAAGTGTTTTTTTTGTGCGAAACCGGGCAATGTACAGGCAAACAGCAGTAAACCCAGCATGATTTTAATTTTCATAATTGTGATTGCTTAGCTATGACCAAATATTATCGTACCATTAACCCAACACCGGTTAAAATGTTTGGCAACAATACCGCAACATCATACGCTTTATGATGTCGCAAGGTTTCATTTGCGCCTCCAAAAAATACAACTTACTGTTTTATGTTTGCGCTATTGCAAAATGAATGCGTACGCCGCTAAACAGGGTTCATCTTTTTCCAAACGATATAAACATACGTTTGAAAATAGGGTGTTTTTACCCTGTTTTACTATTTAACCGATACTTAATTTAGTGTCAATATTTAATGCATATTATTACCCTATCCTATGGAAACTTTTCAATCAAAAAATGGCCTCAGCGTAGCCGCATACCAGGGCGACGCCATGACCCTGCTGGCTTTTGACCTGGATAAAAGCAAAACCGCAAATTTTACCGGTTTTAGTATAAAAGTTACCCCGCCGGGACTGCAGCCTTATTACCTGTTTAACAGGCTGAGCTATCCCTCAACTATTACGTACCCTGCATCTACCAATGCAAATTTAATTACTACCGAGTTTTCGCCTATTCAAAAATTCAGGTGGGTGCACGTCCCGGCAACAAATCATAATATCGATAGTCCCATTTTTGGCACCTATACTTACGAAATAAGCGCCCGCTATCTTATCAGCAACGCCTTGCAGCCAATTGACCCGGCCATGACCATTACAGTTAGTATTTCAGTTTGCCCGTTCAAAAGCAATGCGCTTCAAATTGGCTTTACCCGCAGTTTTATCGCCTCGCAGGCGTATGTGCAAAACTTTGGCAATACCGTTAATTTGCGACCTAAAGCAGGGCAGCCGGGTTTTGGCGAGCTGATATTTGACACCACGCTAAATGCAGGCAGCGTAGTGCGTACCGTAAACGGTGCGCCTACCACCTATCCCTACAGCTATGAAGAAATGTATGAATGGCTGGGCTGGCAGGCAAGACAGCGCGTGTATGATTTTTTGGCAGAGGTGTTAAAAGACCCCACCATCAGCCTTGATGTTTTTGCATTTGATTTGGATGAACCGACAATATGTAATCAATTGCTTACGCTTGTTGACCAGGATCGTATCCGGGTTATTTTGGATAACAGCAGTACGCATGTAGGTAAAAGCAAGGCGGGTATTGTGCAGTTTGAAGATCAGTTTGAAACCTTATTTAACGCACGGGCTGTGGGAAAGGACAATGCAAAAATTCTCCGCGGGCATTTTCAAAGCCTGGCCCACTCAAAAGTATTGATACAGAAAAAAGGCGGCGCTGCTATTAAGGTACTTACCGGCTCGACCAATTTCTCGACCAATGGATTATACGTTAATGCCAACAACGTTTTAATATTTGACGATGTAAATGTTGCCGCCCTGTATGAACAGGTTTTCGAGGCATCGTTTACCGGCATGGCCACTTTTAAGAACAGCACGCTGGCATCTACCAGCTTCAATTTTAATTGCCCGGATCAACCTAATAACGTTACGGATGCTAATGTGCCTGCAATGACCATCCGCGTTTCGCCACATCCGCTGGCTTTTGCTACTGCCGAACTTAACGGCCTGGCTGATGAGGTTTTGAAGGCAAGCAGCAATGTATTGTTTGCTATTATGGATGATAAGTCGAAAAGCCCGCTATTGGCGGCGGTGCTCAAACAGGTGCAAAGTGATACGATATTTACTTACGGGATAACCGATACCTCTACCCTGGTATTGTTGTACAAACCCGATAGCAAAACCGGCATTCATGTTACCGGCAAAGGGCTCAATCAAAAATTGCCGCCACCGTTCGATGCTGAACCTGCCATACCGGGCATCAGCATCCACCATAAATTTGTAGTGGTTGATTTTAATACCGATCACGGCGTAGTATTTTGCGGGAGCAGTAACCTGGCGCTCGGTCCGGAACAAGCTAACGGCGATAATTTACTGGAGATAAGGGACAAAGATGTGGTAACGGCTTTCGCAATAGAGGCGATCCGGCTGGTTGATCATTTTCAATTCAGGGATAAATCAAATACGGCCAGTCAAAGTTCTACCGCACTGCAATTACATACCGATAATACCTGGGTTACGCCTTATTATGACCCGGCTGATTTGTTATTTAAGGAGCGTACGTTATTGGTTAGTGATCCGGCGTAAGTCTGAAAGTATATTTAAAGTCTCCCCTCCCGGGGGAGATTTAGAGGGGGCCGACGCCTACCTCAAATAAACCGCATCTTCTTCGCCTTCTTTATTCAGCACTACATCAATATGTTGTTTGATGATGGTGGAGAGGGCAATGCCTGCATAATCGGTAGTTACCGGGAAACTTTTATGGTTACGGTCAACCAATACCACGGTGCGCAGTTTTTTAAGCGGGGCATCTAAAAAAACGCCGAACCCATACGCCAGCGACTTGCCGCTGTTCAGCACATCATCCACCAAAATAACCACTTTGTCGTGGCAGTCTTTAATATCGAAATCGATTTTCGCATTGAGGCTGCTGCTGTGCCGGTCGAGATCGATAGTAACGAGCGTGCTTTTAAAAGGCGCTATTTCGTCCAGTATATTTTTTAATCTCTCGGCCAGGTGATTGCCGCGGGGCAGCATGCCGGCGATTAAGACCTCCTTTTCATCAAAATTATCTTCCAGTATCTGGTAGGCAATACGGTCGATTTTTTGCTGTATCTGGTGCTGGTTGAGGATAAGGAGGTGTTGGGTAGACATGATGTATTTATTTAGCCGCTTTAGATCTTAAAAAGCCTGCATAATACACTATTGCAGCGACAAGCATAATACATCCGATAAGTTTCAGTAAAAGCGATTCACTTATAAAATTTGTATCAAGCGCAAACAAAGTAAGTTTAAATATGACTATACTTATGGCAATAGCGCAAATAATAAAAATATTTTTTGTTTTCATTGCTCGTTGATATATTACTTGTAAATATATTTCATTTACTGATACGGTACAAACACAAAATTTGCGCCCTCGGGCGTTACCACAAACACACAGATAAATTTGTTAGGATTTTTATAGGTATCTACAAAACGCTCGCGAAGTTCTTTTTTGATGACACCGCGCTCCAAAAACTCTTCGAGCGTAGAGGCGTGTATGGACCAGCTGGAATTCAGGTCGTGCCTGTCCAGTATTACCTCGCCCAGCTGCAGCTCGTGCTGGTGCGCTACAAAGATGGGGTAGTTGGATAATCCTTCCACCATAATTTCGGTAGCTACCTCGCGGATGGAATCATTAAAAAATTTAAGATCGCGCTCCAGGCTGATCAGCGGGCTCTCCGCCGCTGGCTGACTGGGTTCGTTGGGCGTGTTAAGCAGTTCTTCCGGGTTCATAATCAACAAACAATATGTTTTCAATAATGACAACATTCTGCCCGCTCAATTGCCGCGGGAGGGCTGTTACTTTTGTCTTGATACAAAAGTAACCAAAAAATCAAGTCAGCAGAAAGGCTTCTTTACGCTCATTGCCTTATGCGCTGCAAATCCGGCAAAACCTGGGCTGCAAAACTTTTGCGCCGCTTCGCCCGCTCGTTGGCCCGCGCTTCAGCAAAATATTGCTATGCCCTGCCTTTGCGCTCATCGGCCATCATAGTTTTGCCGGATTTCGCCCGAAGCTGATCTGCTGACGGAAACTTCATCTAGCTACTTGATACTAGCTACTCAATACTAACCCCTCAATACCAACAAAACCACATTCTCCACATGCTGCGTATGCGGAAACATATCTACCGGCTGAATCTTTACCGTATCATATTTCTCTTTCAGCACCAGCAGGTCGCGGGCCTGGGTGGCGGCGTTGCAACTTACGTAAACAATTTTGGGTGCCTCAATTTCCATTAGCCGAGCTACTACATCCGGGTGCATGCCCGCGCGGGGTGGATCGGTGATGATCACATCCGGCTTGCCATGCTCGGCCACAAAATCTGCCGAGAGTACGTCCTTCATATCGCCCGCGTAAAACTTGGTATTGGTTATATTATTAATTTGGCTGTTGATCTTTGCGTCTTCAATAGCAGTGGGCACATACTCCACCCCTACCACCTCACGCACATTACCCGCCACAAAATTCGCTATCGTGCCCGCGCCGGTGTACAGGTCATAAACCAGCTCATTGCCAGTGAACTGGGCAAAGTCGCGGGCTATTTCATACAGGTGCAGGGCCTGGATACTGTTGGTTTGGTAAAATGATTTCGGGCCGATGCGGAACTTTATCCCACTCATCTCCTCGTGGATATATTCCGGGCCCTTAAAGGCTATAACGTCCTGGTCGAATATGGTATCGTTCTTCTTCTCGTTCAGGATGTACAGCAGCGACGTTATCTCCGGAAACTCATCTGCAATAAACTGCATCAGCCTGCTCACTTCTTCTTCTGTCGGGTAGGCAAACACCACAATCACCATCAGCTCGCCGGTGCTGCTGGTGCGGATAATGAGGTTGCGCAGCGCGCCGGTATGCGCCCGCAGATCGTAAAACGTATAGCCATGCAGCTTGGCAAAGGCATCCACGCGGTTACGGATCTCGTTAGACGGGTCGGCTTGCAGGTAGCAGTGGCGCACATCCAGTATCTTATCAAACCGCCCGGGGATATGGAAACCCAGGGCATTCATATCCAGCTCTTCGTTGTCGCGGCTCTCGCCGTCATACAGCCAGCGCTTGTTGCTGAAGGTAAATTCCAGCTTGTTGCGGTAGTACCGATCGGCGGGCGAAGCGATGATAGGCAGCATACCGCCCACGTCTATTTTAGCCAGCCGACTCAGCGCATCGGCTACGGACTTCTGTTTAAATTGCAGTTGCGCCGCATACGTCATGTGCTGCCATTTGCAGCCGCCACAGGTACCAAAATGCTCGCAGAAGGGCTCCACGCGATGCTCCGACGGCTTCTTCAGCGCTATGATCTTTGCTTCGGCGAAGTTCTTTTTGCTGCGGTAAACCTGCACGTCGGCCACATCGCCGGGCACGGCTTTTTCTACAAACAGCACAAAGTCGTCGGCTTTGCCTATGCCCTTGCCTTCTTCGGCAATATCAATAATGGTAACGTTCTCAAAAAGTGGGTTGTTAAATTTTCCGCGGCTCATCGGGGCAAAGGTAAGTGTAGCGTTGCGGATGTGCAAACTATTGATGTGCGGATGTGCAGATAGGCAAATGTGCAGAAAAAAAAGCCCTGAACCAGCTAATTACGAAGTGTTCCAAAAGTGAGAATGCCATTTTGGAACAGTTGGAACACTTTGGAACACCTGGCCTTTGTTGGTGTTATCACCTCAATTTTTATTTTTAGTGTTGTGAAGGGCTGGCTTAAGTGTTTGATTTAAATTAATTTCGTCGTTCTCGTATTTTTTTACAAGTTCTTCATCAGGTAGCACTTTTACTATTTTTGGTTTTTTAAGAGGACTTGAAGCTGACTCAACTATAGATGTTTTATCAATTAATAAGCTGTAAGAGTAAGGGAGCGATTTGATATAATTTTCCATAAACAAAAAGTCGGGCTTATCATTTTTTGATGGAAGTTTAATTTTTGTTGCTTCCATACGAGAGGCATTCCATTTTCTCCCATAGCTAAACCTGAACTTTTCTTTTTTAATAGTTGTACAAATAAAAAGTGCTATATATTTATTCAATTCAAATTTTGGATATAAGACATTTACAGAATCCAATGCCCAAAATGGGACAGGTTGATAATATGCTTCGCCTACTCCATTGCCATCATAATTAACAGTAATGACGTTACCTTTAAAGATAGGCGGTTGTCCTATGCTATTTGACCATCCGTTATTGGAGGTTATCGCCCCTATAAACGGAGTGTTGCCCTCCTCCATATCCTCTTTAGTCAATCTTTTTCCTTTATTTACATCAAACAGGTCACTTAATTGAAACTTCGTCCAATTTTCAGTATTTAATTTTGGTGGAGTTAATACTATTGGTGCCGGTTTAGGGATTTCTATTTTAGAAACAATAGCATTCCTAAAATCTGTTGGCATTTTATCCGGCACGAGAATGTCTTTTAAGGTTCTATTCGCACCACGTCCATAGTTATATCGATATTTATTTGCTTGCAAGCAAAACGCATAAAAGAGCATTTCCTCAACACTCATTTTACTCCTTGGAAGTAAATAATATATATCCCGTCCACTATAATACTCCTGTTCGTGATAGAATGATGATAACACTGACCCACTAACAGCTACAGATATCGTATGAGCTGGGTTGGGTGGGATGTTTTCGATACGCTTAACATAAGCAACTAAACCGTTATCTACTTCCTTTCGAGATATAAACTGAATACTTTGGGGATCGTTTTTGTCAGTAATGTCAACATTTAACAATTCCAAATTAACTCCGTAAATTGGTTCAAACAGTTTTTTTATAGGAACTAATGTGCTCATTATTTTAAGAAAAGTTCATTAAACATTACATATTCCTTTAGGGTTTTTAAAAAGTCATCCTTTGATAAAGAATTATAATCTGTTTCCATATAAGCCTCTGCGCACCATTCATCGCTAGCTGTAACTTTTTTATTTACACTTAATCCAGGTACATTTTTTCTATTAACATAACTATCAAGCCACTGTTTTTTTATCGATTCCCATTTTTCGTAAGCGTCTATGCGACCTTTGTGCTTTCTCTTCTCAAATCCGTCTTCTTTCCAATATCCAAAATAAGTTTCCCTATTTGAGAGGTGCGGGATATGAGCACGAAAAACTACGATTGCAGTGACAACCCCATTGTCCGTATTGTAAAATAAGTCGTCTGGCATAGACATTACAGCTTCCAATGTATGTTTTTCCAAAATGCGCCTTTTTAATTCTATTGTTTGTTTTTTAGCAGATAAGACCCTTTCCATAGGTATGATGGCGACGCATAATCCGTTTCTTTCCAGACACTCTAAATTATTAAGTAAAAATTCAAATTCATTAATACCTACTTTTTTATCATTTGGATAAGGAGGGTTCAACATACCAACAGTAGGCGAATACTCTTTTATCGTTGATATAATATTAGGGTCAAAACAATCACCGTGAATTATATTCGACTTTCCGTCTTTGTGAATATACATGTTTGTCGCCGCAAGTGCATAAATATGAGATTGATATTCTACACCGATTAATTGATGCTCCTTAATATGCCTAATTTTTGCTTCATCACCCTTTGCGTCAATTACCATTGCGCGCATACAGCTAATCAAAAAACCAGCTGTCCCCGTACAGTTATCGTAAACAATACTATCCTTGTTTACAAAAGCTAAATCACTAAATAATTGCGTTATGTGAGGAGGCGTTAAAACTATACCTAAACTTGAATCCGCATTAGCATAACTTAAAAATTCAACATACAATTGACCTAAGACATCAATGTATTTGTAGGTTTGCAAGTAACCATTTACATTCTCGTCAATATCATCAATCAGTTCAGCAAGTATATTCTGCCCTGTATCAGTATTTTTTTTTGTCGATAATGTTGCATCCGATCTAATAAAACTGAATTGATTGTTTAAATTTTCAACCTTTTTTTGCGGTAATGTTTTTTTGAGTTCTAATACTACTGTATCTACTAATCTATCTGCTAAGTCCTGCGGTTCCTCAATATCATTATAGCTTTTCTTGAATGCCTTGTTGTCGAGTGCTATTAATATGCTACTTAAAAAAAGCCCTCGTTGGCTTGCCAAAATACTATGACTTTGCAATTTATTATTTAGCTTTCTTGAATACTCTATCAATGCATAATAATCTTGTCTATGCTTTTGCGGGCTTGCGAGATAACTTTTCAGATAGCTTTCGTAAGTAAGCAGTTTATTTCCTAAGTCAAATTCAGTTGCAGTAGTGTATCCTTGCAACTGCAAATAGTGAGATACTCTTAGTTCCGTTTCGGTTTGACCGCTCACCGCAATAGACAAAACATCAAATTCCTTTGATAGGAAAGAGGAATATAACAAAGCCCCATCTACTGCATAATCTGCATATTTATCAAAAGTGCTGCTTTGGTGTTTAGTAACACTTCCCTTACACTCTATAACAATAATAAAACTTGGGCATTCCTTAAAGGTAATAATAAATTCAGGACATCCCCTGCCCCCACCTTTTTTAGAAGCATATTTGAGCAACTTACTTATTTTGGGAATATCAGATTTTTGTTGCTCAACCAAAACTTTCTTATAGGTATCTGCATCGAGGTGCTGACTTACAATCCTTTCAGTTTTTCGTTCGTTAAGACTCATTTTTGTGGTATTAGTTCTTTATAAGTAAGCCGGATTTCGGCTCTTAACAAAGAAATACTAAATTTTTCACTATCCGAAATTTCTCTTGTATTATACTTAAAGGTTGATTCCCCCCCGCTACCGCATACGTCCCGCTTGTGGCAACATACTCATCATAACGGCGCACCCCCGCCCCGCGTTAGGGATGGCAGCGGATACCGGCCCCGCGCCTAACGCCTTGCAGGCGTATGAGCGTACAGCCCGGCCCGCCAATCGGCGGGCAACGCCCTTAATTATTACCAGCATGCTCCCTAAACTACCTACAGGAATAACCCGGCCCGCTGTAAAATACCGGGTTATCGGGCGTTGGCTATTCAACCAAAAAAAATGCGTAGTCATAACCGTTTCACCGGATTGTTGACTACGCATTTCGCACTGCCTTATCAGGCAGCAAATAGTTTCTTTTAAAATTTAAAGCCGAGGCCGAACTGCCAAACCTGGTTACGGTAATCGGGCTGGTAAGCGCTGTTAACCGAGCTGGTTGACTTCAAATCCAGCATATAACGTGCGCGCAGGTCAACATAATGGCTCAGGTCGAAACTTACACCCAGCACGCCATCCAGGATAGCCTTGGTGCCGGTGTTGTCGTAATATTGCTGGTTGGTAACGGTAAATCCGTTATCATACGTGTTGCGGGTATTCAGCAAAAACGAGTATTGCGGTCCAACATACAGGCGCATTATAGGGCCCACGTTAAACTTTAGCAGTACCGGCAAGTCAATAAATTGTGTGCGCTGGGTAAAGTTGCCGCTGGGGGTTACCGCGGTATAGCCTTTTTGCGAGTAAATAGCCTCGGGCGCCAGCGATACAGGGTAAAGCAACGGGATATCAAAGGTTAAACCTGCATGCAGGCCCGCCAGCGTACCGGTGCTGAAATTGGAGTTATAGGCACTGGTGGTATTGGCCACGTTCACGCCGATATCCATGCCTACACGGGGCACATAAAAGTCGTCATTACTGCCAACGGTGTTTACGGTGGTGGTTCGCCCGCGGGGCGTATAGTACTGCGCAGCTGCAATGTTCGCAATAAGCAAAACAATCCCGCATGAAAAGAGAATTTTTTTCATAATAAATGATTTTTAATAGTTAAACTAAATACTTAGAGCTTAACTATTTAAAAAGGTTTATTGCCGGGGAGAACTTTTGTATCTTTTTTGTTATAAAAGGCATAAATCAGCTATAAAAACCAGTTATGACAAACTGTTTTATGGCATCGGCATCATCTAAAAAATGTTGTTTTGTTATTTATTTTATTTACGTTTATTGGTAAATGAATTTGGTTGACAATCAAAACAAACTGCCTCAAGCCGCGTAAATCATGAGAGAAATACTTAACCAATTTCCGTTTCTGCGTAATTTCCTGATCGCGATCAGGCACCAATACTGGACCACCAAAACTATACAGCACCTAAAATCCTATTTATTAAATAATAGCGCCCCAAAACTTCATTTAGGTGCCGGGAACCATAGCTTACCGGGATGGTTCAATACGGATTATTTCCCCAGGCCCGGCATTTCTTTTGTTGATGTAACCAAAACTTTTCCTATGCCTGAAGCGTCATTTAACTTCGTTTTTACGGAGCATCATATCGAGCACATTTCGTATAAAAATGCGGTATTTATGCTGAAGGAGTGTTACCGGGTATTAAAACCGGGCGGACTAATAAAAATCAATACGCCCGATTTGAAAAATTCTTTATGTTTTTATTTGGATGAGAATTTGAATAACGGCGAATTTGCCAATCATTCAAATGAATTTCTTTATTCGGGATTTTATAATGCGGTTAATTACATCCCGGTTGATGAGTATGCTAAAGCGCACGAAATCAATGATATGTTTTATAACTACGAACATAAATTTATTTACGATTTTGAAAGCTTGAAAAGAGTGCTGGAACATGCCGGGTTCAGCAATATAAAAGACTGCAGCCAGGCAGATTCCATACATCCCGAATTCAGCAACATTGAAAGCCATAACAGCAGCTTTGATATCTTTTTCACCCTTTCTGTAGAAGCCGAAAAAGTTATTACTTAACCGCGTTAAATTAGTTATGCTTAATACGCAACAAACTTGCGAAGCATTAAAAACTTCGCAAGTTTAACAAGGTTTAGGAAAATAGGTATTTACTTCGAATCTGCGGCAACCTCGGCACCTTTGCTCATCAAAGCGGCGCTTTCGGCCAGGCGGATAAATTCGGCGCGGTAGCCGTCGTCATCCTTTCCTTTGGCGCTTTTAGCCATCTCAATTAAACTTTTAAAGCCAGATTGCTGCTTATATTCCGAGTCGCGCAGCAACAGGCCCAATTCCACTACCGAGGCTGCAAAGCGAAAGTCGTCGCTGGTTTTTGCTAACGCGACGGGTTGGTCGTTAACCACTACCTGCTCCATTTTACTTTGGTCAGATTCGGGCTCTTTGTACCTGAACTTAACCGTCACCATATCCGGCGAGTTGTTCAGCACCACATTAGCATCCGTTTTTTGATATTTCAACGGGTCTACACTATTGGCAAAGCTGTCTTTTATCCCTGTCGGGATGATCTCGTACAGCGCGGTAACGGTATGGTTCACGCCCATATCGCCGCCCAGTTTTTTATCATTGTTAAAATCCTCTTTATTTAACAGCCGGTCTTCATAACCCAGCAAACGGTAGGCCTGCACTTTGGCGGGGTTAAACTCAATCTGCATCTTTACATCTTTGGCAACGGTAAACAGCGTACCGCCAAATTCGGTCACCATAGCCTTGGTAGCCTCGGTAATGTTATCGATATAGGCATAATTGCCATGCCCCTTATCCGCCATGATCTCCATCTTACTATCCTTTAAATTCCCCATACCGAAACCTAAAATAGAGATGCTCACCCCGCTTTGGCGCTCGTCCTCTATCAACTGCTGCATATCCTTATTGCTGGATGCGCCTACATTAAAATCGCCGTCGGTAGCCAATATAATGCGGTTGTTGCCGCCCTTTATAAAATTACTTTTAGCTACCTGGTAGGCCATCATAATACCGGCCCCGCCTGCGGTGGAACCACCCGCATACAACTGGTCGATCACCTCTTTTATTTTAGTTTTATCGCTGCCGGGTGTGCTGGGCAGTTTTAGCCCGGCTTCACCGGCATATACCACAATGGCTACATGATCCTGCGGCCTTAGTTGATCAACCAATAACTTCATGGATGCTTTTACCAGCGGCAACTTATTAGGCTCGGCCATGGAGCCCGAAACGTCCAGCAAAAACACCAGGTTGGATGGCGGCAGTTTGTCGGTTTTAACATCCTTAGCTTTAAGGCCGATGCGCAGCAGGCGGTGCTGCGGGTTCCATGGTGCTGCCGAAAGCTCGGTATGGATAGCTACCGGGTCGCCATTGGTAGGCTCGGGCAGGTTATAGTGAAAATAGTTTACCATCTCCTCAATCCGCACCGCATTTTTAGGCGGCAGCTGCCCGCTATTAATGAACCTGCGGAAATTGCTGTAGGAGGCCGCATCCACATCAACAGCAAACGTAGAGAGCGGGGTAGCTTTAGGATCCTCAAAATGATTTTCAACTATCCGGCTGTAAGACTCATTGTAGGGCGGTATAACGTTTACTATCCTGCCCGGATTTCGGGAATTAATATCCGCCTTACTGGCCTGGTTGCCGTAATCATCCACCACCTGTATGTTTTGTAATATAGCAGCAGGTAAGTCCCTGTCATTTATGCGCACCCGGGTTACGTTTTGCCCCTGGGAAGTGGCATATCCCCTTATATAAACCCCTGCGCCGGGAGCCTGATTTAATGCTGCTGCTTCTTTTAATACTAAAACTTCGTTAAGCATATTCAATGATTTGATTAAACGCACATCTAAAATATCGCTTTTCCCTATGGTAACGGTATCGGTTTTATAGCCTACCATGCTAAACACCAGCCGGGTTTTTCCGCCTGGTACCGTAATTTGGTAATGGCCCTGTGCATCGGTATTAGTGGTTTTACCATCACTGGCAATGGTTATATGTACGCCGGGGATGGGCGCGTTATCATCAGCAGCGTAAACTGTACCGGTGATGTTGCGATCCTTATCCGTTTTAAAACCGGAGAGGCTGATAAAAGCCAACAAAATCAACAGGTAACTTTTTAGATTATTCGGCCTATGGGGCCCGAATATTTTTAGGTTTGATACGGTCATGTTTTCAAGTATTAAAAGGTTAACAATTTATGTTTGATGATTGATACCCATAGGATGCATGGATTTGCGGATTTCCATAAACCATAAAAAAAATTTATTTTGTTGCTCTTAATGAACTTCTTAAAAGGCCCGGGCAAACCCAACGATACAAACGATGACAGGCTGTTGCATGCGTACAGGCAAACAGGCAACCTGGCATTGCTTGGTGCTTTGTATGAAAAATATATGCACCTGGTGTATGGCGTTTGCTTAAAATATTTAAAAGATGAAGAGTTAAGCAAGGATGCGGTAATGCAGATATTTGAGAAGCTGATAGTAAAGGTTACCCGCCATGATGTTAAACAGTTTAAAAGCTGGCTATATGTATTGAGCCGCAATTTTTGCCTGATGCAGTTACGCTCGGGCAAAAAAATGCAAACCGAAGCTTTGGATGATATTATGGAATTGGCTGATGATTTGCATCCTACTGATGACCGGGAAGAAGATTTAACCGCTTTGGAGCGTTGTAAAGAAAAGCTGCCCGAGGCACAAAAGGTAAGCATCCAGTTATTTTATATGGATGAGAAGTGTTATAAAGAAATTGCCGATGCTACCGGGTACACCATGAACGAGGTAAAAAGCTATATTCAAAACGGGAAACGGAACTTGAAAATTTGTTTGGAGAAAAATCGTGAGCGCTAAAAAACCCGACATATCGCAAATACGCAAGTACCTTAGCGGCGAGCTTGATGCCCGTGCCATGCACCAATTGGAGCGCGAGGCGCAGGACGATCCGTTTTTGATGGAGGCGCTGGAAGGATATGAGCAGGCGGGTAAGGACCAGCAAGCCAACCTTGCCAATCTGCAGGAGCGGTTGGCTAAACGCATTGCTCCCAAAAAAGAGCGTAGCATCATTTTATGGCGCATTTTACCTATTGCAGCTTGCCTGTTAATAGCGCTTACTATCGGCTATTGGTATTTTACACCTAAACCGGTAAAGCAATATGCCGCCATAGTTAAGCCCGATAAAATAACTCCACCCACAGCGGTTCCGCAGCAGGCAGCGCCCCAGATAGTAGCAAAACAAAATAAAGTCGCCGCAAAACCGGCCAAAACCACCATTATAAAACAATATACCCCGGCGGGGCAACAGAATAATATGGTCGCAATCGCCTCGCCGGTGGCCGCCTATAAAACAACTTATAAAACAGATACGGTTGATTACAAAGCCAGCGATTATAATGTAAGGGGAAAACTTACCGCTGATGAACTGCTAAAAAAGGTACCGGGTGTAGTTGTAGATGCCAACGGCAATGCTACCTCGCAAGGGCAGGCCATAACCAAAGTGCGCATAAACGGGAAAGATTTTATGGGCGGCGACGCAAAAGCTGCTGTTAAAAACCTGCCGGCAGATATTGTCGAAAAAATACAGGTGGTAGATGATTATGGCGACCAGGCCGCCAGGGCAGGCGTAAAATCGGGCCAGCCAACCAAAGTGCTCGATATAAAAATGGATACCTCGCTTAACTTAATAGCTTCAAATAAACCGGTCAACCCTCCGGGTAAAATTATGATAAGGGGTAACCCAGCTGCAAACAATGAATTAAAAGAAGTATCTATACGCGGTTATGCAACGCAAACCAAAAGGGATGTAACAGGCAGCGTTGCTTCAGTTAGTAGTGTAGCTCCGGACACAACGCTTAAACAGGCCTTACCGGGCAAAATAGCCGGCACTCCGCGCGCTATTACCGGTAAAGTGGTATCAAAAAGCGATGGCAGCCCTTTACCGGGCGTAACCATTAGGATAAACGGCTTGTCAAAAGGAGCACAAACCGACGCCAACGGCAACTTCAGTATCATCCTGCCCGCCAACGATGCAGCGCTTAATGTGGCCTATGTCGGCTTCGAAAGTCAAAAAATTCAGGTTGGTAACCAGGACAATTTAAAAATTGAATTGGCGCCAAATAACGCGTCACTTTCAGAGGTTGTGGTGGTTGGCTACGGCGCGGCTAAAACGGGTGTCGTATCCTACGAAGCTGAACATCCTTTAACTGGCTGGACAGCCTATAATAAATATTTGAAAGAAAATGCCACTTTAACAGGCGGCAAAGCAGTTACTATTAAGTTAACCTTTACGGTTAATGTCGATGGCACGCTAAGCAACATTAAACTAATAAAAGGCAGCACCGATGAACTTAACCAACGCGCTATTAAACTCATAGAAAATGGACCCAAATGGGTAGGTTCAACCGACGGTAAGCCCAAAGAAATTAAGCTCAGCATCCGGTTTCATAAACCTTAAAGTAGCTTAAATAGTCAGCGCAGCTTTAACCAGGTAGGGAAGAATTTCCTTTTGAAAAGAAACAAAATTTTTGCGTACGTCCGAGTCGCTTACCGAGGTAAAGGCAAAGCTGAATACAATGCTTTTGCTGCATTTAATTAAAAAGCGGATACGTTGCTGGTAATTATCAGATTTGCGGATGCCGTCCAGTTGGGTAAAGGAGGCTATCAACAGGTCTTCCAGTTCGTTCGATAAGTTTTTCAGAAAATCCTGCGAGTTGGTGCTTTCGCGGATAAAATCCCAGCCAATAAATTCATTGCATACGGTGTATGATAGGCGGCAGGTTTTCATGATGAGCAGGCTCAGGTGCGCCTCGTCATCTACTTTAAGATGCTGACTGTGTACCAGGTCGTCAACACTTACGCGGATATAATCCATCAGCAGGCTGTGTAAAACATCCTCTTTGCTCTCAAAATACTTGTAAATAGTTGCTTTGGCTATTTTAGCTCGCCTTGCAATTTCATTTACACTTGTTTTATGATAACCAAATTTGCGGAACAGATCCTGCGCCGCGCGCTTTATGCTTTCTTTTATTTTATCGGCTTCCATGTAATCAATTAGATACAAATATCTCAAAAGGAGTCGTATTTACAGTATACGACCGCAGAGAACTTGTGGCAGGCGCTTTTACCGGCGTGCCATCGGTTAACGAGAATTTTGAACCACTGCACGGATCGGTTGCCGTTAGCGTCGGGTTATCCAAAGTTACCGCGCATTTATTTTGAGGTTGATAACTGCTGCATCGGTCATAAGCGGCGTAGGATCCATCTGCTTCGTGAAAAATAATTAACCCCGCAACACCATACCCGTTAATAATAACGGCGCCATCGATCGGCCTTAACGCACTTAACCTCGGGTCTGTTAGCGCGGCTTCAAAACTCACAGCTACGCTGGGGATGGTATCGCCCGATTTAACACAGGAAATACAGCTTAAAATAACCAGCCCGATTAAACTTATTTTCTTCATTATATGATCTCTGTTTGAAATTGCTTTAAAAAGCGAACGTCGTTTTCAGAGAATAAACGCAAATCACGTATAACATATTTTAAGTTGGCAATTCTTTCTATCCCCATTCCAAAAGCGAAACCGGTGTACACTTTGCTATCAATACCGCAGTTTTCCAAAACGTTCGGATCAACCATACCACAGCCACCAATTTCTACCCAGCCGGTATATTTACACATGGGACAACCTGCGCCTTTGCATATCGTGCAAGAGATATCAATTTCGCCGGATGGTTCTGTAAAAGGAAAAAATGAAGGCCTAAAACGCACTTGTATATCCTCGCCGTACATTTGTTGTACAAAGGAGTAGATAGTTTGTTTCAGATCGGCAAATGATACGTTTTCATCTACATACAATCCTTCCACCTGGTGAAAGAAGCAATGTGCACGTGCTGATATAGCTTCATTACGATATACAGTGCCCGGCATAATAGCCCGGAACGGAGGTTTGCCGCTTTCCATCATGCGTATCTGCACTGATGAGGTATGGGTACGTAAGGCTATATCATCCCTACCATTATTCTTTTTTATGAAAAAGGTGTCCTGCATATCACGTGCGGGATGTTCTTCAGGGAAATTTAATGCCGAAAAAATGTGCCAGTCGTCCTCAATCTCGGGCCCCTCAACAACTCCAAAGCCCAGCTTTTTAAAAATATCTATCATCTCATTCCTCACCAACGACAACGGGTGGCGCGAGCCAACAGTCAACCCATCCCCGGGCAAAGTAAGGTCAAGACCTAAGTCTTGAGTCTTAGGTCCTGCGTCTAAAGATTCTTTGAGTTCGTTATATTTCGCTTCAGCCAGTTGCTTAAATTGGTTAAGCACTTTACCAAAGGTGCGTTTCTCTTCAGGGCCGACATTTTTAAATTGTTCAAACAGGTCCTTGATAATCCCCTTGGTGCCTAAAAATTTGATGCGAAACGTTTCCAGCTCATCCGCATTAGCGGGCGAAAAGGCGTTGATTTCAGCGGTATATTGGTTTATTTGAGTTTGCATTATAATTTTCTTAAAAATTCTTCGGCTGTTAAAACCGGTATGGTAGATTGTTTATAGTCTTTTATGTTGCGGGTGATGATCGTATCTACCCCGGCGCCTTTAGCAGTATAAAATTGGACACCGTCTTCAAAGTCAGAAAATTCGCTGGCGAGCGCCATATCAATAATTGCTTCATTAACTTCAATAATTGAAACCACACTTCTTAATCTTTTTAATGCCTGTAGTCTTGTTTGAGGTGCAAGCTTATTAAGAAAATAATTAGTATTAATAAATGCGATTGATGACGTTAAAGCTTTAAAATGCGATTGATAACAAAGCTCCAACAAATTAAGCGCAGGCAAATAAAACGGCTTTCTTTGTAAACTTACATCAAGCATAATGTCACTATCCAGAAAGATTTTTTTCACTTGCCGTACTTTTCTTCCAGGTGTTTATGGTATTCGGTTTTGTGATCAAAATCAGGCACAGGATCACACGAAGCCACCATCCCTTTAACCCAATCTGAAATTTCAGATTCTTCCTTCATACGAAATGGTTCGCTGCTAATTTTAACCTCTTTCTTAAAAAGATTTTCCGTGATCTTTGATAAACTGGTGTTCCTTTTTTTTGCAACCTCTTTTATCTGGCTGATCAATCCTGGTTCAATATTCAATGTTAATTTCATGACAACACATTTTATACGTACAAATATAAAAAATCTATACGTATTAATCAATCACTTTCAGTTCCTTACCCACTTTGGTAAATGCCGCAATAGCTTTATCCAAATGAGCCACATCATGCGCTGCCGAGATTTGCACGCGAATACGAGCCTTACCCTGTGGCACTACCGGGTAATAAAAGCCAATCACATAAATACCCTCATCCAGCATTTTAGTGGCAAACTCCTGCGCCAGCTTGGCATCGTATAACATTACCGGAACAATAGGGTGAACGCCCGGCTTAATATCAAAACCGGCTTCGGTCATTTTTTTGCGGAAATATTGGGTATTGCTTTCCAGCTTATCACGCAACTGCGTAGTTTCGCTCAGCATATCCAGCACCGCTATTGATGCCCCGGTTATAGATGGCGCTAACGTATTCGAAAATAAATATGGGCGCGACCGTTGCCTCAGCATATCAATAATTTCTTTCCTGCCGGATGTAAAACCACCGGATGCTCCACCCAGGGCCTTACCGAGTGTTCCGGTTATAATATCAATTTTACCCATCACGTTATGGTGCTCATGTGTACCCCGACCGGTTTTACCCATAAAACCCGAACAATGGCTCTCGTCTATCATCACCAGGGCATTATATTGCTCAGCCAAAACGCAGATTTTATCCAATTGGGCAATCGTTCCATCCATGGAGAATGCTCCATCAGTAACGATGATACGATGACGGCAACCTACGGTTTCTTTTAGTTTGGCTTCCAAATCGGCCATGTCATCATGTTTATAACGATAACGCTGGGCTTTACACAGCCGCACCCCATCAATAATGGACGCATGGTTCAACTCGTCAGATATAATAGCGTCCTGCTCATTAAACAGGGGCTCAAACACACCGCCATTGGCATCAAAGGCAGCAGCGTATAAAATGGTGTCTTCTGTTCCTAAAAACTGGCTTAGCTTTAATTCAAGCACTTTATGTATATCCTGCGTTCCGCAAATAAAACGAACGGACGAAAGGCCGTAGCCACGGTCGTCCATTGCCTTTTTAGCAGCCTCAATAACTTTCGGATTTGATGACAATCCTAAATAGTTATTGGCACAAAAGTTTATTACTTCCTTACCGCCCAACACGGTAATATCTGCACCCTGCGGCGAGGTTATTATTCTTTCCCGTTTATATAAGCCGGCTTGCTCAATTTCTGAAAGTTCCTGTTGTAAAACAGGCTTTAGGGTATTATACATAGTTGTTCTATTATAGAGTTTGCAAAATTAAGAATTAACCGGCATTAGAAGCTTAAAACAGTGCTTTATAATTTATTAAATGGCTTAAAGCAAACATTCTGAGATAAAACAGCTTAATGTGATTAGCCATGAAAAGATTTTTACTATTAACCATTATTATATTTATTGCTTTAAGCCTTAAAGTTTCTGCCCAGCAATTTATTTTATCCGGACGGATAACCGATCAAAAGAATAATCCGATCTCCTTTGTAGCCGTATATATAAAAAACTCCACTTACGGCACCACCTCAAACGCCGATGGCGTTTACCAATTCAAGTTGATGCCTGGCACTTACGCTATTGTGTATCGCTATGTAGGCTACCAGGAGCGCATTGAAAAAGTAACCATCACCAATCATAACGAACAGCATAATGTGCAAATGGAAGATGAGGTATTTAAGCTGAGAGAGGTTGTTATTAAGGATAAAGCATCCCCTGATACGGCTGCCATAAATATCATGCGCAAAGTAATTGCTAAACGGCAATATTATTTAAATGAAGTAAAATCATATTCATGCGTGGTATATATCAAGGGTATGCAACGATTAACCAGTGCGCCAAAGTCATTACTGCGCGAAGGTGTTTCAAAAACGCTCGATTTGGATACCAACGGCAGGGGGATAATTAACCAGTCGGAATCTTTATCAGATTTCACTTTTGCAGTGCCAAACAAAGTTAAAGAGGTAACCATAGCTTCCCGAATTGCAGGTATAGCCCCCACTTTTAGCTATAGTAAAGCCTCTGATCTTCAAACCAACTTTTACGAAAATGTTTTTACAATTAATGGCTTAAGCAGCCGCGGCTTTGTTTCACCGGTAGCCGCAAGCGCTTTTACTTATTATCGTTTCAGGCTGGTTGGTACGACAGTAGAGAATGGCCGCACTATTGATAAAATTGAGTTATTGCCACGTAGTGCCCATACCCGTGTTTTTAGCGGCAACATTTATATTGTTGAGGGCGATTGGCGACTATATAGTGTAGACCTGTACCTGACCAAAAAAGACAACAACCTTAACCTGGTTGATACCATGGCGATAAGCCAGCAATATGTACCTATTAAAGACAATATCTGGAAACCCGCATCTGTTCAATATGACTATAAAGGCAGTGTATTGGGCTTTAATTTTGAGGGCTATTATATCGGCATTTATAATAATTACAAGTTTAATATCGATACGGTGCCCGGCTATTTTAATGGCGAGATACTAAAAATAGACAGCGCAGCAAACCTAAAAAAAGAAGATTATTGGGTAACCGCGCGGCCGGTGCCTTTAACCCAGCAGGAATCGCGGTATTTCCATAAAAAAGACAGCCTTTCCGTCGTAAAATTAACCCCGGCCTATCTCGATTCTTTACAACGTTCAAAAAATACTTTACTGGTTATCCCTTATACGGTTTTTGGTTTTAGTTTCACCAGCCGCGACAATAAAGACTCCCTTTATGTGTATCCTTTTTTGCAAACCCTGTTTTATAACACGGTGGAGGGGTATGGCTTAAATTTAAAAGTGCGCTATTCAAAAACGTTCGACGACTACCGGTCGGTCAGCATATCGCCGGCGCTTAGATATGGCTTTGCAGACGGGCAATTTAATGCCAATATGCATATCAAGTATAATTATGATCCCTTTAACTCGGGCAATTTCTTCACAGATTTCGGTACTGATGTGCTCGATCTCAATAATGTCGGCACACGCTCAATTTATTTTAATACGTTGAGTACCCTGTTAAGTAATAACAACTATGTTAAATACTATCATAGCCAGTTTGGCGATATTGGCTATCAACGTGAGCTAACCAACGGCATTTTATGGACGGCCAATTTATCCTATGCCAATCGCACGCAAATGTTTAATAATTCGTACAATCATATATTTGTGAGCAAAACCAGGCGATACACCTCTAACAATCCCCTGGCACCGGATGCGCCTGCGGATGACCGCTCGCAGTTATTTCCGCAGAACCAGGCATTAACATTTACCACTTCATTTAAAATCACTTTTGATCAGCAATATATTACCCGGCCCACCGGTAAGGTTTACCTGCCATCTGCCTATCCGGTGGTTACCATAAATTACCGCAAGGCCATCCCTGGTGTATTTGGTTCAGATGCTAATTATGATTTTACTTCTGTAGATGTTTCGCAGGATCATATTACACTTGGCTTATTTGGCTATTCCTCATTCAAGCTAACTGCCGGGACTTTTTTAACCAGTAAGGTTTTATACTTTACAGATTATAACCACTTTTTAGGCAACCAGGGTACCACGTTCGACCCAACCTATGTGGGTAGTTTTCACTTTTTACCTTTTTATACCTATAGTGCCAACAGCGCTTTCCTTGAGGCGCATTTTCAACACAACTTTTCAGGTGTACTGTTAAACAAAATTCCTTTTATGCGACAGTTCAAACTGGAAGAAATTGTAGGTGCCAATTATTTGACCGAAAAAAACAACCAAAACTATTCAGAATTCTATGTGGGTCTTCAACGCCTCATTTTCAGGGTCGACTATGGTGTATCCTATGCCGGTAACAAAAAATACATCCAGGGATTCAGGATTTACTATGGTTTGAAATAGTTTTTAGCCGGTCGCATTGTTTTTGACCACCCATAGCGGCCCCCGTTTCATGCGGTATTAAAACCTATTGTCTTAAATTTTGTAATGTATTAGTAATCAAAAATATAGTTAAACTCCACCATGTACAAATATTTACTCGTTACCCTTATTATCTATAGTACTATTTGCTTTAAAGTTTCGGCCCAGCAATTTCAATTATCCGGTCAAATAACCGATCAAAATCATGTCCCTATTTCATTTGCTGCTGTATATGTTAAAAACTCGACTTATGGAACCGCCGCAAATGAAGAAGGAAATTATCTTTTTAAATTAAAGCCGGGTGTTTACGAAGTTATATTCCGTTTTGTAGGCTACAAAGAAAAGGTTGAAAAATTGACCATAACAAATCATAATGAGCAGCTTGATGTACAGCTGGACCAGGACATGTTTGTACTAACAAAAGGTAAAATAAAAAAAAGCGATGCTAACGATCCGGCTATTGATATCATGCACCAGGTTATCAATAAACGCAGATACTATTTAAATGAAATAAAGTCGAGCTCAGATGTTGAATATATAAAGGGTGTTAAGCTAATATTAAGCTCACCCAAAACACTTTTGGCCAAAGAGATGGCAAAGTTACTTAAACTGGACACGAACGGGAGAGGTATTTCATACCAGTCCGAATCGTTATCCACCTTTAGTTTTGAGCGGCCCAACAAAGTGAAGGAAGTATTTATCGCCTCAAAAGTAGCCGGTTTAAACCCTCCTTTTGGCTATAATAAAGCTTCGGATTTGCAGGTAAATTTTTATAAAAATTTATTCACCATTGATGACCTTAGCAGTCATGGTTTTGTATCACCCGCAGCCTCATACGCGTTCAAATATTACACTTATAAATTATTGGGTACGGTTATACAGGACGGTAAAAAGATTGATAAGATCCAGGTTATCCCCAAACACATTAAGGCCCTGGCATTTACCGGTAGTATTTATATTTTGGAAGATGATTGGCGCATTTACAGCATAGATTTAATGCTGACAAAAAAAGAAAACAATTTAAATTTTGTCGACACGCTAAAAGTTAGTCAGCAATATATTCCCATAAGTGATAGCACCTGGCAACCCTTATCTTTCCAATATAAATATACGGGTAGCGTACAGGGCTTTAAATACAGCGGCTATTATTTAGGTATAATTAACAACTATAAAATTGATACGACTTTTCAAAAAGGTTATTTCACCGGCGAAATTTTACATGTCGACACGGAAGCTAACAAACGAAGCCCTGCTTATTGGGCCAACTCCCGGCCCCTGCCTTTAACCGACGCTGAAGCCCGGAAATATCGAACAAAAGACAGCGTTGAAAGTCTGAAAGAATATGCCTCTTATCTCGATTCTGTACATCACGCCGCTAATAAATTTAAACTATTCCACTATTTGGTGCATGGCTACTTAGCCACCGGCAAAACCGGCAGGGATTCTTTATATATCAATCCATTGCTGCAAACGGTTTATTATAATACGGTTGAAGGTTATGGAATATATTTGAAGGCCCGTTATTCAAAAACGTTTGAAGATAACAGTTCATATAGCATGACGCCTGTTTTACGCTATGGCTTTGCTAATAAATTGTTTAGTGCCAATTTACACACTGACTATACATACGACCAGGCACATGCAGGAAAGTTCTTCGTCGATTTTGGAACCGATTTGCTGGATCTGAACAATATTGGTACCCGGTCGCTTTATTTTAATACCTTAAGTACCTTGTTGAGCGAGCAAAATTTTGTTAAGTATTACCGATCTCAGTTTGGTGATCTTGGTTACCAGCGGGAAATTGCCAATGGGGTATTATGGTCGGCAAACCTATCCTATGCCAACCGTTCGCAACTATATAATATTTCCAACAATCATATTTTCACCTATTCAGACAGGCATTATACTTCCAATAATCCTTTAGCACCCATTACTGCCCCGGCGGATGACCAGTCGTTTTTATTTCCGCAAAACCAGGCGCTAACTTTTAATACCTCGTTCAGGTTTACCTTTGATCAGCAATATATTACCAGGCCCACAGGTAAAGTTTATTTACCATCCAACTACCCGGTTGTTACCCTAAATTATCGCAAGGGTATAAACAGTGTATTGGGATCAGATGTCAACTATGATTTTATATCCCTTGAAATTGAACAGGATCGCATATCGATGGGTTTATGGGGCCATTCGGCCTTTAAAATTAAAGCGGGCGATTTTTTAAATCGCCAAACCGTTTACTTTATGGATTATAACCACTTTTTAGGTAACCAGGGAACAACTTCTGATCCAACCTATGTAGGAAGTTTTCATTTTTTACCTTTCTACACCTACAGTACGGATGATCCATTCATTGAAGCACATTATCAGCATAACTTCGCGGGTGCCATCTTCGACAATATTCCATTTTTGAAGAAACTGAAACTGGAAGAAATAGTTGGTGCAAACTATTTGAGTGAAAAAAGGATTCCCAATTATTCTGAGTTTTACTTTGGTATAAAACGGTTGATTTACGGAGCCGACTACGGTGTTTCTTATATAGGGAATAAAAAATACATCCAGGGCTTCAGGATATTTATTGGATTGAAGTAGGCTAAGTCCGGAAGTCTGCATAAGTCGGAAAGTCCGGAAGAGATATAGATTGTTTATTTTGAGCTTTTTACTTTCGGTCTTCCGGACTTTCCGACTTTCGGACTAAAAACTTATCTTTGCACCTCATTTAACACTGTTTGCAGCAGTATCAATGGTTTTATGGAAAAGTATAATACACTACTATACTATTGTTATTCAACAATAGCAGATGGCGAGCAATTTGCTGCCGATCATTTAAAATTTTGCAAAGAGCTGGGCCTAACAGGGCGCATTATTGTAGCTACCGAGGGACTTAACGGCACCGTATCCGGCACCGCCGAATCATGTAAAGTTTACATGGACACCTTACATGCCGATCCGCGTTTTACAGGTATTGATTTTAAAGTGGATGAAGTGGATACGCCCTCATTTGTAAAAATGCATGTACGCTACAAGTCGGAAATTGTGCACTCTGGCCTGCGCGATCCCAACATGATCAACCCGCAAAAACAAACCGGCAAGCACCTCGAGCCAAAAGAGTTTTTAGAGATGAAGGACCGTGAAGATGTAGTGATTTTAGATGTCCGCTCTAACTACGAACATTCCTTAGGTAAATTCAAAAACGCCCTAACGCTGGATATTGAAAATTTCAGGGATTTCCCGGCGATGATTAACGAATTGGCCCAATACAAGGATAAAAAAATACTCACCTACTGCACCGGCGGCATCAAATGCGAAAAAGCATCGGCCCTATTATTGCACGAAGGTTTTAAAGATGTTTACCAGCTGCACGGCGGCATTATTAAATACGGTAAAGAAGCCGGCGGACAAGATTTTGAAGGTAAATGCTATGTGTTTGATAACCGCCTATCTGTTGATGTAAATAGCGTGAACCCGGTTGTAATTTCTACCTGCTATAACTGTGGCACTACCACCCATAAAATGATCAACTGCGCCAACCCTGAGTGCAATGAGCATTTTACTCAATGTGATGCCTGCGGCGAAGCAATGGACGGCTGCTGCAGCGATGCTTGCAAATCACACCCCCGCAAACGGGTTTATGATGGCACAGGTTATTATGTAAAAGTACCACAGCAGGTAAATATGAGCAAGAAGGTAAAGGCTTAAAACGTTAAATCCGAAACTGCGAAAGCCTTCTCAATGCTATTAAGCTAAGCGAATATATATGCTCCGGCAGGAGCAAAATGTCTATAGAAAAATTAAATGAAGGATTTAGCATGCCGTAGGTATGCAACCTAAGTTAGGTACCTACGGCACCCGATGAACAATTTAATATTTTTTCTATAGACATTTAACCCCAATAGGGTTACAAGCCCTTAACTTCAATAGTATTGAAAGTCTTATTAAAAGTCTGCCGTCCCCCTAATCTCCTTATACACCTCTGCCGCGCTTTTACCCCGTTCCTTCAAATATTTTATAGACATGGCCCCGGCAGATTTGGACAGTTTTTTATCTGCGGATTCCATGAGCAGCGGATGATGATGAAAGGTGATATTTTGAAAATCGGTTTGCTGCAAAACTTCAGCAAGATAATGCTGTGCTATGGTTGAGGCCCAAAGATCTTCGCCGCGTACCACCAGGTCAACGCCAAAATGCAAATCATCCACTATGGAAGTTAATTGATAGGCCGGATAACCATCCTTCTTTTTCACTACAAAATCCTTCATTTCGGCGGGTAGTTTTGTTTGGATGATGCCATTATGTAAGGTTTTAATGGAAAATTCTCTTTCGTGGTTGGTATGCAGTCGCCAGCTCACATTTTCTGCGTCGAGCGAAATGGATCTTTCGCGGCAAGTGCAGGTGTGTATTTGTGTTCTTGAACACTCGCAGGCATACACTTCGCCGCTAAGCTTTAATTGTTGCAGGGCATTATTATAAATAGCCATTCGGTGTATTTGCGACCAATGAGTTTCATAATCGGGCATATCGCGCGGACCTTCGTCGCAGGTGATTTCTAAGAAATTCAACGTATCAAAAATATCCTGCACGTATAATTTATTGGCGCGTTCCCTGTCCAGGTCATCTATCCGCAGTAATATTTTTGCTTTGGTTTTTTTGGCAAGGGCTGCCGTCAGGGCAAATGAATAGGCATTACCCAGGTGCAGGAAGCCACTCGGGGTTGGGGCTATACGGGTTTTGTTAAATTGATGAATTGCAGTTTGCATTACTGCCAAAGTACATATTTCGCCGCTAAAATCCCCTTTCCGCTGTCTGTGCCCTCACACACAGCTATCGTAAAATCCCCCCTTCCGCTGTCTGTGTCCTCACAGACAGCTATCTTTATTGCCTGTGAGGACACAGACAATGGGGCTTACATCCCAAAAGCCTTTTTCAATTGACTTGCGGCGTACAGTTCGGCATCTTTGGCTTGTGGTACAATAGCACCCATGCCAAAAAACTCGTGCGTTACACCGTCATAATTGCGGCTATCAACATTAACGCCATCAGCTTTTAGTTTGTCAACCAGCTTCAAGCCTTCTGATTGCAGCGGATCTATACCTGCGGTGATAATGGTGGTTGGCGGCAGGCCCTTTAAGTTTGCCGATACGAGGTCAATTTGCGGATCCTTTGAATCGATAGGTTTATTGAGATATTTCTTCAGGAACCAGGCCATCATGGGTCGGTTTAATGGGAGGGCGTCCGCATATTTAATGTAGGAAGGTGTTTTCATGTCCGATCCGGCCATAGGATAAATCGCCAATACGGCTACGGGCAATTTAACACCTTTTTCAAGTGCCCTGCGAGCCGTGTTTATGGCCAGGTTGCCACCCGCGCCCTCGCCAGCCACGGCAATTTTTGTAGAATCACCTTTTATCGAGCCTGCATTTTTAAGCGCCCATACATAGGCCAGGAAAGCGTCATTATGCGCATACGGGAATTTAAACTGGGGTGCTAATCGATAACCAACGGATATAACTATCGCCCCAACTTTATCAGCTAAAATATTTGCGGATGCATCATAAGTATTAATACCCGCTGTAACAAAACCGCCCCCATGATAATAAACAATAACCGGGAAAGGCGCCTTGCTCGTTTTGGGTGTATAGATACGTAAATGCACCTTGCCCCATGCCGCCGGAATATCCCGGCCGGAAGTGTCCACATTGTAAACAGGCACAGGGATGTGATTTGCCTTCAATAAGTCATTAACCGCGTTGGCGGGCGTATGATTTTTACGTGCCTGCCCTACACCCAGCGTTTCGATGGGTTGATCGCCGTAGCTTTGCAGCTTTTCAATAACGGCCTGCATTTCGGGTTTCATATCAGGCGCCCATGCGGGCGCGGGTGCTTTGGGTTTAATAACGGTTGGGCTGTCTGCAGCAGTAGTGCTTGTTTTGCTTTTGCAAGCCGCTATAGTCATCGCTACAAAAATATATACCAGGAACTTAGGTTTCATTAGGTGTTTGTTTATGAGTTATTCATACAAACACCATTCAATGAAAATAGTTGGCATAATTTAATTAGCAGTCTCAAATTCCTCATCCACGCTTTCGCGCAGATCATACAATAGCCATTGTTTACCGGCAATTTGTTTGGTTTTTGATTGCAGCAACTTAATAAAATCATTTACACCAACGGGTTCATTACCATTGCCATGTATCAGCACAATACTACCCGCCTGCGGCTGTTGTCCTTTTGCCAGCCAGGCATCGGTACCTATCGGGATCAAACCAAAATCGGTAATGCGATATACCAATTGCTGATCAGACACCAATCCCGGGAACCGGAAAAATACGGATGGAAGCATACCATTTTTAAGCATGGCTTTTTCTGTTTCCAGCACTTCATAATTAATGTCCGTTCCGGGTTCCAGCAGGAAGTTTTCTTTAAGTGGCGCTTTTAAACTTACCCGGTGATTAAAGGAGTGGTTGATCCAGGTAACATAAATTTCATGATCCTGCTGTAATTGCTTTAGCCATTCCAGGTCCTCCGGATGCTGGCGCATCCAAACACCCGTTATAGAGAGTGCTATCGGTACAGGACTTTCCACTTTTTTGAACTCGGTGATGATATCGGTAAATATTCGCCGGTCCAATGGCCGGTGTGAAGGGCAAAGATCAGCGGTAAGACTAATGCCGGTTTCTTCGGGCATACCGCTTTCTATGCCGGCATCCTGCACCATTACAGATTGCTTCTCGGCTTTTTGCAAAGCCTTTTGGTAAGGTGTGCTTTTAAAAAATGCGCGCGCCTCCTTCATGGTCATGGGTTTAACCTGGTAAAAGTTGGTTTCATCTATCTTGGTTTCCAGCGTTTGCGGATTTACCATCAGAAAATAGGTTTTATCTTCATTTTCAAACTGGCGCAGAATCATCCAATCCTGCGGGAAACGTTTGGCCCAGCCGTAATAAACTTTGTAGTTTTGTATTTTTAAATAGTTCCCTTGTGCATTGGCTATAATAACCAGGCCTGTTAATAAAAAAACCAATGACAGGTATTTTAATAGTTGTTTCATGTAATTTTGTCTGACAACTGGAATGACAATTTGTTTTAGATTTAAAAACAACAAATCTCCGTGGGTAAACTTATACATACTATACTTCAATCCGAAATCGAACATCCGAAATCCGAAATAAATATATGACCCGTCTATCTGTCAACATCAATAAAATAGCCACGCTACGAAACTCGCGCGGCGGCAATAACCCCGACCTGGTAAAAGTGGCGCTTGACTGCGAACGTTTTGGAGCACAGGGGATTACGGTGCATCCGCGGCCCGATGAACGCCACATCCGGTATAATGATGTTTTTGAATTGAAAAAAGTAATAACTACCGAGTTTAATATTGAGGGTAATTGCCGCGAGCAAAAATTTGTTGATTTAGTACTGGCCAACAAACCTGCGCAGGTAACGCTGGTGCCCGATGTTTTGGGCCAGATTACCTCTAATCATGGTTGGGATACAGTAGCAAATGAGCAGTATTTAACGGATATGATTAAGGTATTTAAAGCGGCCGGCATCCGGATTTCGATATTTGTTGACCCGGTAGCCAAAATGATAGAAGGTGCGGCCAAAACAGGTACCGATCGTATTGAATTATATACTGAAGCTTATGCACACCAATATCACCAGGATAAAGAAACGGCGATAGCGCCTTATATAACGGCGGCGGAAGTCGCTCAAAAAAATGGTTTAGGCATTAACGCTGGACATGATCTTGACCTGCATAACCTTAAATATTTTGCCGAAAATGTACCGGGATTACAGGAAGTAAGTATTGGCCACGCACTTATAAGCGATGCCTTATATTATGGGCTGGAAAATACGATACAGTTGTATTTAAGGCAGCTGGCTATCGTATAATAGTAAGATTACCCGAGACCTGCCCTGCATTATCGTATTTTTATTTCTTTGGTAAGAAAACGTGTAAATATTTTTTATTTTCTATTTAAAATATACATTTACAGATCAAACCAAAATCATAATTATCGATATATCCGAAGCTCCTTATTATAGATTATTTTTACGTCAAAAGGCACTGGCACAGATAATGGTTGCCGTTTATGACTAATGAAATGAGTAAATTGGCAGCATAACAGAAAGGATTTGTAAGAGATAGAATGAAATTAGGAATTCTGGTGGAATTCTGATTTAATAGAAATAATCGTTAACTTTATTTTATTGAAAACAATTTGTGACCAGTTCTTATTTACAACTAATAGGAATAGAACCTTTTAATTTATAGTTCGTATAAGCAATATCTATGAGTAGCGACAACCCACCTGTTAGTATTTTATTGGTCGATGATGATGAAATCAATAACTTTATTTCTATCAAATTGATCAGGAAAGCTATTGAAAATGCAGATATTAAGGCATGTCTTAATGGCCGTTTTGCTATTGATCAACTTTCTGAAATACAAAAGGACCATCCGGAAAAATTACCTGACTTTATTTTGCTGGATATCAATATGCCTATTATGAACGGGTGGGAGTTTTTGGATGAGTATAAGCGACTGAATATTGACCCATTAGGAAAAAGTAAAATATATATTATCTCTTCTTCTGTTTTTAGTAATGATATTAGCAAGGCGCGGTCATACCCATTGGTGCGTAACTTTGTGTCAAAACCCTTAAGCGTCGAAAAAATAAAGGAAATGCTGGCCGGCGAAATCCAAAACTAAGCAGGCGTTACACTAAAATGCTCATCGTTATAGGTTACTTTTCCAACTGCTGTTGATTTTGCATGATAAAATAAACAAGTCCAGTCTTCGGCAGCTGCTTTTTTACCATAGTCTTCTCTTAGCTGCATCGCCTTTCGTCCGTCATAATCATACTTAGCTATAAATTTTCGTATCAATTGCTCTGGTTCGGGTAATTCATCGCCGCCAAAAAAGCATTTTTCGCCTTTATCTTCTATCCAAAAAACCTGGTGAAAAGGGCAATGACCACCCGAAAGTTCATAATTTATTCCAGGTTTTAACTCGCCCGAACCATCAACAAAATCTATTGTAACCTTATTCTGCAGTGCTTCAAAAATTTCTTTGTGGTAAGAAGATGATTTTCCCAAAATAGCTCCTTCCCATTCGCCGTATTGGATAACATGCATGGCATCAGGAAAACTGGGCACTAATTTACCATTACGCTCAACTACTAAACCGCCCGAATGGTCATAGTGCAGGTGCGACATTAACACCAGGGTTACTTCTTCCGGCTCAAACCCTGTATTACGGATATGCTGATGCAGATACAGTTCATCACGGGTATCTTTATAACCCAGCCCGGTATCAAACAGGATTAAATCATCAGCAGTTTTTACCAGGAAGGGGTTAACGTGAATAAATAAGGAAGCGGGTCGGTCTTTGGGATTATCCGTTTGCGGATCAAAAGGAATAAATTTTTTGGTAGCATCAACCGAATACGAGCCTTCACCTAAAGCGAAAATGTGCATTATAATTTGTTTTTTGGATGTAATCTATCTGCCTCACCCCAACCCCTCTCCAAAGGAGAGGGACTTAAAAACAACAAAATATACCAAGCGGTCAGTCAAAGTCCTCTCCTTTGGAGAGGATTTAGGTGAGGCTAAACAAAATGCTTATACTGAATTCGCTTTCAATAAGTATATTTACTGTTTTAAGCGACAAAGATATGAATAAACGGTGGACGATACGCGAAGTGCCTGATGCAGCTATGGTAAATAACCTGGCAGGCATTTTAAATATTGATCCTATTTTAAGCACGTTGCTTATACATCGCGGCATTAATACTTTTGACGAGGCCCGGCATTTTTTTCGCCCGGACGCCTTGCTTTTACATGATCCTTTTTTAATGCAGGACATGGAAAAGGCGATTTTACGTATTGAAGCAGCTATCCAATCGCACGAAAAAGTATTGATTTATGGTGATTATGATGTGGATGGAACTACCGCAGTAGCAGTAGTGTATAGCTTTTTCAAGAAGCATCATATCCATATTGAATATTATATACCAGACCGCTATAAAGAAGGATACGGCATATCTACACAAGGTATTGACTATGCCGCCGAAAATGGTTTTACACTGATCATCGCGCTGGATTGCGGCATCAAATCAGTTGATAAAATTGCTTATGCCAATGAAAAAGGCGTCGATTTTATTATTTGCGATCACCATACGCCGGGCTCCGAATTGCCGGATGCGGTTGCCGTGCTTGATCCTAAGCGTTTGGATTGCTCCTATCCCTATAAAGAATTATCAGGCTGCGGTATCGGGCTGAAGCTGGTACAGGCTTATGCCGAAAAAAATGATATTCCGTTTGAAGCAGTAAGCCGCTATTTTGACCTGGCAGCTATAAGTATAGCCTGCGATATTGTACCCATAACCGGCGAGAATCGCATTCTGGCTTTTTATGGTTTACAAAAAATCAATACCGACCCCTGTATCGGCATAAAAAAACTAATGGAAGTTGCCGGGCGGACCACCAATTATACGATATCGGATATTGTTTTTTTGCTGGGCCCACGCATCAATGCCGCCGGACGTATTGACGATGCCAAACATGCGGTTGAACTGCTAATTGCCTGTACCGATGAAGAAGCACAAATAAAAGGCGATCTGATCAACATAAAAAACACCGAACGCAAGGGACACGATGTAAAGATCACCGATGAGGCTTTAAGCATGATTGGTAATGACGAGATACTAATCGGGCGTAAATCAACCGTGGTGTATAATGAAGAGTGGCACAAGGGGGTGATCGGTATTGTCGCTTCGCGCTTAACAGAAAAATATTACCGACCAACGGTTGTGCTTACCCGTTCAAACGGCCATGTGGCCGGATCGGCGCGCTCGGTTTTGGGATATGATTTGTACGAAGCTTTGTGCGGATGCAGTGACCTGCTGATCCAGTTTGGCGGACATAAATATGCCGCCGGGCTAACCATGCATCCCGAAAACGTGGACAAGTTTATCGACCGTTTTGAAGAGGTAGTAAGCGCCAGCATTACTGCCGAACAATTAATACAACAAATACAAATTGACGCGGAACTGCGTTTAAGCCAGATAGAATCGAAATTTTTTAGAATATTGAACCAGTTCGCACCGTTCGGGCCAGAAAACATGTCACCGGTATTCCTTACCAAAAATGTGTATGTTAGCGGAAATGCGGGGCTGGTGGGCAGTAATCATATAAAAATGATGGTGATGCAGGAAGATTCATCGCCATTTGAGTGTATCGCATTTAATCATGGCGAATATCTTGAAAAGATAAAAAAAGATGTACGGTTTGATATTTGTTATACCATTGAAGAAAATATCTGGAAAGAGAGAAGATCAATACAGTTAAATATAAAGGGAATAAGATTTAGTGATTAGAGATTGGTTAATTAGAGATTAGGAAAATAAAAAATCGATAATTCACTAACTCAATAATTCAAAATTATAAATGATTTTACGGGCAGAAAATTTAGTAAAAAAATATAAGCAGCGGGCCGTTGTAAGCGACGTGTCGTTCGATGTTGCGCAGGGCGAAATAGTGGGTTTACTGGGGCCGAATGGGGCAGGAAAAACCACTTCGTTTTACATGATTGTGGGTTTAATAAAACCTAACGAGGGCCGGATATTTTTGGACGATGAGGATATTACAGGCGACCCCATGTATCGCCGTGCGCAAAAGGGAATTGGCTATTTGGCGCAGGAGGCTTCAGTATTCAGGAAGCTTTCGGTTGAAGATAATATTAAGGCGGTACTGGAAATGGGCAACATGACCAGGGAAAAGCAAGAGGAAAAACTGGAAACCCTGATAGATGAATTCAGCCTGCATAAAGTGCGCCGTAACCGTGGCGACCTGCTATCGGGTGGTGAACGCCGACGCACCGAAATTGCGCGTGCTTTAGCTGCCGAACCTAATTTTATTTTATTGGATGAGCCATTTGCCGGGGTTGACCCCATAGCGGTGGAAGAGATCCAGGCGATGGTAGCCAAACTGCGTCATCGTAACATTGGGATATTAATAACCGACCATAATGTGCAGGAAACGCTATCCATAACCGACCGGGCTTATCTGTTGTTTGAAGGAAAGATTTTAGAGTCGGGAGTGCCCGAGGTGTTGGCAGAAAACGAACTGGTACGGAAGGTTTACCTGGGCGCCAACTTTGTGCTGAAAAGAAAAACGTTTGCTCAATAAGATGTAACCGCTTATGACAATTTTCAACTCCGTTTTTACCTGGTTCATGAAAAAGCGTATCCACCAGATAGAGCTTTTTATGAAATACCCCAACGAGGTGCAGGAAGAATGGTTTGAACAACTGATATCATTGGCCAATGTTACCGAATGGGGCAAAAAATACGATTACAAAAGCATCACCAACCTGCACGAATTTAAGGAGCGGGTACCCATACAAAATTACGATACGCTAAAGCCTTATATCGAACGGATGCTGAAAGGCGAGAAGAATGTGCTCTGGCCGTCAGAGATCCGCTGGTTCGCCAAGTCATCAGGTACCACTAACGACCGCAGCAAATTTATCCCGGTTAGTGAGGAATCATTAGAAGAATGCCACTTTAAAGGTGGTAAGGACCTGCTTACCATTTACTTTAATAACCGCCCCAACGCCCGCATGTTTACCGGGAAGATCTTGACGCTGGGGGGCAGTCACCAAATCAGCTCTCTAAGTGCTGATACTTCTTTTGGTGATCTGTCAGCAGTTATCATGAAAAACCTGCCTTTATGGGCCGAGTTTAGCCGTACGCCTAACCTGGATATTACCCTCATGGAAAACTTTGAGGAGAAAATAGAAAAGGTGGCTATGGCTACCAAAGATGTTAATGTAACCAGCCTGGGCGGTGTGCCTACCTGGAATATCTTACTGTTAAAACGGATATTACAAATAACCGGCAAAAAAAACATATTGGAAGTTTGGCCCAATATGGAGCTGTATTTTCATGGCGCAGTTAACTTTACGCCTTACCGCGAACAGTTTAAAAAACTAATCCCCAGTGATAGTATGTACTACCTGGAAACCTACAACGCCAGCGAAGGTTTTTTTGGGATACAGGATACCGACAATAGTGGCGACATGCTGCTGATGCTGGACTATGGTATTTTTTACGAGTTTTTGCCCATCGAAAATTTAAATGATGAAAACCCGGCAACCTTAACGCTGGACGAGGTAGAACTGGATAAAAACTATGCACTTATCATCAGCACCAACGCCGGGTTATGGCGCTATTTAATTGGGGATACCATACGCTTTACCTCATTATTTCCTTTCCGTATACAGGTTACCGGGCGCACCAAACATTTTATCAATGCCTTTGGCGAGGAACTGATTATTGATAATGCTGAGCGCGCATTGGATGAGGCCTGCCAGCAAACCGGCGCTATCATCAGAGATTATACCGCAGGTCCCATATATTTTGACGGTGACGAAAGCGGGGCACACGAATGGATCATTGAATTTGAAAAGAAACCGGCCGAGTTTGAGCGCTTTGTTGATTTGCTCGACGAAACCCTGCGTCGCATAAACTCTGATTATGACTCCAAGCGTTTTAAGGATATGGCTTTGCGCCGACCGATAGTACGCAGAGCGCCGCAGGATACTTTTTATAACTGGTTAAAAGAAAAAGGCAAATTAGGCGGCCAACATAAGGTACCGCGCCTGGCCAATAACCGCGAGTATGTGGATAGTATTTTGAAGATGATGGAGTTGGTGGGGTAGTATTATGTCGAATTTCGGATGTCCAATTTCGGAATTTGTCTTGTAAATTAACATTCATAAGTAGATAAGAATGACTAAAGAATACATACTTGACGCCATAAGAAAAGCAGCAATTGAAAACAATGGAATTGCCTTAGGAATGGGTAAATTTTTTGATCGTACTGGAATTAGAAGAGAGGATTGGGAAGGTAAAATTTGGGCAAAATGGAGTGATGCCATAAAAGAAGCCGGATACGAACCTAATGAATTTTCAAGCCCTGCTTTTGATATTGATTGGATTATGCTAAAAGTTATTGAATTAATAAGAGAGTTAAATCAATTTCCGTCAAGACCTCAATTTAAAATAAAGAATTATAAGGATAAAAGTTTCCCCACTTCTACAACTCTTACAAATAGACTTGGAAATAAATCGGATATGATTACAAGTATAATTGAGTTTTGCAATAAAAATGAGGGATACGATGATGTTATTTCTATTTGTTCAGCTATAAATGTTAAACCCATACTGTTAAACGATAATAAAGTTATCGGTTCAAACGATGAACTTGGATACGTTTATTTAACGAAGTCTGGTAAATATTACAAAATCGGAAAGAGTAATCATGTGGGAAGGCGTGATTACGAATTGAAAATCCAATTACCTGAAAAAGTACAACTTATTCATCAAATTAGTACTGATGATCCATCAGGAATTGAAATATACTGGCATAATCGTTTTAGCAAAAAACGAAAGAATGGTGAATGGTTTGAATTAAATAATGAAGATATACGGGTCTTTAAACGGCGAAAATTCATGTAATTATTATTACATATTATGAGTATCGAATTTCAATCCTTTTTTTTAAGCCCCATTGCTTTAGAACTAATTTGACTAACGCTCATGTTTTCAAATAGATTTTTTTGCCATTGTGTATAATCAAAGGGGTCTCTGTTTAGCAATGTAATAAAGCGTTCCGCGTCTACTTCACCTAACGCATCCATTAATGCGTCCAATCCTTTTTGCTTTACTTCTGTGTCTGTTATAGCTATCATAATTCTTCAATTATTTTTATAAACTCAATTGGGTTAAGTATTTTAATGTCACTATTGTTTTGCAATCTTTTTTGTAGAAAATAATCTGTAGTTAAAAAATATTCACACCCGGTTTCCATCGCACATGCTACATGTAATGCATCTTTAGCTTTAATTCCCAGTTGTGCAAAATCGTTTGCTCTTGATAAAACTACGTCATTTTCAACAATATCTATAATTGACAGATGTTTCCATTTTTCAATTGTGCTTTTTCTTTCAAAAAAAGGATTAGCCGCATTTTCAAAATCAAGTATATACGACCATGCTAACTCTATCTTTTTTATTTTTATAAGCGACTGCACATATAATTTGGCATCTGTTTCTAATTTTACCCTAATATTAGTTTGACTATCAAATGGGCGATTGAAACAGCAATTATCAAGATATATCCGCATATTTCAAATATACTAACTATGAATAAGTTCAACAATAGAAGCTTAGGCTGGATGATTTAGATTTGACAACTCTTTTTAAAAGTTATCAAATCTTAGGCTCAACCATAGCACAGCATTATCTTGTTGAAGTATTGCAGCTGCACGCTTTTAAAAATATTGCTTTTCATCATCATCCCCTGCTTATGGAATCGGGAGATAAAAAGTTATCTAAATCCGCAGGGGCTACTTCTATAAAATATTTAAGGGAGCAGCGGAAAACGGCAGCTGAAGTTTATAAGATGATTGGCCCATTAGCTTAGATTATCATTTAACCTGTTTGCCCATATTATCCATTTCTGACCAAAGTTTATGGTTATATGGCTGTGGCGATGCCTCAAAATATAGGATTGATGTATTATTAACTGAAAGCTGTTTTTTAATGTGGATGCGGAAATTTAACTTAATAGGGTCTTGTGTTATATAATCCAGCATTTCAACTTGTCCCTCAAAAGCTGATTTGTCCGTATTATTCCCTGCAATTTTATGAAGACTCACTTTTACAGGTTTAGCTATTGCCGTATCAATTTTCATTTTTATTAAATTGCTTCGTATCAAACCCGTATAATAATCGTGCAGGTATTGTTGAAGATCGGTTATTGTAAAAGCCCTGTTTTCGTTTATTGTCCATAAAAAACAATAGGTCCAATAACCATCGGTATGCTTTTTTGCCCATTCCGGCGAAAACCTGATGTCTTCTGTTCCTTTAAAAGGGAGCGCGCTTGCAAATTCGGGAGGTAATGAGAATTTTTCAACCTGCCAGCCTGTTGGTGTTGGCAGGATCTGTCCGAAACTTTTGAAGTAGAAAGACAATACAATTAAACTGCTGATCAATAATTTAAGGTGCATCGTTTTTTTAATAAAGCTATGCTAACTAATTGATAGAATAAAGTGGTTATTTGTTAAATAAGGTTAATGTAATATCAATCCCAATATTCCTTCATCAAATTGGCCATAATTTTAAGTTTTATTACAGGAACGAAATATAAGCTCAACAAAAAAGGGCATGATCCTAAAACCATACCCTTTATTCTGACTCAAGACTCAGAACTTAAGACTCAAGACTAATATCTGTAATACTCCGGCTTAAACGGACCGGCAACCGGTACACCGATATAGTCAGCCTGGTTTTGATCCAGTACTTCCAACTCAACGCCAATTTTAGCTAAGTGCAGGTTGGCAACTTTTTCGTCCAAGTGTTTTGGTAAAGTATAAACCTTGTTTTCGTATTTTTCACTGTGGTTCCAAAGCTCTAATTGGGCCAGAGTTTGGTTAGTGAATGAGTTACTCATTACAAAGCTTGGGTGACCGGTGGCACAACCTAAGTTTACCAAACGACCTTCAGCCAAAACAATTACGTCTTTACCGTCAATAGTATATTTATCAACCTGTGGTTTAATTTCAATTTTTGTATTGCCATAAGCGCCGTTTAACCAGGCCATGTCAATCTCGTTATCAAAGTGGCCAATGTTGCAAACAATAGCTTTATCTTTCAATTTACGGAAATGCGCTTCGCGAACGATGTTTAAGTTACCGGTAGCAGTTACCACAATATCAGCCTCAGCAATAGCAGTTGAAAGTTTTTTCACTTCAAATCCTTCCATTGCTGCTTGTAAGGCGCAAATAGGGTCAATTTCAGTTACGATAACACGTACACCTGCGTTGCGTAAAGAATCGGCAGAGCCTTTACCTACGTCGCCGTAACCGCAAACAACACCAACTTTACCGGCCATCATCACGTCAGTTGCACGACGGATAGCGTCAACTAACGACTCGCGGCAGCCGTATTTATTATCAAATTTTGATTTAGTAACCGAATCGTTTACGTTGATAGCCGGAACAGCTAAAGTGCCATTCTTCATACGCTCATACAAACGGTGAACACCGGTAGTAGTTTCTTCAGATAAACCTTTAATACCGGCTACCAGCTCAGGATATTTATCAAATACCATGTTGGTCAAATCACCACCATCATCCAATATCATGTTTAATGGTTTGCGATCTTCGCCAAAAAATAAAGTTTGTTCGATACACCAGTCAAAATCAACTTCGTTCAACCCTTTCCAGGCATAAACCGAAATTCCGGCTGCAGCAATAGCAGCGGCAGCATGATCCTGGGTAGAAAATATATTACATGACGACCAGGTAACTTCGGCACCCAGTTCAACCAATGTTTCAATTAAAACAGCGGTTTGGATAGTCATGTGCAGGCAGCCTGCAATACGTGCACCCTTTAATGCTTTTGATGGGCCATACTCTTTACGTAATGCCATTAGACCCGGCATTTCTGCTTCGGCCAGTTCAATTTCTTTCCGACCCCATTCGGCCAATGAAATATCTTTTACTTTGTATTTGGTGTAAGTTTCTACAGATGACGACATAGGATTTTATTTTTTTTGCAAATTTAGCCTAAATTACGATGAAATTAAAATTAAAATTTTGGGGTAGATAAGTCCAGAGTCTTGAGTCGTAAGTCCTAAGTATCTTTTTATCTATAAACAGGGTTTTAATTTCATTTTCAAAAAATGATTTTTTATCGCACCCCTAAAATATCGACTTTAGACTTATGACTTCAGACTTAAATCTTAATGATCCTTGCCCATTAAAAGATTGCCGTTATATACAGCGCCCGATTCAACCGCAAGGGTATGGGTTTTTATATCGCCGTTTATTTTACCGGTGGATTTGATCTCAAGCGAATGGACATTCAGGTTACCGTTAACCGTACCGTATACAACCATTTCTTTGGTATTTATCTTCCCGGTTATTACGCCGGTTTCGCCTAATATTAGGCCCTCATCAATGGTGACATCACCAATTACATGTCCATCTACCCGGGTAAAAGCCGGTGCATTGAGGTTGCCTTCTAAAACGGCACCTTCACTAATTAAAGTTGATATCGCCTGAAGGTCAAGCGCGATCTTATTTTTTTTTGAAAAAACACCCATTATGCCGGCCGTTTACGTAATTGAGCTATTAATTGTTCAGTGTTAAAAATTTAACCGGATTGATTGGCTTTCCGTCTTTTCTAACTTCATAGTGTAAATGTGCGCCTGTGGAGTGGCCGGTTGAGCCAACTAAACCTATTTTTTGGCCTACTGTTATCTGCTGGCCAACCTTTACCTCTATACGCGAAAGATGTCCGTATAAGGTTTCAAAATTATTAGCATGCTGGATACGGATACAATTACCATAACCGTTTGACCATCCTGCAAAAACAACCCGGCCATTGGCTGTAGATTTTACATCATCGCCGGTTTTCCCTTTAAAATCAATACCCGGATGATATTCGGCACTTGCTGAATTAAATGGATCGCTCCTGTAACCAAAAAACGAGGTCATTGCGCTTACCCGCGGATAACCCATTGGTGTAAAGGCCACTGTATTTACTAATTTGGTCAAGTAATCATTATAAGCCATATATACTTCCTTGTCTGAAAGTTTGGCACCCTCGGCATTAGCATCTCCGCCAATATCTTTTGTAGAGAACCCTTTTAAACCGCGTTTTTTTAAGTAGTCGTTAATGTTTTTCAACTTACCTTCAATAGCCTGTACATAGCCCTGGGCAGCGTGGTTATCGTTAACTTTCGCAATATTGGCTGGTACGTCACCTTTTAGTTTTATTATCTGAGCCATCAATTGCTGTTTTTCCAGGTCCTGTTGTGTATTTCTATATTGCAGCAGCACAATAAAACCTATTAAAAACAAAATAACGGATAGAATAGTAAATGCGTAATGTTTAAGCCTGTTTAGATGTTTGGTGTTTATTTGCAGTGTTTTTGTACCCTGTTGATTTTTGTTTAAAATAACAATCGTACTAACATCCCTTTTGTTTAACTTCATATGATAATGAGATAAGCTTAACGGTTGGCAATTTATAAATTACTGGTAATAAATCAATATTAAATTATTAATCTTTACGAACTATCTAAAACAAAAGTTGCGTTTAATTGTAAACGTCACCTAATTGTTATTATTCTACTTTTTGAAAATTAAACGTTAATCATTTCTTATTTTTGTGAAAACATTAGAAAAGACACACTTATGTATCCAGAATATTTAGTTGCCCCTATGCGGGAAGACCTAACCAAAGTTGGTTTTGAAGAGTTAAAAGATGCCGAAGCCGTAAAAAAAGCCATTGAAAGTGAAGGAACCGTGTTTGTTATGGTGAATTCGGTTTGTGGTTGTGCCGCAGCCAATGCCCGTCCGGCAGCAAGGATAGCTGCGCAAAGCGATAAACACCCGGATAAACTGGTAACCGTTTTTGCAGGCATGGAAAAAGATGCTGTTGATACCGCACGTAATTATATGCTGCCTTACCCTCCATCGTCTCCATCTATGGCGTTATTTAAAGACGGCAAGCTGGTTCATATCATTGAGCGCCATCAAATTGAAGGCCGCCCGGCACAAATGATCGCTGATAATTTGATCGGCGCGTTTGAGCAATATTGCTAAGATATTATAGTCCGAAAGTCGGAAAAGTTTGTAAGCCCGAAGATGAATAATCTTTCGGGCTTTTTTGTGCCCCTGCCCTACTACAAACTGCCTGCTGCACACTGCATTAATTTCCACAAAACTTCTTACATTAGTCTTCCTGTAAACTTAAACTCCTGGTAATGAAAAAACTGTACTTTGTATTCCTCCTGCTTTTTGCACAGCATACCTATGCTCAAAAAACCTATATCCAGTGCGGACGACTAATTGATGGCATTGCCAATTCGGCACAAAGCCAGGTTACTGTCCTGGTTGAGGGTGGCACTATTATCGATATTCAAAAAGGATACACAGCAGGCTCGGGCACTGATAAAGTGATCAACCTGCAAAACAAAACCGTAATGCCCGGGCTGATCGATTGCCACGTTCATTTAGAAAGCCAGGGCAGCAAAAATTCACTTTTAGAAACTTTTACATTGCCTGATGCTGATATTGCTTACCAGGCATCGGTATACGCTAAAAGAACATTAATGGCCGGCTTTACAACCGTGCGCGACCTGGGCGGGAGTGGCGTAAACATCAGCCTGCGCAAAGCCATAGCACATGGTTTGGTTGATGGCCCACGAATAATAACTGCGGGTAGGGCAATTTCATCAAGCGGCGGCCACATGGATGGCTCTGTTGGTTTTCGTGATGATGCCTTTAACCATAAATTCGGACCTGATGATGGTGTTGCCGATGGCAGGGATGAGCTGATAAAAGCAGTTCGCCTGCAAATCAAACGCGGATCGGATGTGATAAAAATCGCCTCAACAGGCGGTGTATTGGATTTAAGCGAAAATGGCTCGGGTGCTAATTTTACTGTCGACGAAATTAAAGCAGTAGTTGAAACCGCCAAAGATTACGGCCTGAAGGTTGCCTGTCACGCACATGGTGCCGAAGGCATAAAAAGAGCAATATTAGGTGGGGTGGCATCAATAGAACATGGCACCTTTATGAATGAAGAAGATATGGAGCTGGCTAAAAAATATGGCACTTATTATGTGCCCACCATCATAGCCGGAAAATCAGTTGCCGACTCGGCAAAAATAGTTGGATTCTTCCCGCCGGTTATTGCCCGCAAGGCAATGGAGGTTGGTCCGCAGATACAGCAAACATTTGCAAAGGCCTATAAAGCCGGCGTAAAGATCGCCTTTGGTACCGATGCAGGCGTATATGCACACGGCAAAAACGCTATGGAATTTCAATATATGGTTGAGGCTGGTATGCCGCCCATGGAAGCCATAAAAGCTGCCACTACCAGCGCTGCCGATCTGCTGGGTATTACCGCAAAAACCGGCAGTATAAGTAAAGGTAAGTTTGCTGATATTATAGCAGTTGACGGCAACCCGCTGGAAGATATCAAAACCATGAAAAACGTGAGATTTGTAATGAAGGAAGGCAGGGTTTATTAAAGTAGCAGCGGCAGTTGCAGTAGCAGGTTGAATGGGCCCTGCTACCGCAACTGCTACTGCCACTTACTATAATTGTTTCACCTTAATATTCCGGTAACTAACTGTACATCCATGATCCTGTAATAGGATATATCCTTCTTTTGAATCGGCAAAACCGGGGTCGTTTTTAAATTTGCTCAATGCTTCGGCTTCTTTAAACTCTTTTGAGTTGTGGTCATATTCCAACACTTTAACCCCATTTAAATAATGTTCTACATGGCCATTGGGATATACCACAATACGGCCCGTATTCCAGGCACCCATAGGGCGTACAAAACGAGCCTGTTTATTGGCAGGTATGATATCATACAACGAGCCTAATTTACGGTCGCCGTTGCGCCCCGCTTTTGCATCAGGGTGTCTGTCATCATCCAGTACCTGGTATTCATAACCCAGAGCCGAGCCAGTGGTGCCTTTGGAGAGATAAGTAAAATATTTTACGCCGCTGTTGGCTACCGGCGTCATTTTAAAATCAAACGAAAGATCGAAAGACGAATATTTATCCTCAGTTATAATATCGCCGCCTGTGGGGGTTTCAACAGTTGGGTTTGAGCCAATAACGGTTATGCAACTATTACTGAGATCCCACCCTTTTGTAGGAAATTCCATGTTATTCACACTGCGCCATCCTTTTGATGTTTTACCATCAAACAGCAGTTTCCACCCGTCCTGTTTTTCGTAGTTAGTTAAGCTATTCGGTGCCAGGTTCACCACAAAAACATTTTTATCAAATGGCTGTGGCACCAGCCCCGTTGTTTTGATCTGTATGTTTTTAAAGTAAACCTTTTCGCCGGCATCTTCTGGCTTTTGTACGGCGTGTACCTGTAAACCAATAAACCCGGTGCGGTCAAGCGTATCAACTACGTAGGCTGTGGCGACACCGTTTACCCATGTTTTCATTTCGTTGCCGATACATTCAATTATAACATGATTGTATTGACCAACTTTAAACGCATCTTTTGCTTCGGCATGCATATCCAGCGGGTAAAGCCAGTCGCGGCGGCCCTCATCATATATGCCTCCGCTCCATTTGCGGTCGGAAGGGTCTATTTCAAATTGTTTTCCATAAACCAGGCCCTTGCCCTCATGCCCTGCCGGGTCAAAATGACTGCGCACCTGTATGCCCGAATTACTTTTAGGGCTATCAATTTTCACATCCATTTCCAGCACAAAATCGCCGTATTCTTTATTGGTCACTAAAAAAGAATTGCCCGAATTGGCCACATTAGTGCCTACAATAGCACCATCTTCGGCTTTATATTCCGCTGTACCGGCAAGGCGTTTCCATCCATTCAGGGTTTTACCATCAAACAGGCTTTTATAGCCCGCTTTTACTTGTGCCGAAGCAAGTTGCTGACTGCAAACACCTATACTTGCAGCAAGTACAACAGCTAAAAAAAATGTTTTGTTATTCATAACCCGGTTTTATTATTAGTAGGTAAATATACCATTCCGGATTAATTTATAGGTGGGCTTCGAATTTCTTAGGTAAAAAAGCTATGAACTACTTATATGAACTACTTAATTATCCTTTACAAAACGCAATGAATAAGCATAGGGATTAGAATTATAATCTAATCCCGCAAAATAACCACCTGCCGTACTTGCCCCAATAGCTACACCATCAGCAGTTACACCAAAAAAATAGTTTACCGTTACCGAGTTTTGGGTACCGGTAGTAGACGTTAAAAAAGCGGCTCCAATTGTCTGATCATTAAGCGCCTTATTAGTTATATCATATTCGCCACCCGGAAAAGCACTGAAACCCGAAGAATTAGTAGGCTTCATGGTCAAATCAAATGAGGCTAAGCTATGAAATTTGGCAGTATCCGCCAGTGCCCTCGCCACAGATATATCTCCCGAATAATCACCCGCACTATTTTTGTTGGAGGTGAAATTAGCTAACAAAGCATTATAATCTGCCCGTGTAGGTATGCGCCATCCGGCCGGCAAAGTAATTTGCGATGCCTGCGCAAGCGTATAATAATTTTGATAGGTTGGATCTGTATAAGAAAAATTGCCGGTAGTGTTATAATAATTAAAGCTGGTCCAGGTTTGCTTGCCAATTATAATGGTAGCGTAGGTTGCCCCCGCAATAACAACTGTACCTGTATTTGTGGGCGTTGGCGCCGGGGTATTCTTTTTTGAGCACGCACTTAAAAATAATATAGCCAGCAACGCCGGGATGTATAGTAATTTCATAATTAATTATTGTTTTAGCCTGCGGTTTATTTATGGAATGGTTAAACCAAAACGATTTAACAAAGCAAATATTTTATACAATATTAAACTAATAGCAATCGATTGCAAAATTAAAAAGCAATCTATCGAATGTAACATACCGGTTACTTTACCTGTCTTATTTTCAATTAAAACTCTTAATTTCGTTTTCGGTTTAAATATTCCATTTATGAAAAAACTTTTCTATGCTGCAAATGCGGCATTATTTATTCTTGCGGCTTTTACAACATCGGTAACAGCGCAACAAAAACTGGGTACTGATGACCCTTTAATGAAAATATACCGGGCAACGCCTACCAGGGTTAACGATGTAATACATACTAAATTAGATGTACGTTTTGATTATAAAAAACGCTACTTATATGGCAAAGAATGGGTAACCTTAAAACCGCATATGTATCCAACCGATACTTTAAGGCTGGATGCCAAAGGTATGGATATCAAAACCCTGGCCGTTGTAAAAAATGGCAAAAACGTTCCGCTGAAATTTAGTTATGACAGCCTGACACTGGCTATTCACCTGGATAAAGTTTATCATAATAATGAAACTTACACCCTCTACGTTGATTACACCAGCAAGCCCAACGAATTAAAAGTAAAAGGCAGCGCCGCTATAAATGATGCTAAAGGTCTATATTTCATCAATCCCGATGGCACCGAAAAAGACAAGCCTATCCAGATATGGACGCAAGGCGAAACCGAAAGCTCATCGGCATGGTTTCCTACGATTGATAAACCCGAGCAGAAATGCACCGACGAGATCAGCATGACCGTTCCGGCGAAGTATGTCACTTTATCCAATGGTCGCCTCGCCTCGCAAAAAGCCAATGCCGATGGCACGCGTACCGATACCTGGAAAATGGAACTGCCTCACTCGGTATACTTATTTATGATGGCCGTAGGCGACTTTAAAGTATATCACGACAAATGGCGCAACAAACCGGTTGACTATTACCTTGAACCCAAATACGCGCCTTATGCCAAGCAAATATTTGGCAATACGCCCGAGATTATGGAGTTTTATTCGAAAACCCTGGGTGTTGATTATCCGTGGAACAAATACGCGCAAATTGTGGTGCGCGATTATGTGAGCGGCGCAATGGAAAATACAACAGCCACCCTGCATGGCGAACAGGTACAAAAAACCGCCCGCGAAATGATCGACTCGTACAACGATGAAAGCCAGGTAGATATCGCCCATGAATTATTTCACCAATGGTTCGGCGATTATGTAACTACCGAGAGCTGGAGCAACTTAACCATGAATGAATCATTTGCCGATTTTAGCGAAACCCTTTGGTCCACCTATAAATATGGCAAAGATGAGGGCGATGCGCATAACTATAACGCCATGGTTAATTATTTGAGCAACCCGGCTAACAAAACTAAAAACCTGGTGCGCTTTTATTATGATGATAAAGAAGATGTATTTGATGCCGTAACCTATCAAAAGGGCGGCCGCATACTAAATATGATGCGTAATTATTTGGGAGATGAAGCATTTTTTAAGGCCCTTAAGATATACCTAACCAAGCATGCCTTTAAAAACGGAGAGGCCCAGCAATTACGCCTGGCGATGGAAGATGCAAGTGGCCTGGATATGAACTGGTTTTTTAATCAATGGTATTACGGAGCAGGCAACCCGGCTTTAAAGATCAGCTATAAATGGGATGAAGCCTCAAAAACACAAACCGTTTACCTGGAGCAAACCCAAACCGGGCAAACTTTTATTTTGCCTTTTGCGATTGATATTTACGCAGGCGGTAAAAAAGAGCGCCATAAAGTTTGGATGTGCGACAGGACGGATACCTTAACTTTTCATGCCGATTCAAAACCCGACCTGGTTAATGTGGACGGCGATAAAATATTGCTTACCGAAAAAAAGGACGCTAAAACGTTAAACGAATATGTATTTCAATATTTTAACGCACCATTATATCTTGATCGTTTTGAAGCTATAACCGCTGCGGCGGCCACGCAAAGCGACAAAGGATCGCAAAAAGTTTTAATAGCTGCCCTGAACGATAAATATTACGGGCTTCGAATTAAAGCCATGCGTGCATTAGACATGACCAACGATGATGTGCGCAATGCGGCACAACCCATATTGGTATCGCTTGTGCAAACTGATAAAAATACGCTGGCCCAGGCGACAGCAATTGGTGTGTTGGGCAGCCTGAAAATATCAGGCAATATGCCGCTTTATAAGCAGGCGCTAAACAGCCAGTCGTATGCGGTAGAAGGTGCTGCATTGGGCGCAATTGCTGCAATAGATCCATCCCAGGCACTGCCTTTAACCAAACGATTTGAAAAGGATAATAGCCCGGCGTTGACCATTGCAATTATGCGAATTTTTGCTGCTTCAGGTAATGATAGCAATTGGTCAACCGCGTATGTTCTGTTTACCACGGCTACCGGGCAAGGCAGGTTTGGCTCGGCAAGATCCTTTGCCACTTTCATTGGTAAACTGCAAAACCCGGCTTATGCACAACAGGGAATTACTGCCCTGCTTGACCTCGGCATAAAATTTAAAGCACAACCCGGGGTGAGCCAGTTTATAACCGCGATGCTGCAAAATATAAAAACAGCACGAGCCAAACTAAATGACAACGCATCTGCGCAGGCAGCTGATAATGCCCTTAAGGCATTTAATGAGGCGAAATAAAAGATTACCCATACAGCATATCGTTTGGGCATCAGCTGCAAACTGGATGTCTGTTTTTTCGGAGGACGTCAGCAGACCAGCTTCGGGATGAAATCAGGCAGAACAATGTTGGCCCATGTGCGTTGGAAAGGTGGCGCAGCCCGTGGTTCTGCCTGATTTTGCCGGGTGAGCCCACGTGCGGCAAACGAAGCCTTTCTGCTGACTTGATTTTTTGGTTACTTTTGTATCAAGACAAAAGTAACAGCCTCCGCGGCAATTGAGCGGGCAGATGTTCTCAGTATTGAATACATGTCTTTATTTAGATTAGCGTGTGTAGAGATTGCCACGCTATCGCTCGCAATGACGAATTGATTATAGGCCTTCCCCGTTAACAAAATTTAACAATAGTTAACGGGGATTTTTATTTAATTTAGGTTATCAAAACCCACCCCATATGAAAAAGATATTACTTTTAGTGATACTAATGGCTGGCGTTTACCAGCTAAAGGCGCAAATTGTATTTCCGTTTAAGCCGGCAGATACATTACTCGTAAAAAAATTCTCTGTCAAACCATCGGATAGTTTAACCAAACTATGGACGCCGTTATCCAAATTAAATGGACTGAATGCCGGCCAGCAAAACAATTTGGCTTCCCTCAGTATTTACCATTCGCCTGTTGATCATATGCCTATTGCATGGTTTTCCGGCAATTCAAAAATGCCTGTTATAAATTTCCAAGGCAACTCAAAAATGCCGGTGTTATGGTTTGACAATCCAAAAATGCCTGCAATTGATACGATTACACGTAAACGAATGGACCGGTATAAACCGGGTGTTGAAAAACTTGATGTTAATTAAAAATCCTTATTCAATAACTTTTCCAATTCGGCAAAGCTGATATTCATTTTAACGCGGCCCTGTTTGGCGTAGGATATCTCGCCGGTCTCTTCAGAGATAATAATGGCTGTTGCTTCGTTGGCTTCTGTTACGCCAATACCTGCCCGGTGGCGCAAGCCAAATTGCGGAGGCAGGTCAACCTTATCGGTCAACGGCAAAATGCAACTTGCCGATTTTATCTTGTTCTCGGCAATAACAACCGCCCCGTCATGCAGCGGACTTGTTTTTTGAAAAATACTTTCTAACAGTCGTTTGGATATTTTTGCCTCTAACACCTCACAGCTGTTTTGATAAAACTGCTCGTCGTAATATTTAGCAAATACAATTAATGCGCCGGTGCGGGTTTGCTTTAAGCTTTTACAGGCATCAATTATTGGCTTAATGCGGGTATAGTTGTTTTTTTCGACTTCGGCCTTACCAAAAAAGTAGCGCCACCAGGCTTTATTGCGCTGTAGGGATGCATTTTTGCCCACCAGCAATAAAAACCGTCTTATCTCCTGCTGAAAAACCACGATGACCAGGATAATACCCACATTGGTAAAATATCCCAGTATTACGGTTAGTAACCGCATTTGCAGGGCCTTCACCGCAAAATACGAAGCGTAGATTACGGCCAGGCCTATAAATATATTAGCAGCTATAGTGCCCCTTACCAGGCTGTACAACTGGTAGATCAAAAATGCCACCAGTAGTACGTCAAGTACATCAAAA
>Ga0207032_1016_pt1 | contig 63422 bp, 54 predicted proteins | sample Alteio_BWMinCont_38_FD_153308 | JGI IMG/M metagenome (GOLD analysis project Ga0207032, IMG submission 153308) | Enriched cells from forest soil in Barre Woods Harvard Forest LTER site, Petersham, Massachusetts, United States -... | ecosystem: Environmental > Terrestrial > Soil > Temperate forest >... | reverse complement strand
CTTCAATTGTCAGACATTTATCGCTTTGAAAAAAAATGGGACAAAGCGGCAGGCATTTATCAGAAACTGATCAATACTGATCCTGATAACCCGGAATATTATTTCAGAATTGCTGCCATTTACGAAGCTTCAAATAACAGTGCTGAAGCTATAAAGGAATATGATAGGATTGATAAAAAATTCGGAGCAAGTGAAGAGGTGGCACTTCAAAAACATAAATTGTATGTGAATGAAGGAAAATATGATAAGGCTGTTGAAATCTTAAATAAACTCATTGAAGAAAATCCCGACGAAACGAGCAATTACCAATTGCTTGCCGAAACATGGCTGAAAGCCGGCAATGAAGCAAAGGCACTTGAGGTATATAATAATCTGCTCAAGAAAAACCCAAACGATGGGCAGTCGCAGCTTGCACTCGCTGAATTTTATTATCAGAAAGGAGATCATACCAACGCATTTGATATGCTCAAAAAAGCATTTGGGAATCCAAAACTGGCCATAGATCAAAAAATCAGGATACTCTATAACGATTACCTGATGCAGCCTAAAATTGACAGCGAAGACAAGAGTGATGAGTATATCCTGGCGAAAACAATGGTTGATACCCATCCTGCTGAAGCCAAAGCCCACGCCATTTATGGCGATATATTTTACCTAGATAAAAAATTTGATTCTGCGAGAATTGAATACAGGAAATCGCTGGAAACAAAAAAAGATATTTTTTCAGTATGGCAGCAATTGTTGCAATGCGATGGGTTGCTAAGAGACTATAAATCTCTTGCCGACGAAAGTGACAAGGCCCTGGAGCTGTTCCCGACGCAGCCTTTTGTTTATTTATCTGACGGAGAATCCAATCTTCAGTTAAAAAATTACAAAAAAGCTGCTGATATCCTGGAATCCGGACTCAACCAGCTAACCGATAATAAAGAGCTGGAGCTGGAATTCGATAATAGCCTTGCAGAAGCATTTTACAGATTGCATGATTATGCAAAATCAGATATGTACTTTCAAAAGGTTCTTGATAAAGACCCTAACAATACGCTGGCTTTAAACAACTACGCCTATTATTTGTCAGTAAGAAATGAGAACATGGATAAAGCAGAAACCATGTCAAAAAAATCGCTGGAAATTGAACCACATAATGCCTCATATCTGGATACATACGGTTGGATATTGTTTCAGCGTGGCAAATATGAAGAGGCGGCAAAATACATCATCCAATCGTTGGATATCGAAAAAGATAATGCTGAAGTAAATGAGCATTACGGAGACGTGCAATATAAACTCGGGAAAGCAGATATAGCCGTTGAGTACTGGAAAAAAGCCAAGCAATACGGCTCAGATTCACCGAATCTTGACAAAAAAATCTCAAATCAAAAAATTGTTGAATAGGTCTGCTTTCATCCTTTTTGCGCTGCTTTCATTTGTTCTATCATCCTGTGGCACCCTTAAAAGAAGCATTAATGCTGTCATTCCCAATCAGCCTGTGGCAAATGATCTTGAATCCTTCCAAAAACTGCTTGATGCCCACAATGCAAAATATACCTGGCTCACTACCGATGGGGAGGTGGATTATGATGATGGCTCTTCTGAAATAACGGCGGGTATTTCGATTCGCAACCGCAAAGACAGCGTCATTTGGGCCTCGGCCAATAAAATGATTGAGGCCGCAAGGATCCTGCTCAATAAAGACAGTGCAACCATCCTCAACCGACTCCAGCACAATTATTCTGTGGTTTCTGTGGCAGATTTTGATAAAACCCTTGGCATCAGCAATCTTAATTTTCAATCCGTGCAAAATCTGCTTACCGCTTTGCCTCCTTTTGGCATTGACAACAACAGCAGGTTCCAGGTCATGAAAGAATTTTACCGTATTGAAAACCAGACATCTGTTTATAAAGAAATTATCGAAATTGACAAATCAACGCTACGTGTATTGCAGTATAAATATGAGAAGAATGCCCATGATTATGTGCTCATCAAATACAGTAATTTTAAAGAGCACAACGGCGAATACCTTCCCAATTTAATTGACATCGAAGTACACACTCCGGACAAAATTCATATAACTTTGAACGTTAGTGGCTATGGCCTCCCTAAAAATGCGGATGTTCCCTTCGAAATACCTGCGTCGTATACTAAAGCTCAGTAGTATTATCCTGTTTTGTTCTTTGCTTATTGTAAGCAGCGAACATTCTAAGGCTCAAAGCCGTGCCGAACTGGAACACCAGCGCCGGCAGAAGGAAAAAGACATTGAGCAAATCAAAAAACGTCTGTCAGAAACCGGCAGAAAGGAACGCAAAACACTTTCCTACCTCAATGATCTTAAAGAACTTATCAGCCAGCGCCAGAGTCTCATCAGCACGCTGCAGAATCAACTCAATGCAATAACTATACATATAGAAACTGAAAGCGATATCGTGAGTGCTCTTGACAATGATGTGGACAATCTGAAAAAAGACTATGCGAAGCTATTGTACTACATGTACAAAAATCGCAAATCCGTAAACCTCGTCTCTTTTGTTTTTGCTGCCCATTCTTTTAATGATGCCCTGAGGCGAATGGAATTTGTTCGCTTTTATACCTCATACCGTATCACCCAGGTGGAGCTTATTGAAAAAACGGAAGCATCCCTGGCCAGCAGGATCACCGACCTGAAGGCTGAAGAACAGTCTAAAAAGGAAGTAATTGCCAGTCTTGACGAAGAGGAAAAATCGCTGGAAAGCAATAAGCAGGAGCAAAATGAAGTGATGAAAAAACTCCAGGGTGATGAGAAAAAATTAAGACGGGAGCTTGCTGATCAACAACGCGTGGCAAAACAATTGGACAAAGCCATCCGCAATGTCATTGCCAAAGAAATAGCCGAAGCAAACCGGAAATCAAGGAAAGAAAACCGGAAGAATCGTGAACCTGAAGAGTCGAAAGGCAAAGCCCGTAAAAACGCTCCCAATGAAGTACTTGCCCCTACCCCGGAAATGGCAGAATTGTCGGCCCGGTTTGCGGAAAACAGGTCAAGGCTGCCGTGGCCGGTAGAAAGTGGCGCGATCATTGAACATTTTGGCGTACACGCGCACCCTACCCTTGATAAGGTGACTGTAAATTGCAATGGAGTAGTAATTAAAACCCCACAAGGCTCAAAGGCGCGGTGCATTTTTGGTGGAAAAGTAACAGCAGTTATATCTATTCCCGGGGCTAATAATGCTGTCATCATCAATCATGGCAATTATTTCACCGTTTATTCCAATCTCACCCAGGTATTTGTTCATAATGGACAAAAATTGAGTATTAAAGAGGAAATCGGCACCGCAGGAGTCGACAAAATAACGGGTGAATCCCAGATGGAACTCGAAATATGGAAGGCTCCCGATGAAAAACTCGACCCGGAAAAGTGGATTTTGAGACGTTGAAGCGCAGCTTCAAGAGTGAAAGGTGAGAAGTGAGAGGTAAGAGGTATAAAAAAACCTGACTATTTTCTTGTTTTCACTTCTCACCTCTCACTTCTTACTCTTATTTCTCCAAGGCACGGTCCATAAACAGCATAAAAGGCTGCATGGTCTTATATATTTCACCGGCTTTCTTGATCAGATCAGCTGCAACCAGTTCTTTATCTTCCAGTTTCTCGCTGATGATAAAATCTTTATGTTTCAGATATTCTATTCCCGGATGATCTTTTGGATAATCTTTGGGTGCATTCTGTAGCGCATCGCCTTTTAATACCGGGAAATGTTTTTTGAAATTTTTGTTATTCAGTATCTTCTCAAATTCATCCAGGTTATAGTCAATTTCCTGTCTCACTGCTTTTATCTGCACCGGTTCCAGGCCATATAAACCGCCGCCAATAAAGGTTGCACCCGGTTCCAGGTGAAAATAATACCCGCCATTGGCGCCTGAAGGCCTGATAAAAAAGCTCAATGAGCTTTTATAGGGGCTTTTGTCTTTAGAAAAACGGATATCACGATTGATCCGCATCGTGCACTTTTTAGGTTCGATCCCTTTTACCCGATCCTCCCATTTACTCATTCCTTTCAGGATTTCTGAAATGAAAGCAAGCTGGTCTGCCCTGGCTACATCATAGGCTTTCCTGTTCTTCTCAAACCAGTCTTTATTATTGTTTAACTTTAGTTTTTTGAGAAAATCGAGCGTAGATTGTTTCAGCATTTTGCAAAATAATTATTGGCCCAAATTTAAGGATTCTGTTTCAATAGTTTTTGCATAATACTTAACCACTTACTCCTTATCACTTACCCCTGTTTTCCCTATCTTTGCGGCTTAATTTTTAATCATTTGGGCACCTGTTATATCACGCGGAAGGAGCATTTCAATGCGGCACATCGTTTATATGTAGATAAATGGACGGAAGAACGCAACGCAGAAGTCTTCGGCAAATGCGCCAATAAAAACTGGCATGGCCATAATTTCACTTTATATGTCACTGTAAAAGGTGAACCAGACCCGGATACCGGATTTATTATTGATTTGAAGGTTTTAAGTGAGCTGATCAAAGAAAAAGTGGTTGATAAGCTCGACCATAACAACCTTAATATGGATGTTGATTTTCTGAAAGGCATCATGCCATCGATAGAAAATATTGTTATGGCGATCTGGCAGCAACTTGAACCACACATAAAAGGCTGCAAACTACACTGCATAAAGCTCATAGAAACCGAAAACAACTATGTGGAATACTTTGGTTAGGAGTCAGGAATAAGGAGTCAGGAGTCAGTTAGAATTGAGAGATAGAACTAAGATAAATCGAATATAAAGAATTGAATTCGCAATAAAACCAAATTTCAAATTTCAAGTTTCAAATCACATGAAAGCATACATTTTCCCTGGTCAGGGTTCCCAGTTTCCGGGAATGGCAAAAGATCTTTATGAAAAATCATGGAAGGCAAAAGAAGTTCTGGATGCCGCCAATGACATCCTGGGTTTTAATATTACAGATATCATGTTTAATGGTAGCGAAGAAGATCTGAAACAAACCAAAGTAACCCAACCTGCTATATTTCTTCATTCTATTGCTCTTGTCAAATCCATTGAAGGAGCATTTTTACCGGATAAGGTAGCAGGCCATTCACTGGGTGAATTTTCTGCTCTGGCTGCTGCAGGTGTTTTAAGCTGGGAAGATGCATTGCGGTTGGTTGCTATCAGGGCATTGGCCATGCAGAAAGCCTGCGAAATGGAACCATCTACCATGGCTGCTATTCTGGGACTTGATGATCATATTGTAGATAATACTTGTCGTGAAATAGATGACTTAATTGTAGCGGCTAACTTTAATTCTCCCGGCCAGGTTGTTATTTCAGGCACTATTTCAGGCGTGAATGCAGCTTGTGAAGCATTGAAAGCCAAAGGAGCTAAAAGAGCGATCATACTTCCGGTTGGTGGTGCATTTCATTCACCATTAATGGAGCCTGCAAGAGAAGAACTTGCCGCAGCTATCAATGACGCCAATTTCTTTAAACCTGTTGGTGTTATTTACCAGAATGTAAATGCCAGGGCAACTTCTGACCCTGAAGAGATCAAAAAGAACCTGATCGCCCAACTAACATCCCCGGTTCGGTGGACAGAAACCATTACCCAGATGTATGCCGATGGAGCTATGCATTTTATTGAAGTAGGTCCGGGCAAAGTATTGCAGGGGCTGGTGAGAAAAATTACCAATGATGCACAGGTGGAGAGCCTGATTTTCGAATAAGGAATTTAAGATGTTCCACTTTTTGAAAAAGTGGAACATCAAACTCCATTTTACTTCCATTCCTAATTGCTATCGCGAAACTTCGTGTTCGTAATTTGCAATTCGTAATTTTCATGCTATCTTCGGCCTGTGAAAGCGTACCTTGATTTACTTAGAGATGTCCTGGATTCCGGGGCACAGAAAACCGACCGGACAGGCACCGGAACCATCAGTGTTTTCGGACGGCAACTGCGTTTTGACCTCGAAAAAGGTTTCCCTCTGGTGACCACTAAAAAAGTACATACCCGCTCTATCATCTATGAACTTCTATGGTTCCTGAAAGGCGAAACCAACATAAAATACCTTAAGGATAATGGCGTGAGCATCTGGGACGAATGGGCAAACGAAAACGGGGATCTTGGTCCGGTATATGGATACCAATGGCGTTCGTGGCCGGATTATAACCAGGGCCATATAGACCAGGTGAGCCAACTCATCAATACCCTGAAGAAAAGCCCCGATTCGCGCCGGATGATCATCTCTGCATGGAATGTGGCCCAGGTAAACCAGATGGCATTGGCACCCTGCCATTGTATGTTCCAGTTTTATGTCGCCGATGGCAAACTCAGTTGCCAATTGTACCAGCGCAGTGCAGATTTGTTCCTGGGTGTGCCGTTCAATATTGCTTCTTATGCCTTACTTACAATGATGGTGGCACAGGTATGTGATCTGAAACCAGGCGAATTTGTACATACATTTGGCGATGCACATATTTATCTAAACCACATAGACCAGGTAAATCTGCAGCTGAGCCGCGAACCAAAAGAGCTACCTGTAATGAAAATAAATCCGGCAGTAAAAAACATATTTAAATTTGACTATGAAGATTTTACGTTGGAAGATTATAACCCCTGGCCAGGTATTAAAGCTCCGGTGGCAGTTTAGCTTCAATCAACCCTGAAAATTTGCCTGGTGAATAATTTTTTGTTGGATTTTCAAGTTTTTCCACTAATTTGGCAGTCTAAAAAATATAAAAATGAAAAAGTTACTCCTTGTAATAGCTGGATCTGCAATCCTTTTATCGGGGTGCAAACCAAAAACCAGCACACCAAAAAATAATAACACAACTACGCAGAAACCCGTAGCGTGTTTTTCAATCAACAAAGATCTTCTGGATTCCAGCGAAACCCTTGTTACCACAAATTGCAGTACCAATGCGGCTTCATACAACTGGAATTTCGGGCTTGGTATTACAAGTTCATCTACGCTCACCGCTCCTACTTATACTTATTTTAAAGGGACTACCCCTAAAAGAGGCACCTCTTACCCGGTTACTCTTATTGCCTATAATACGGATGGTTCTGTTCAAACTCAAAAGGACACAAGTATCAGGATTGGTTTCCGCAAAATAGATTCAATTGTACTTGTTAAAGTTCCGGGACACATTTTGAATGATTCTACAGTTTTTATTCAATTGCTTAACGGCGGTGCCGCTTCACAATCAACAGTAACGTCTCCTCAGGTTACAATACATGGTCTTCCATACACCTTCCATATGGATAATATCGTTACACCATTCCCGATCGTTATAAACCATACAAAATACAATAATGATGGCGGATGGAAAGGACGGGTATATGCCAATAATGTAGATGTCTTATCTTTTGGCCTTAATCAGGCTGCTCCTATATTCTTTTCAAGAGGTTTAAATGTCAGCCCGATTAAAATAACAGACGGCGGCTGTGAAATAGATGTTTACTATTCACTGGTTACATCTGACTAGTATTCCCGTTTAATATAACGACTTTAAAAAAGCCTGGTAATGATAAACATTATCCGGCTTTTTTATTTCTGCGAAGTCTCGATCTTTTATGTGATCATTGATTAATTGGCATTTGTCTCGTGCCAACCCTAAGCTATCCCGGCCCCAGCTAGCGGCGGACTGCTTTTTACCAGCCTTTTGCGCAATTCAACATTACAGTTTTGATGGATAGAATGATTATGCCTGAAGACCTCATATAATGATGGAGGCCGTTCCCCTCTGGAGGAGCAGGTGGTGACTGCTTATTTCATCTTTACCCGTTTCACCAGGTAAGGCAAAAGAACCTGCCTGAATCCATGCCTGATATCAGCTTCTATATAATCAATATGGAACTGGGTGCATTTTGTTTTGAGTGCCTGACGATATTCTGTAATTTGCCTGAGATAACTCTGTTTTACCTCATTGGGATATACTTTGATCTTTTGTCCGCTTTCCATATCAATAAACTGGTATGGTCGGTTTTCAAATTCGAAGTCAAACTCTTTGCTTTTGTCCATTATATGAAACAGGATTACTTCATGGCGATTGTATTTCAAGTGTTGAAGCGCATTAAAAAGATCTTCCTGGTTCGCAGCGGAATCCATCATGTCGCTGAAAATAACCACCAGCGAGCGTTTATGTATCTGTTCTGCAATTGCGTGCAACGCAGCTGTTGCCGAAGAGGTTTTATTATGGTCGTGATTCAGCAATAGTCGTTCTAATTCTGTGTATAGGAGCTTAATATGAACATTGTTAGAACGCGGCGGAAAATACTTTTCAATCTCATTTGAAAACAGCGTCAACCCCACAGCGTCTCGCTGGTTCTTGAGCATATAAATAATGGATGCAGCACTATAAGCAGAAAACTGGATTTTATTAAATCCGGTTTCGGGGAAATACATCGAAGAAGAATTATCTATAACCAACTGACAACGCAGGTTGGTTTCTTCCTCATATTTTTTAATGAATAGCTTATCCGTCCTTCCGTATAGTTTCCAATCGATATGCCGCGTGGCTTCACCAGGGTTATACAACCTGTGTTCGGCAAATTCTACTGAAAAACCATGAAAGGGGCTTTTGTGTAATCCCACAATAAATCCTTCCACAACCTGTTTGGCCAGCATTTCAAGGCTTCCAAACTGGCGCAGCTGTTCAAGATCTAAATTGTCCGTAGCTGAGAGAGCCAATGTGTTGATGTGTTAATGTGATAATGTGCTAATGAGGAATACAGATAACAAAACGCAAAAAATACGAACTTGGTATCAATTGTGAATAATCTGGCGCAAGCCAATTATCACATCATCACATTAACTAATTATCACATTGATTTACGCTGTAATCTGTGCAGTGAGCTTTTTAACAAGCATATTCTTTGGTACAGCACCTACCTGCTTGTCAACAAGCTGTCCATTATTAAAGAACAATATGGTTGGAATATTGCGAATACCGAATTGCTGGCTTACCATTGGATTGTTATCTACATCTAGTTTGCCCACGATTGCCTGTCCGTCATATTCTTTGGCGATTTCTTCGATGACGGGAGCCATTGCGAGACAAGGTCCGCACCATTGTGCCCAAAAATCAACCATTAAAGGTTTTCCGGAATTCAATAAAGATTCAAAATTGCTATCAGTGATTTCTACTGCCATTTTTTTATTTGTATTTAGAAAAGAGATTACAAAAGTATGGAAAGAAAAGTTTTCATATCGAAGTAAAAAAATCCGGTTGCGGAGAATATGGTTTTAAAGATTCGTTGGTGCCTTTTTTCTTAGGAAAACTGTCCAACATAGACAAGTGTTACATATTCCATAATAACATGCCCATCGGATTGAAATTGTGAGAAGATCTTTTGCAAACTGTCGATTGCTACAGGGTATACCTGATCTGAGGCCGGAATAGCATAAGAACTCGAATCATATCGCCCTTTTAGTCCTGCAAAATCAAAAACCTGCCTGTTTGGGAATTTTTGCAACTTAAAGTTACCTGGTGAATAAAATGCAGCTATTTTGATTTCGTCTATATTTCGGTGGTCAATTTCCTTGTAGTCCGTTGAATATTTATAAAGAAAGGCATCATATTCACCCATAAAACCTGTCTGGTTGGGTTCCCTTTCATTCCAGATCAGCACGACCTTGCCTCCCGGTTTCAATATTCGCTCAAATTCTTTTTTGGTTTCGATGGGGTCAAACCAGTGGAATGCCTGCCCGGCTATAATGAAATCAATACTTTTATCAGGAAGCGTTGTTTGTTCACTTTTTGAATTAATGCTTATGAAATGGGAGTTATCCTCAAAGATTTTTTCTGCAGCAAGCCGCATGTCGATATTTGGTTCCACTCCATAAACTGTGTTCCCATTATCCAAAAACATTTCCGATGATTTACCTGTGCCTGAACCAATATCCGTTATAACTGAATTATGAGTTAATCCAAAGTTTTTTTCCAGGTATCCTACAATCTCGGACGGATATCCAGGCCGGTAAAGAACATAATCTTTAACCCGGGAAGAGAATCTTGTCGTGGAGTTGTTTTGCATGATTAATAATAATTACGCCTTAATTAATATATTTCCAACAGACTATATTCAGGATTACTTATAAAGTCTGAAATATCAGGTTTACGTTTTTTAAGTAAAGTTGCAAGGTAATGAGTACTTTGATTCCCTGTTTTTAAAAGGATAACTTTAGGAGGGAATCCAAAATGCTGGGAGAATGTGTTGAAATCATCATCATTTGAAATAATAACGAAACCATTTTTAGAAGCGTAATTCCAGATTTCAATATCTTTCGGAGGTTTCGAAAGCCCAAGTGTATTAACATGAACTAAATTTTCGAATTCGTTTTTCAGAATTTTCACCAAACGCCATAAGATATTGGCATCCAGTAACAACTTCATATCAGGCGGCTATAATTTTAGGGATGCTTTCGCGGTGCGCAGAAAATGCAAGGGCCGCCCTGATCTCTTCCATGGTAAGTTCAGGAAAATCCTCAAGGATTTCTTCAAAACTCATCCCTGAAGAAAGCCAATTCAGAATATCAGTAACAGTTATCCTCGTATTTATAATACATGGCTTGCCAAACCGGATATTCGGTTCAATTGATATATATTTTTCGAAATCTTTCATAGCTATTTTATAACTATACAACAAAGATAACAGGAAATCAGGTTCCTGAATAAATAAATGATAAAACTACAGATTCCACTTTTATAGTTATTATCTCATTTTATCATAATCCTTATCTGCGACGCAAATCGCTTCCCTCCTGATTATGGTATCAACGCTTGTATTTTTTTCTTTGGCCTTTATTTCGAGCCGGTGAATCAAAGCAATGTTATTTTTGATTTCATTATATGCTTTCTGGACTTTTGAGTCGAATTCATTTCTTTTCGCCCATATCGCATCTAATATGATCATGGAGTCAGTACTGATATGGTTTTGTCTTGCCTTTTTTTCAATCTCAGCCATCCAGTTCTTATCTGAACGGATATATTTTTCTTGGTTTACAATAAGATTAGATGTTGGGTCAAACCGATGACTATCACCTCTTAACATATCATAAAGATTACCAATAAACCCCCAGCCAAGTGCATTCAGGTTTGATTCGGTTGCTTCAATAACAATTACATCATGATCGGCAATTTCTTTTTTCAATGAAAATTGATCTGTATTTATTTCATGGTCAAATGATTCAGGAAACATTTTTTGATTGTAATAACTAAAATGATAGCCTGAGAAAACCTTATTTATATTTAGATACCATAATGTGCCAAAATAACTGTCTCCAACCGCAAGTATTGAAGGTTTGATATTATCCGGTTCTGCAATAATGGATGTTTGAGGATATCCCATTTTTTCATGGATAGGATTGTACATCATGTTCATAGCATTGACAATATCATTATCAAAACCTGTATCCTGATCTGATTCAGCGATATTATTCCATTTAAAATGAGGCATCGTGATATTTCTCATATTATCAATATAAGAAATAAGTGAATCCATAACAAGACAGGCAGCATATTCGCTCCAATGTGTCCCGTTTTTTGAGAATAAAGGATAGGCAGATTGTTTTTTTTGATCAAGAAAATACTTTCGGAAATTGACGTTATTTATCCCCCATTTTTCGACGAGTTCAGGGTAAAGTTTGTAATTGGTATGGTCTCCTTCTTTGCTGCAACTATCAGGTAGGTATTCAGGATAATAGCTCGCTTTACCGGGTGCAAAAATGACAATGAGTGTCTTATTCATAAGAGCCAATTCAGTCTGGATAAATTTTAACTGCCTCATATCCTCATTTGCAATCTTTTCACCAGTATAATCATATCCTCTATAAGCCTTAATATATTCATAAGTAAAGAGATAATTATTCTTGCCCGGGATAACAGAATTGAGATTGGTGTTATTGAAAATTGAAAAATCGAGCTGATTGTTGATTCGTACAAGCAAATTTCTGAAGCCAAATGCCTGATTAAGATATTTTTCTGTGTGATTCTGGTATTCTCCGGAAAACCACTTTTTTGAAGAAAAAGTATCTTCTACAGCAGGTACAAAAGCGCCTTTTAATGGAGATAATTTTATGATTCCAAATTTACCCTGGACTAACGGAAGAATAAAAAGCAAGGCGAGGCAACTGAATATGAAATACCTGGTTATAGGCTTGCCCTGATTCATGAATTACAGGAAATTGTAATAGAATTAAAAATTCGGAACGCAAAATACGGATAATCTGATTATGGTCAGGGATTCTTCATTTTATGCCCGGAATTGCCATCTAATCTCCTGCCCAAAATCATTTTAAAAATCAAACCATCTGTTGAACTTGTAAATCCTTTACCAACTCCGAAGTTAAATTCCCATTCTGGAGAAAGATTAAGGTCAATAGCAGGGAATACCTGGTGCTGTTGTTGTTGGTATGGAAAGAAACCAGTGACCGGCCCCCAAGAACCATAATATTCCAGGCCAAATGCTATTTCTTTGGTGACATCATAGCTGAATTTGAAATCAGGAGAAAATTCAGAACCCTTGCCCGCATCAGTACCTTTGAAAGCATCATCAAGGACAGGATTTAACGAAAAATACCATTTCCCTATTTTTTTATCGATTATAGGTCTGATTTCCAGGGTATATTCATCGCTGCTGTATGCCTGTCTCTGATACCCGAATTCAGCCGACAGACTCAGCCCTACCGGCCAGTTCATACTTTCAGGTATCGATATCCGCGGACGAATATGATCGCCAACCCAGTCGTATCCATAATGTGGATTGTAGCTGCTGAAATAGTAAAAACCTACCTCAAGCCATGGCGTAAATCCATGTGTAATTTCTACTGTTTCATGCACTGCCCCCTGGGTTGGCCTCACGCCATCGTTCACTATAGTAGATCCAATAGCTGTGTAGTTGCTATGCAGTTCGAACATCGTATTATTTACTGGTACGAGGTCTGAACCATAAACCTGGATTTCATAATTATCCTGTCCATATCCTATCAGGCTGACAAGCATGACAGGGAAAAAGGCTACCCATATTTTTTTACTAATATTCAATACCTGAGTTTGAGACTCAAACACCATTAACAAAAGACAAATTCATGCAAAATTAACGGAATAGCTGATTTGAGATCTGTCAATAGTATTAAGTTTCAATGAATCGGTCTGTGTGCAAAACCAATACCTTTGCCGTTAGAATGAATTATTCAAGGATTACAAAATTTTTCGCTGCCCCTATCTTTTCAGATATAAGGTTTTGGATTGTCTTGTATTTTGTCATAAGGCTTTTTCACATTACCCAGCCACCGCTGGAAATTGCGCATAACTGGAGACAATGCACCGGTTTGATGGTTTCGAGGAACTTTTATGAAGAGGATCCAAATATTTTTTATCCAAGGGTGGATATGGCCGGCGATAAAACCGGAATTACCGGAACTGAATTCCCTTTATTCAACTATCTTATTTATTTGATAGCAAAAATATTTGGCTGGGCCGACTGGTATGGCAGGTTGATCAATCTATTGGTTTCTTCATTTGGCATCTACTGGTTTTACAAAATCCTTAAAAAGTATTTCAACCGCCGAATGGCTTTTTACGCCTCATTTGTTTTATTGAATTCACTATGGTTTGCTTATTCCAGAAAAACAATGCCGGATACGTTCAGCCTGGCACTCGTTTTAGGAGCCTTATATTTTGGGCTGAATTATTTGTTTGATGGGAGAAGATGGCAGCTTTTGCTTTTTTCAATCTTCGGTTTCTGCGGCATTATGAGTAAAATCCCTGCCGGATATCTATTTGTTGTTCTTGTCCTCCCTTTTTTGAGCAGGGATATCCCATTTGTCAGGAAGTTCTTTATGACCGTGGTTTTTGCAATCATCATGATTCCAGTCGTTTGGTGGTATTTTATATGGGTACCCTACCTGGTAAAGGAGTTTGGATTCTGGCACTATTACATGGGAACATCCATGCGCATAGGAGCGCAGGAAATTGCTTCCCATTCAGGGCAGGCATTTGAGAAATTCTATTTTGCAGCGTTGAATTATATAGGTTTCAGTTTATGCATAGGAGGACTTATACTTAGCATTATTAAAAATCAAAAAAGGCTGTTATGGGTTACAGGCCTTTGTTCTGCGGCTTTCCTGGTGTTTATTTTAAAGGCAGGTTTTGCATTTTATCATCATAATTATTATATCATGCCATTTGTACCCGTAATGGCAATGCTGGTCGGTTATCTGCTGAGTGAAATAAAAAAACCGGTTTTTCGAAATCTGCTTGCATTTGCAATCGCTTGCGAAGTGATCTTAAATGCCCTGCCTGAATTCAGGATAAACAATGATCAAAGATACAAACTCGGACTCGAACCCCTGGTTTCGAAATATGTCGGTAAACATGATCTGATTGCCATAAATTGCGGCCCCAATCCACAGCAGATTTATCTGGCACATCGCAAGGGCTGGAATCTTGAGGATAGCGGCCAGGTAAATGTGTCTTATCTTGATAAAATAAAAAGCAAAGGATGTAAAGTGTTAATAATCAATAAGCATGAATCTTATGCTCCGCTGCTACCATATACAGTCATCTTTAGAAATGATGATTTTGTCCTTTATAAGTTGTAAAATATCGATTTCCCTAATATCGCTCCTCAAATTTCCGGATATAAGGACTTAATGAAACCCAAATCAGCTTTGAAATGTTAAAGAAAAGTTAAGGTTTTGGTCGTTAATAAATTTTACATAACTTTACAATCGTTTATTATGCCGGTACTTTCTCGTTTTGGTTTTTCGGAAAGTCTTTCGGTTTAGAATTGAGGAATGGAAAATAATTAATTTCATAGAAAAAAATAGTTAGAAGATCTTTTTTATTTAATTAATCGTAGATTTGAATAAATGGCATTACCCGATCATACAAATTTTGATTAAAACCCTGAAGTTGTAAATTACATTTTATCGATAATCTCAAGGGAAAGTTTAAATTCATTAGAAAACCGGTTATATAAAATATTTAAATACAAGCAAATAGCCTTTAATAAATTTGTCGCAATTATGATGTCCTCAAATTAAAAGCAAAGATTGTTTTTAATTCTGCCAAAATACTTCCTGTCTTGCCTATGAAAAGATTTTTTACTTTTCTGTTTTTTACTGCAGTCATGGTTTCCGGGGTTGTTTTCAATGCCAGGGCTGACCATATGGTGGGGTCTGATATCTATTGGACCTGTCTTGGTGGCGATACATTTAAAATCACCATTGTGGACTACCGGGACTGCAATGGTATTGCATTCGTCAACTCACCTTTTGTACTTAAGCCGGTTGGAAATTGCCCTGATGTTTTTAGTGATTCTACCGTAAATGGTACCGGTTCGGGTGGGGCTGATATCACCCCGGTATGTAGCAGAAGCTGCGACAGATGCTCTGATAAAACATGCGTGTTCCCATATGGAATTCAGCAATATTTTATTACGGCTAAAGTCGTATTGCCAAAAGGCTGTTGCGATTACCAGATTTCATGGGAACAATGTTGCCGAAGTGCAGGAATCACGACAGGTGCCACCTGGGCCGATTATTATATTACTTCTCAAATGAGCCGTTGCACTTTTGGGTATTGCGATAATTCGCCATATTTTTCTGAACCGCCGGTTGCTATTTACTGCACCGGTCAGTGTATTACATATAACCCGGGTGCCAATGATGTGGATCGCGGGTCTACAGGCGCCCCTGATTCTTTGTCTTATGCATTTACGGCACCATTAACCGGAGCAGGGTCAACTACCCCATGGTCAGGAGATTACACTTATCTTAAGCCTCTCGATTATGATGGATTTCCAAATACAGGCGGTGTATGGAATCCACCATCATCATGTAAAGGCTTCCATCTTGATTCTACAACAGGTGATATCTTTTTTAAAGCAGTCAAGCCGGATGTTACTGTCATAGCCCTTGCTGTGAGTGAATATCGTAAGGACTCTACAGGCACCTACCGCAAAATAGGCGAAATCAGGCGGGATATGCAGATTATCGTCATTGATTGCCCAAATAATCACCCCCCCATTATACCTGGTATAAACGGGGGAACAACATTTTCAGAAAAAATTTGTGCTGATCAGCAAACCTGTTTCCAGGTGAAGGCATTTGACCTGGATCTTCCTGATACGGATTATTTATCGTGGAATAACCCCGGCACCATGAGTGGTGCAAGTTTTACGGTTATCCCCAATGGACAGAAATGGCCAACTGCTGTATTTTGTTGGTTCCCAACTGATAAGGACGTTCGATCCTATCCATATACTTTTGTTGCCACCGCCATTGACAACGCCTGTCCCGTTCCGGGAAGATCGTCGAAGGCTTTCAGTATTTATGTTATTGCAGCACCAAAAGCCGATTATTCAGCCACTGTACAAAAATGCGGAATGGTTTATTTCCAGGCGAGCCCGGATAAGGCCTCGGCGACAGCTATCACCAATTATCTGTGGGTGGGCCAGGGGGCGGCGGGCCATGGGCCACTCTATCATGTCGGACGGACGACATCCTATCAATATAATGCCGGAGGTACTTATCATTATACATTGGTGGTAACCGGTCCGAATGGTTGCATCAGGTCTTATGCTGATAGCGTTACTATTGCCCCATTTCCCGGCATATTATTGCCAAAAGACACGGCAGTTTGTGATAACGCCCCCACAATATCAGTCACTGCAAAACTTATCAATACAAAAAAACCCCTTAGTATTTGGTGGAACCTAAGTTCCAAAGATAGCAGTAATAATGGGAGCCAAACCATCACCGAAACAATTACTCACGATACGGCTTTCAGGGTTAATTTATTTGATGAAGGGTGTCCAAATTACGATTCTATAAAGATAAGAGTAATTCCCCTGCCTAAACCGAACATTGGACCGGACAAAAGAGGGTGCTGGGGAAAAGGAATCATGCTTACTACCGGACTAAAACATATGCCCATTGCAAACTGGACATGGATAAATGGAAAAGATACCCTAAGAAACCAGTTTAGAGGTGATACTATTATCGTTGCTGATTCCGGCATATATACAGTTTCGGTTCAGGATTCTATAGGTTGCCCGGGTACTGATTCTGTAAGCGTATTTTTTAACCCTCTTGTGCAGGTCAGAGGCTTAGATACTACAGTTTGTCTTGGTGATTCAGTAAAACTACACGCTGGTATCGGAGGATCAGGAGCGTCTTATACTTGGATTGATGTTATCCATGATAAAACAATAAGCACGGCACCCGTTTATAAATTTTTAGCGGAGGCAAAATATGGCTATGGCGTTCAGGCTGACTTTAAAGTCGTAATAAGACAAAGCCAGCATGGATTAACCTGTACTGACACGAATTATATTAACGTTACTGTAAATACCCCTACGCATCCCATATTAGACTCATTAAAGCCAAAGTGCATTGAGGATCCTGCTTATCAGCTTGGTACCAGCCCGCCATGGGTAGACAAGAATCATCAGAATGGCACCTGGTATTATCCAAGAAATCCGTCTGCGGTAGTTAATAATTTTTTATACCCTTCTATCTTGGGCAGGACGGATAATAACCACGTGTTGGGTTTTGTGCATTACTTGTACGTAAACCAGTTCAGATGTGTAACAGATGACTCTATTCACATTACAATTAGTAACCAGCCGCAGGTAAGTGCCGGGCCGGATACAACCATTTGCACCGCTAACGGAAAATATCTACTTAGCAATAGTGCCGTAACACCATCGGGAGGATTGTGGTATGCCTTAAAAGGAACACCTAACGCTGCCATTACCTATTCTAAAAACCGAGATAGTGTTTTGTTTGATCCTAATGTTGCCGGCATTTCAGATACTGTTTATGGAGTGATATATTCATACCAGTCTCCGCCTATAAATGGCAAATCCTCATGCAGCAACAGCGACACGGTTTATATTAGAGTAAGGACCAATCCAATAGTAACAGTATTCCCTCCTGATTCTTTGTGTCTTAATGCGTCTCCGGTTCAATTTACAAACATGACTCCCCAAAGTGGAATCTGGCAGTTTGCCCCAGGTGACTTAACGAATAAACATGCTCTCAAATTTGATTCTTATTCACAAACCTATAGTTTCCTGGCAGACTCGGCCGGGTCAGGATGGCATCGTTTAACTTATACTGCTTATGGCGACGTACAGCGACATATGTGCCCTACAACAATGGCTGACAGTATGTATGTAGTTTCTGCCCCCAAGAATGTAGCTTTCCATACCTCAGATTCTTTATGGGATTATTGTGTCAGTCGCGCAAAGGTTACACTTATTCCTACTTCAAATAATAAAATTGTTTCCGGCGGCTCATTCTCAGCAGGTAAAGAAGTTTATACATCTGGAAAGGTCACTTATTTTGACCCATCACTGGCGGATACAGTTCATACAAATCCTGTATTATTTATATTGCCTTATAATCATAACCTCTGCCAGGTTACCTATACTCACAACATTAGAGTCGATGGCAGGCCTTATGTAAGGATTAATTCTGCTCCGAATTTGTGCGAGGGTCAGGGTCTGGGAAGTTTTGAACTAACAGCTACGAAATATAACGCCACTGGCCTGATATGGAGTTCGGGTGGTGTTCAAAGACAGGGTTTTATCAATAAAGATGCCGATAGCACTGACGTTACATATTCCCCGACCAATAATCAGCAACTTGCAGGAGGATTTGATATATCCGTAAAAGCATCCAACCTTGGTGCCTGTACTTCCTACACTGCAACAAAGCTATTTACCATCAACCAGCCGCCAACAGTCATCTTCTCCTCTATCCGAGAAGGCTGCGAACCGCTTGCTGTTCATTTTAATTCAGATTCTGTATCTGTAGATAATGTAACGGTGGCCACCAATCCTACGGTGGTTAAGTCTTTTGATTGGGATTTTGGTGATGGGTCAGCTCATTCATCTACACCCAATCCATACCATGTGTACAAAGTGACCAACGGAAAAGACACACAGCAATTTAATGTAACCCTTACAGTGGTTTCAGATTCCGGATGTGTAAAGGATACGGTAAAAAGAGGGTGGATAACTGCCTTCGCTACGCCAAAACCAGTAATTTTAGCTAACCCGCAGTTCACAACCATTGCTTTACCTCAGATTCAGTTTTCATTCGACCCTAAGAGCATTGGTATTGATTTTACTGATCCAAAAACCACTTTCAAGTGGACTTTTGGCGATTCTGCACACGGGTCTTCAACGCAAAGAAATCCACAATATTCCTATGGGGATACGGGTACTTTTAAAGTTGTGGTACGTGTGAATTCAAAAGGTTGTACCGGGGATACCTTTATAATGATATATGTTAAACCTGAGCTTATTATATATATTCCTAATGTATTCAAACCAAACCATAAACATGGTGAAAGACGGAAAATAGTAGGATTTGAGCCTAATTATTTCTCAACTGAAGAAAACAATACTTTCCAGCCTGTAATAAGTGCTTATTCAACTTTTGAAATGACTGTTTACAATCGCTGGGGGCAGTTAATGTATTCCACCTCTGATCCCGACAAAGGATGGGATGGTACTTTCGAAGGTACTGAATCGCCACAGGATGCCTATGTTTATGTTATAAAAGCAACCGGATACGAGGGTAGGGCTTATACATTTACCGGTACGGTGACCCTGGTAAGGTAATCGGTTTTCGCAAATACATATTCTGATTTTATTCCCAGGGATAACATGTTCTATTGTTTTCTTTCCCGCTAATTGTATTTTTGAGCATGTTTCAAAAACAAACCCGGAAAAGCTGGTTTCGGAAAATAGTAAGAGCAGGTTTAATCATTGCCTTTCTCTTTTTCAGTTCAAGCCTTTTTTATGTTATATACCTGAAATGGATGCCGCCTGTAACCACACTTCTCATGGTGAAGCGCGCTATGGTTCCTTCAACCGATTATGGCACCGTTCAAAAATCAGTTTATTGCAAATGGAGATCTTACGACGACATATCAAGCCAGGTAAAAGTAGCTGTCATCGCCGAAGAAGACCAGAGTTTCTCCACCCATCATGGCTTTGATATTGACGCCATAGAGCAGGCTTTCAAACATAATGAAAAAGGAAAACGCATCAGGGGTGGCAGTACCATCAGCCAGCAGGTAGCTAAAAATGTGTTCCTCTGGAATGGCAGAAGCTGGATCCGAAAAGGACTGGAAGCTTATTTTACCGTACTTATAGAAACCATCTGGGGCAAAGAGCGGATATTACAGATGTACCTCAATGTAGCCGAAATGGGAAATGGCATTTTTGGGGTGGAAGCCGCATCTGAAAAGTATTTTAAGAAAGATGCCTCAATGATAAGTAAAAATGAAGCGGCCATGCTGGCTTCCATATTGCCAAACCCGATTTTATACAATGCCATGCACCCTTCGGCCTATATCGTAAGGAAACAGGGACGGGTGGAAAGGGCCATGGATAAAATTGGAGGTGCACGTTACCTGGATGATTTGTAACCTGGGAAATGATCATTGATCAATTATCAATTATCAATAAATTGAACTGCAAACTTTTGCCTGTTCCGTACTAACTGTTAACTGCTCCATGTTGACTGTTGTCTGGAATCACCAGCCCAGCTTATTGAAACTGTCTTTTTTTGCTATAAAATACTGCCATACGATACTGTGATTATAGATACCGGTCCTGTTAGGGTTATTGACAGCCAGTTTTGCCTGTTTTCGTTTTCTGAGCCAGTGTCTCAGGCCTCCATAAAACTGCCAGTGGGCTTTGAATATGGCTTTGTATTCACTGATATTGCCGGTGGCCAGCGCCCTGATAGCCGCAACATTATCCAATATTAACCTGAAAATCAGTCGGCCCCAGATATTATCTGTGGTCATGTTTTTCACCATCATGATGAGGCCGTTTTTATAATTCCTGAATATTTTCGCCGGACTTCCATAGGAGATAATATGTCCTCCCACATGAAACACTTCCGCCTGCGGACAAACCATAACCTTATAACCTGCATTCTTGGCCCGCCAGCTCAGGTCTATATCCTCCATATGGGCATAATATTCGTTGTCAAATCCACCTATGCCATGGTAAACTTCTGACCGGATAAACATGCATGCCCCCGAGCACCAGAATACTTCCCTGTTGTCCTGGTATTGTCCCGTATCTTCTTCCACTGTAAAAAAGATCCTTCCCCTGCAAAAAGGATATCCATACCGGTCTATATAGGCTCCGGCAGCACCTGAATATTCAAAATGGGTTTTCTGGTTGTATGATTTTATTTTAGGCTGGCAGATTCCAATGGTTTTATCGCTGTCCATCAACTCAATTACCGGGTTTATCCATCCCGGGGACACTTCCACATCAGAACTGATCAACACATAATATTCCGCTTCAATAAAAGGAAGAGATTCAACATATCCATTTGTAAATCCCCTATTTACCGGGAGGCGGATGATGTTGACTTCTTTAAAATTTTCTTGCAGGTATTCATAAGTACCGTCCGTTGAGGCATTGTCAACCACAAAAACTTTGGAATAATCTGTGCGCGTTTCCAGGATAGGAGGCAGGAATTTACCCAGCAGGTCTTTGCCATTATAGCTCAAGACTACGATGGCCAGCTTTGAGATGGGAGTTATTGATGTGTCCGACAAAATTTCCGGGATTCTAAAATCTACTGCAATAATAGACAATTATCAATTGTCAATGATCAATGATCACTTGCCCGGACTTTTTCGGGTTGAATTATCTAGCGATAGCCTTATTGATCATTGATAATTGATCATTTCTTTACTTTTGACTGATAACTGTTGACTGATATATTTGTGTTTCCATCTCCTGTGGCTCCAGAGCCAGGTGGAAGGCTGCTCCCGGATTGATTTTTCAAGTAGCCGGGCATATTGCTCCATGATATAATTTTCGGATTCTTCTGATGGCTTGTCACTGATAAGTGTCATATCCATCCGGTAATGGCCACGCTTTTCTTTATAGATCCCCATAAAATAGACATTCAGGTTGAGCCGCCCGGCTATCTTTTCCGGACCTGTAAAAAAGGGTGTCATCTGGTTCATAAACATCGTCCATAATCCTGCCTGGTGGCGTTGCGGCGTCTGGTCGGCCAGGAAACAGGAGACAATACCTTCATTTTTTCTCTGCAATATCTGTTTGAAAACAAATTCCATCTGCACCACGCTGTTGCTGAACCGGGTACGGATTTTTTTCATCATCGCATTAAAATAAACATTCTTCACTTTGAGGTATACTACCTGCACCGGACGGTTTTTGGTTTCCATACCAAAAAGCTGTCCTGCCCACTCCCAGTTGCCAAAATGTGCGGTAAGGATCACGGCACCATCGGTTTGGGCAAAATATTTCCTTGAGGCTTCATTGTCGGCGATATAAATTCTCTCATGAAGCTGTTCGGGGGTCATTTTAAGCGTTTTCACCGTTTCCAGGGCCAGGTCTGAGAGGTCTTTATAAAATTGACGGGCTATTTTTTTGATCTCATTATCTGTTTTTTCAGGGAAGGCATTTTTGAGGTTCATCATAACGATATCCCTCCTGTATCTCACAATATAATATACAGTAAAGTACAGCAGGTCAGACAGCCTGTAGAGCAGCGGGAACGGCAGCGATGCAATGCCGTTGAGGAGAATATTGAGCAAAAAATTCACTGATTATATGAATGATGAGCCGCAAATTTATTCATTATGGGTCACTTGTCTGTAATAATGCTATTATTGTATGCTTTTCCCATCAGCATGAATATCCTTTTAGAGCTCCATTATCTTCCTTGCATACAATTTTTTAGCAAATTTCATGGCTTTGAAATTATTATTATAGACGATACAGAAGCTTTCGAAAAACAAAGTTACCGCAACCGATGCACCATTGCCGGGGCAAACGGCCCCATCGACCTGATTGTGCCCGTCCATAGTTCCCGTCGAAGATTACCGGTTAAAGAGATAGAAATAGATAACCATACCAACTGGCAGCACCAGCATTGGCAAAGCATCAAATCTGTCTATGGCAAAACAGCTTTTTATGAGCATTATGCTTACAAATTTGAAACTGCTTATACAAATCAGTGTGACAGGCTTTTCGATTTTAATATGGACCTGTTAATGATCATTCTGAAGATTTTAAAGATAGATTCAAACCGGTTGAAATTGTTATCAGAAAATGCCGTGCTCTTCCCCTCAGAGTCTCTCGCAGAGGACTCTGAGGCGCTACTCAGTCGTAAATCCTCAGAGTCCCCTTCCACGATTGCTGATCCTGGGTCATTGTACAAGGGAGACTCTGAGGGGAAAACAAAGATTTTAAAGATAGATTCAAACCGGTTGAAATTGTTGTCAGAAAATGCGGGGTCAGAATACCTGGATTTCAAAAACAAAATCCACCCCAAAGCAAAATTCAAAGTAATTGATCCGGGTTTTCAACCCATTATTTATCAGCAGGCTTTCACCGAAAGACATGGTTTTATTCCCAACCTGAGTATCCTCGATCTGATATTTAATGAAGGGCCAGAAACAGAACGGATATTGAGGGGTTCAGCTTTTGTATAAAGGCAAATAGAAAATTTTTCTATCTAAACTTCCCTTCAGTCTCATCCTTTTTTGAGACTCTATAATTCACCAGCATCTATTAAAAGTCTGGTTTCTATTTCCTTACCTATGTAAAACCCGATGGTTTTTAATTCTTCCAATAATGGCAAAATCAAAGGAATATTACCAGACTGTTTTGCTTTGAGGATAACCCCAAGGGTTCCGGTAACAACGATCCCATTTTCGAGTGCGATTTTTCTGCCTTTCTTTTCATCAATCAGCAATATACTATTCTTTATTTCGCATGCCAGTGCTATTGCACTTGATTCACCTTTACCTAAAAGAGATTCAAGACTGATCTGGAATTTAGTATTCGCTACTTTAGAAATAACTATCCATTCAGGAAGGGATTTCCCAAATTCCTTGACAACTTCCGGCGTTGTAAATACGTGATCATAAATATTCCGAAGAATATCTAACCGATTGATTTTGTCTAAAACAATAAAACAGGATGTATCAGATATTACAATGTCATGCATTCCTGATATCAGATTCGAGTTCTTCAATGGTTTGTGGGAATATACTGGTGTTAAATTTACCCATGCTTTCGATGAACTCTCTTCTTGATATACCGACCATTTCTGCTGCTTCTGCTGTGGAGATAATACCATCCTCATAAAGCTTGCAGGCAAACCTCATTTTCGCATCCTTATCTTCCAATTGTACTGAAGATGGGAGATTGATTGTTAAAACCCGGCTGCTCATAAATTTAATTGCTATAGGTAAATATGAACAAATGTAGATTTTCTTTCGTTCAAATTTGCCGTTTCCGATTGATTTTCTTCCTATCAGTCTCTTGCAGAGGTTCTTTCTTCCCAACCTGAGTGTATTAGATATGATATTTAATGAAGGGCCAGAGGCGGGAAGGATGTTGAGGGAATCATTGAACCAAAAGGGATAGACATAAGTTCACCGCTCTAAGATCACCGTTCCTTTTTTGATGATCGCATTGCCATTATAGTCTTTGGCGTTGATATAATAAGCATATACACCATAGGGTGCTGGTTGGCCTTTGAAAGTACCATCCCATCCCGCCTCACCCGGCCTCTCCGAAGGAGAGGAGAATGAATAAATCTTTCCGCCCCAGCGGTTGTATATTTCCATAGACCATGATGCGATACCTGAAAAGACAGGTGTAAAAATATCATTCAGTGTGTCGCCATTAGGTGTGAATATATCAGGAACAAATATTTCAGGACTTGTACCGAAACAAAAATAATTGCTGCGAGACACAAATGGATAATTATTGGCATAGGCATCCACTCTGTAACATTCCTCATATACTGGATTTTTTTCGAAGCTAAAGTCCGTGAATATAGTATCATGTGAGTATCCAACCATTACAAAACTACTGTCTGCCTTTTCCCGATAGATCGAGTGATCCCCGACCCCATTTGGCCAGCCAAAATATGGATTCCACTTTAGTACAGGATTGAGATTCTGATCCAGGGAACCGGTTAGCAGCATGGTTCTGCCGACCCGACCTCTGCTGGTGACATTGCCGCAACTATCTTCTGCTTGGAAAGAATAAGTATATGAATGCGCATCCGAGTTAATATTAATTGAATCAGTGTAGATAGCATATTTAGTCTGGAGAATAAGTTTGTTGCTTGCACTGTCATGGTCTGAATACCTGTACAGATCATAAACGGAACAACCGGGCATTCCAGCCCATTGAATTCCAATATAATGTGAACCACCAACTGATACATTTTCTATATCTGAAGTGTCCTTGCTTGAAAATGCCCTTCTCACATGAATAATTGCTGAATCTTCTGTAACACATCCACTTGGGCCTTTGAGTTTTTGCAGGATTTTGTAATTCCCTGACTTGGTATAGGATATAATCGGGGATTGTACCGTATCATGCATTCCATTGCCAAAATCATAATAATAAGAAGAAACAAGTTTGGTAGAAGCATTTGAAATTTGGACAGCCAAAGGCGGACAACCCACGGAATCAGAAACATTAAACCCAGGCTTTGGGGCTGGTATGACATTAATTTTCAATGCAGTATCCGTAGTACAAAAACCATTATTATAGCTGAGCTTAATTTTGAAACTGCCGGTATCCTGATAAATTTTGGTCGCCGTTTTATTGGTTTGTGAAGAAGTGCCATCCCCGAAATCCCATGTATCCTGCGGCCAGTTTCCGGGAGCGATCGTATCCGTTTTGGATATATCATTAAGAATGACTTTGGTATATTCACAAGCGACAGAATCTTTCATAGAAAAAGCCGCGACGGGCGGCGCGGGATGCTTAAAACTATCTGAAATAAATACCTGGCAACCAACAGAGTTTGTGGCGTATAGGGTGAAATGATAATAGCCTTTTGTTTTGCTTGGATAGACGATTTTATTGCCTGTTTGTGTTGTTCCATCCCTGAATTTCCAGGTTAAGTTGCTATACAAACTTGTATCTGTGCAAATAAGGCTATCGCCTGTGCAGAAGGGAATTTTGTTGATTGAGAGCAGGCGGGGATCAAGTTTGGTAAGAACATTTATCTCACTATAGTCATATATTGTATCACAACCTAATACAATATTACCATAACCAATAAAATCATCTAAAAACCAATCTATTATGAGTTTACCTGATGAATCAAGTATAAAATCGGCGGGCATTGTATTACTATGAGGCATTATTGATTTCATTGATGTACTTCCAGTTGCAGAATATTCTGCAATAAAAAAAGACCTTAAATAATTTAGATTGGAATAAACAGAATCTCCAAATTTAAGATTTCCGTCAAACCTACCCAAAATGAATAAACTCCCGGATTTTTCAGGACAAATTTGGAATATCACATTGCCTGAAACACCTTCTAATATAAATCCCGTCTGGGCTGTAAATGCACTATCAAGTTTTACAACAAAGCCATTCCCTTTTGTAGTCCCCTTTAATATAATATTATTGCCAAAATTAACTGTGTCGAATAACATCCCGCAAATTGTGATATTATCAGCATTATCTAACCGGAAATCCTGGATAGGGGCTGGTATATTTTTTGAATAAATGAGGCTGCCATCCGGTCTTAACTTGTATATGTATTCTGAAAAAGTATCTTCCAAAATAAAATAAAGCTGGTTATTTTGATCTAGTATAATATGGTTTAAATTGTTTTGACTCAAGGGAATTTGCAGACCAGGATAATTTTTTCCCCAGCTTAACTGCCCGTCCATTTTAAAGTTGCCAACATAGGTGCTATACCAAAGATCATACTGACTATATGGTTTAATAGTATCGTAAGGATTTGCCCGATATGATGTGCTTCCAATTGTCAATGAATCACGATAGGAAATTGCAACATTTACGGAAGCATTTTTATTCATAGCAATTCCATCTATTTCATCAGCAGTGGTAATAGCTCCTAAAATACTGGCTTGCTGCCATAAACCTGAAGTATCACATTCAGCAAGAAAAATTTGCGTCCAGACCTTATTGTTGATATTGTTAGGAATAGGATGTTTTGAATCTGCTGGAAGCGTAATATTGCCGAAACTAAGCGCACCTGGAAGAGCAGCGCAGACAATTATATTTCCGTCAGGCGTGATGTTGATAGCGCCCTCATAAGGGTAAGCTGCAATTATCCATGAAGAATCTGAAGAATGAATTGTGGCTTTCCAGATTAAAATACCTTCAGGAGAAATTTTAACAAGGGACGGGTCTCCAATTTTTATAATATTGTTAGATGATTCGGCAAAAGAACTTGAATCCTCCACAAGGAAATAAGAATTACCGGATTTGTCAACAATAATATTTGAGGCTGGATTGTAAGGACCCCAACCTATTATCTTATGTTCCCATTCCCAGGTTTGAGATTTTGCCACTAAAGGCAAAAGGAGTAATAGAAAATATAAAAGCTTCCTTTTCATGCAGTTGGATATTGCAATTTAAGGAATACATATAAGCTTTCCAAAACTATTTCAGGACTGAAAAACCTATAAGGTTTCAAAAACCTTATAGGTTTGGCTGAAAGTTGCAACAAATCCCAAAATATTTTCCATTCTTCTCCTCAGGGTCTCCCGCAATACCGATCTATATTCCGAACCGTATAAATTAAGGGGACCCTGAGGTATACGCGCAAGCAAATTATGTTTTGGCGAGACTATATATGCGCTGCTAATTTAACAAGTCGCTCTCCTGGAGCTTAAATTGTTAGTATTTCTACAAACATTTGGCTCCCTTGGAGCCATTTTAGTGAGTATTCTAAAAAAAGTGCAACATTTTGAAAAATATTTTCGCTTGCAACGTATTGAAATAATTCAAGTTAAAAATTTATTTTCAATAGTACCCACCCAGTTTGGCATCTCACTATATATGTACATAAAAGGCGTAAGGAATTAGGCGTAAGGCGTAAGTGGCTGGCGCGGGAAAATCCTATGAATCTCATAAATCCCAAAAATCCTACTTGTCCCGCCTGTCCCGACCTCTTCGGGGACTTATTCGGGAGTTCAGACAATTATTCGGGAGCAGATCTCTTCCCGAGTAATCGGGACTCAAGATGACAAAAAAGAGATGAACAGATATGAAATCAGAAGAGCCAAACAGTATGCATGTATTACGTTCACTCAAATTATTAACAATGAATATATTAACTCAAAATAAAACAAAAAGCGTATGCATTTCCTGCAGAATGTACACCCAGATGAACACTTATACTATTGATTATAAATGTTTTAACCAATAAAATTCAAAAAAAACGATAAAATGTCCACCATTGTGTACACTTATACCATCACCCTCTCAACTGTTTATACGGCTGGGGCTGTGTACAGGAAATGGTATAGGTGGGAGTCTGGGCGAATAGAAATTTTTTCTATCTTTGCAGCCCATATTTTTTGCGGATGTGGTGAAATTGGTAGACACGCACGTTTCAGAGGCGTGTGTCGCAAGACTTGTGGGTTCGAGTCCCACCATCCGCACTTTTTACCATTAACCTTTGAAAACTTACCAATTACCTTCTCCCTCTGGAGAAGGAATCAGGATGAGGCGACAAAAAAAGAGTTTTCAAAAATTCATTTCTCCTTATTCGTAGATAAACTTCTCTTCAAATTTATAGAACTCGTTTTTGAGTTCGTTAAATTTGGTTTTGAAAGCTTTTACCTGCTTGTCCATTTCCTGGTGTTGCTGCAGTTTATGATCGCTTTGCACATCTGCCAGCGATTTGTCATGTGCAGTGATATTTTTGGCCATTTTATCAAATTCCTCCTGCATATTATCGAACCTGCTTTGAAATTCCTCCATTTTTTCTGTATCAGGGCCCAGTTTTATGCCTTCCACCAATCGGATCAAAACGCGGCTGAAATAGATAAGTTCATTATGCCAGTTGGTTACTTCCTGCATCCATTCGTAATGATCTTCGTGCAGGCTTTCGATGCTTTTATGCTCCATGCTATTGTTATTTTTAAAGTAAAAAAGTTGTTTCCGGTTCCGTGCTTATTCGGATATTCGCAGTTCCAAATAATGAAACAAAATTAAGATGATTTTACATCAATTTGAAGCAAAGGGCTTATCTCATTTTTCTTATGCCATCGGCGATGCCACTGGCGGTGAAATTGCCATTATAGATCCTGAAAGGGATGTGCAAACCTATTTATCGTATGCTGCTGCGCATGGCCTGAAAATAAAATACATCCTTGAAACTCATATTCATGCGGATTTCGCCTCGGGAGCAAAGGAACTTGGCGAGATTACCGGTGCCGAACTGCTGCTGTCTTCCTATGATGAGGGGCAAAAGTTTGTCTATCAGTTTCCACATACACCTGTTAAAGATGGCGATGTGTACCATGTAGGCAAAGTAAAAATTGAAGTTTTGCATACACCAGGCCATACACCTGAGCATATTTCTTTCCTCGTTTATGACCACGAAACCCCGGGGGCTGATCCGGAAGCATTGTTTTCGGGTGATTTTTTGTTTATAGGTTCTGTAGGAAGGCCTGATCTCCTCGGTGATGATGATAAGTTGCCCCTGGCTAAAATGCAGTTTCATTCTGTTACAGAAAAGCTAAAAAACCTGCCTGATGCTCTCAAAATATATCCTGCACATGGTGCCGGTTCCCTTTGTGGTGCGGGGATGAGCAAAGCATTGTCATCTGTAATGAGCGATGAACGTATGTTCAATCCCTATTTGCAAAACCTGAGCGAAGCGGAGTTTGTTGACAGGATTCTGGGTACTGTTCCCCCATTCCCGGAATACTACCTTCGCATGAAACGCATCAATTCCGAAGGAGCTGATAGTCTTAAGGGATTGCCTGACCCTCAACCGTTGAGCCCGGAAGAATTTTTAAAGATCGTAGAAAAAAAGGAAGCTATAATAGACGTTCGTCACCCGCTCACATATGGCGGTGGCCATATAGAACAGGCATTAAACATCGGTATGGGTGACCAGCTGGGTTTCTGGGGAGCATGGTTTATTCCTTATGACAGGCCTATTTACCTGGTTCTTGATGATGAATCCAAACTGAAAGGGTATGTCCGTGACCTTGTACGCGTAGGGCTTGACAATGTAACTGGATATCTTGCCCCGAATTTTTCATCCTGGGTAAACAGGGGTAATGATTTTCAGGACCTGCCGCAGGCATCTGTACATGCGATGAAAGACCTTGCAGAGTTCGGCGAAAAGATGACCGTAATAGATGTGAGGAGTGATAGCGAATTTGAAGAAGGCCATGTAAAAGGTGCAAAACATATTTACCTGGGCTATGTTACGAAGCGGCTCAAAGACCTGCCCGGAAAAGAAGATGCTATTTTCTGTATCTGTGGCGGTGGTTCAAGATCAAGCCTGGCTGCGAGTGTACTATTGCAACATGGATATGAAAATGTATATAATGTTTTTGGCGGAATGACTGCATGGAAGGCGGCAGGATACCCGGTGGAGAGTAAGAAGTAATTGGTGAGAGGTGAGAAGTGAGAGGAACTTGTAAATTATTTTCGTATTTTACTAATCCCTTACGCCTTCTAATTGTATTATCCCCATTCCTTTAAAAACAAATGAATCAGTGACATTTGGATGGGTTTTAATGGTTTTCCAGGCCCGGTTCATTCCGGTTGACCAGAAAATATCATCAAAAATAATGATGCCTCCCTTGACAAATTTAGGGAGTATCATTTTGAAATAATGCAGTGTTGCTTCTTCCTGGTGATGCCCGTCAATAAAGGCGAAATCGAGACCGGTGGTCTTTTGTAAATATTCAGGGAGCACATCCTGAAACTTGCCTTGAACCAGGCTCACATTGTTTTCAAGGCCCAGTTCTTTAATATTTTGTGTTGCAATTTTTGCCCTTTCAGGAGAACCTTCAAAACTCGTAAGCGTGCCATGCCCGTTATGCCTGAGCGCCATTCCTATATAAGCTGTAGAAATACCGAGGCAGGTGCCAAGCTCCATACAATGTGTAGGTTTAATGGTTTTAATCAGGGAATAAAGGAAATGGCACTCACTTTCCGTTTTACTCATAATACTGCATATATCACTGATTTTCTCAGTACTTGCAGTTTTGGGAAGAATATTAGATCCCCGTCCAAATTCTGTAACGGATATTACTTCAGGACTTCGCAGCAATGTTTTTCGAATGCTTTCAATGGCTGAGATGTCTGCTTTTTCTAAACTGGAAAAGCTGTTCTTAAAATGGGAGCCTATGGCTTTATCAATCTTATCTGCAGTGCCACCAGTGAACAAAGCCACTGTGGTACGTGGATAATAACTTACAGCGGATAAAAGATACCTTAAAACAAGTCCTGGATTAAAGGAGGGCATCAGGCATAAACCCCCATGTTGGCGAATTTATCGATCCGCTGCATGATCCTGGTTTCAGGATCCATAGGGATGAGTTCTTTGAGATGCTTTTTAATTTCCATTTTCACGCTACTGAAGGTTTTTTCAGGATCGTTATGAGCGCCGCCCAGAGGTTCCCTGATGATGCCATCAATGAGACCTTGTTTGAGCATTTTATCAGAAGTAAGCTGAAGTGCTTCTGCAGCCTGTTCTTTATAATCCCAGGAACGCCATAATATAGAAGAGCACGATTCCGGCGAAATAACGGAATACCAGGTATATTCCAGCATAAGTACTTTATCTCCCACCCCTATACCAAGTGCACCACCAGACGCGCCTTCGCCAATAATGATACAGATAACAGGAACTTTAAGTACCGCCATTTCTCTCAGGTTCATGGCAATGGCTTCACCCTGCCCGCGTTCTTCAGCTTCAAGGCCGGGGAAAGCGCCCGGGGTGTCAATAAAGGTAACAATAGGTTTGTTAAACTTTTCGGCCAGTTTCATAAGTCGCAAAGCTTTACGATAGCCTTCAGGATTAGGCATCCCGAAATTTCGGAACTGCCTGTCCTTGGTGTTCCGCCCCTTTTGCTGCCCGATCACCATCACTGATTGTCCGTCAATTGACGCGAACCCCCCTATCATGGCTTTGTCGTCTTTTACATTCCGGTCACCATGCAATTCGATAAAGTTCTGTGTAATATTCTGGATATAATCCAGCGTATAAGGACGTTCCGGATGGCGGGAAATCTGAACTTTTTGCCAGCCGTTGAGGTTGCTGTAGAGTTCTTTTTTTAGTTTTTCTATGGATGAAGCAAATTCGTCAAGGGTTTGGTTTTTAGTGCCATTCTGAACACCTTTTTCAGAGGATTCCCTGGCCTTTTCCAACTGTTTTTCAAGCTCGTAAACTTCCTTTTCAAAATCTAATACAACCATGTTTTCGAAATAATTGGAGAACAAAGATAATAGAATCCATCGAAAATACAATAAAAAAGAAGCGGTACATGAAGCCTGAACCTATGTAAATATTTCATTATAAATAGAATAATCAACTAATTCTCAATCCTGATTGATTTACTCAAATATCTATACTGCTTCAAAATACAATATCCCTCTTGAGAAATAAAAGATGTATTTTCTATAATAAAGGGTTAGTTCTTCAGCTTTTTTTATGACATGTCTTGTTTATGAGGTCCCACATCAATGGTTCTTATATTTCTGCACTAAATTTGACACCTCAATTTCAATTCCAAACATGTATAAAAATCTCTTTTTCACGCTCACACTTTCATCATTGATTTTGACTTCCTGTAATACAATGAAGGAAGATAACAGGTTATCTTCCAAAATTCCGGATCGATTAGAAACCAGCCAGGTGCTATCCAACCATTTTTCGCAGGTAAACCAGACCTCCACGAACGGTCTTGAGCGAATAGAGCCTAAAGCACCGGGCCTAGAAGCTATATTTGATCCAAAATCTATGCTGGTATGTACAAATATTTCATTGAAGGAAAGAATTATACAGCCTCAAATACAGAAAAATGCTTTTACTGGTATCGCATATGCAAGGGTTCAAAATCAGGCAAAAACGATAACCCGGATCATCTATAACCCTGCATTTGAATCCCATATATGCAGTATCAAAGACAAAACCCCGCCTGATTATGGGCAAGTTTCTTCATTTTTTATGGTTTTTGGCGCATTGGTGATCATAGCCGTAGCATTGATCAATCCGGCACTATTACTTACTGTAGGTGTAGCCGTATTATGTCTTGTACTTTTTATTGCAGGTATAGCCGCATTTTTCTTCTGGCTTCGAAATAAAAATAATTCAGCACCATGGGGAATGTCTTATGGGGATTTTGCTCTTATATTTTTGCTGGCTGGCGTAGTTGCCCTGGCGTTTGCGGCCTGGTTGGTTTACTATTTTTCATTTTTATTATTAGCCGGGGCAATCGTATTGGGCATTTTATGGCTCATTCATTTGAAGGATAAGTTTGACGTTCCTCAGGATAAATAATCAGGTCGTTTAGATTCGTCGACATTTGTTTCCCATATAAAATCATTTCAGGTTAACCGGATAACCTGTGAGATATTAAATCTGCTTGATTTTGTTGTCTGTTATTGGCAAATAGCATTCTTTAATATGATGAATATCATACCTTAATATGTTTTCAGCATCGAACTTTGTTTTCTGTTAATCAATAGATGAATCAGTAAACAAGAGCAAAATGAAAAAGGCATTAATTTTTTATTTGAGTGCAGTTTTGGTTGTGGTTTTATTGAGTACATGCGAACACAAACCCGATATTGTTCCAGCCTTAAAACCTATAGTTGATACAACCCATCCCGTAGCTATATGTAGTCCTGATACAATCTATTTTACAAATACCATCCTTCCATTGATTGTTTCAAATTGTGCAATGACAGGTTGTCACGATGCTATAACACATGCTGAAGGGTTGAACCTAACGAGCTATAGCCAAATAATAAAATACGTCTCACCGGGCAACCCAACCGGAAGCCGCTTGTATAGGAACATGATTGGTTTAGATGATATTATGCCTCCGGCAGGCCCTTTATCCCAGGCGCAACTGGACGCATTTAATAAATGGATCACACAAGGAGCAAAAAACAATACCTGCAACGATGGTGGCGGCCCCTGCGACACGATGAATGTTTCATTTAGCGCTTCTCTTGTACCTGTTATCAATAACTATTGCAAAGGATGCCACAATGCTTCTACTTCTTCGGGAAGTGTAAATCTTGACAATTACAACGGGGTTTTGACAGTGGCAAACAATGGTCAACTCATAGGTGGTATTACCGGAAAACTATCTGCAATGCCCAAGTACGGTCAGCCATTATCCTCGTGTAATATCAGCAAATTCCGTCAGTGGATCAAAGAAGGGGCTAAGAATAACTGACCCAGCTACCCTGTGCGCCTTGCCTGCAGACGGGCAGGGCTAAACATGATATAACGTTATTTCCTGTGTTTATAATAGGAAAAATCAGCCATTGCGAATATCCATTGTAGAGACAAGGCAATGCCTTGTCTCCTCCATCAAACCATATTCTATTTCGAAATACAAACCTTAGGAGACAGGGTACTGCCCTGTCTCTACAATACCAATATGTTATTTTATCCAACAGTAAGACAATACGACCGGCGGTTTGCAGATTATTTGATAACGATTCCCAAAACTTTCGCAGCAGGTTGCAAATTATAAGGAAAAAGTCCATATCTTTGCAAACTATTTAATAAGACAAGAACTAACAATACGCAGCGATGTATTTGGATACGCAGAAAAAACAAGAGATTTTTACAGAATTCGGTAAGTCAAAAACCGATACGGGCTCGGCAGAAAGCCAGATCGCCCTTTTTTCAACGAGGATCAACCATCTTACGGAACACTTGAAAAAGAACCGTAAAGATTTCAATACACAGCAAAGCCTGCTCAAACTCGTAGGTAAGAGAAGACGATTGCTCAACTACCTCACCAAGGAAGACATTTTCCGCTACAGGGAGATCATCTCCAAACTTGGAATCAGGAAATAACGATTCGCATCGAGAGAAAAGGCGGTTACAAGTAATCGCCTTTTTTGCTTTTTTACATATATTTACTTCTCCTTAATTTTCACAATACAGATGGAAAAACCACAGGTATACTCCCAGGTGATCACCCTTGATGATGGCCGTACGATAACTATTGAAACAGGAAAACTTGCCAAACAGGCTGCCGGTGCAGTTACAGTTCGCATGGACGATACGATATTGCTTGCTACTGTTGTAGCTTCAAAATCACCTAAAGAAGGGATCGACTTTTTGCCCCTGACGGTGGACTACCAGGAAAAATATGCTGCTACCGGACGTTTCCCGGGCGGTTTTTTCAAAAGAGAAACAAGATTATCTGATACGGAAGTACTCATCAGTCGTTTGGTTGACCGTGCCATCCGCCCCCTGTTCCCTGACAATTACCACTACGAAACCCAGATCATGATCAGCGTATTATCTGCTGACCAGAATGTAATGCCCGATTCATTGGTGGGATTGGCCGCTTCTGCTGCCCTTACTGTATCCAATATCCCTTTCGAAGGGCCGATATCTGAAGTTCGCGTATGTAAAATTGATGGACAGCTGGTAGTAAACCCATACCTGGAAGACAAAGAACGTGCTACCATTGACATTATCGTTTCCGGCTCCGCAAACGATATAAACATGGTAGAAGGCGAAATGCAGGAAGTGAGCGAAGCTGAAATGCTGGAAGCCATTAAAGTAGCTCACGAAGCTATTAAAAAGCAATGTGCCAGCCAGCTTGAACTACAGGCCAAATGCGGCAAGCCGAAATTTGCGGTTGAACCGGCTCCCGAAAATGAAGAACTAAAGAAATCAGTTCATGATATGTTTGCAAAGCAGATCTATGAGATTGCAATGCGCGGCACCAATAAAGATGAAAGAAGCGAAGCATTTGATGCTTTGATCACAACATACCTCGAAAGCCTGCCTGAAGATACCGAAATCGACAAGGCAATGGCTAAGAAATATTTCAGCAAGCTGAAAAAAGAGCAGATCAGGAACATGGTTCTTGACGAACGCCGCAGGCTTGACGGAAGAAAACTGAACGAAATACGTGGTATCTGGTGCGAAACTGATGTATTGCCAACCGTTCATGGATCAGCATTGTTCCAACGTGGGGAAACGCAGGCATTGGCAAGCGTAACACTCGGCACCAAACTCGATGAACAGATGATAGATGGAGCCCTTTATCAGGGATACTCTAAATTCCTGCTCCATTATAACTTTCCGGGCTTTTCAACCGGTGAAGTAAAACCAAACCGAGCACCTGCCCGTCGTGAAGTGGGCCATGGTAACCTTGCCCTACGGGCTTTGAAACCGGTAATGCCGGATATTGATGTGAATCCTTATACGGTAAGAATCACTTCCGATGTACTGGAATCAAATGGTTCTTCATCAATGGCAACCGTTTGTGCAGGAACACTGGCCATGCTGGATGCAGGGATTAAATTAAAGAAATCAGTTTCAGGTATTGCCATGGGACTTATTTCCGGTGAAAACGGAAAATATGCAATTCTATCAGATATCCTGGGCGATGAAGATCACCTGGGCGATATGGACTTTAAGGTTACCGGAACTTCAGACGGTATTACTGCCTGCCAGATGGACCTTAAAGTAGATGGATTGAGCTATTCTGTAGTTGAAGAAGCCCTTGAACAAGCAAGACAGGGTCGTTTGCACATCCTAGGTATTATGAATGAAGTTCAGCCTGTGGCCAGAGAAGATTATAAATCATTTGTACCAAGAATTGAAAGATTCACGGTAGATAAAGAATTCATCGGCGCCATTATAGGTACCGGTGGTAAGGTTATCCAGGCCATCCAGAGAGAAACCGGAACGGTTATCTCTATTGATGAGGTGGACAATATGGGAGTGGTAGAAGTTTCATCTCCTGATAAAACAGCCATGGAAGCCGCAATCAATTGGATTAAAGGTATCATTACCGTACCTGAAGCGGGAACAGAATATGACGGGACAGTGAAATCCATCCAGGACTTCGGGGCATTTGTTGAATTCTTACCCGGAAAAGAAGGTCTGTTACATATATCTGAAATTACATATGACCGTCTGCCAAGCATGGAAGGCGTATATAAACCTGGTGATAAAGTTCATGTGAAATTGCTTGAAGTGGACCAGAAAACAGGCAAATTCAGACTTTCTGTAAAAGCATTGCTCCCAAAACCGGAAGGATATGTAGAGCGTGAGCGCGCACCGAGAAGCAATGACCGTCGTGATGATCGTGGACCTAGAAGAGATGATCGCGGCCCGAGAAGAGACGACAGAGGGCATGGCGGTTATGACCGTGACCGTCGTGATGATCGTGGCCATGACAATCGCAATAGCAATAATCACAATGATGGCCCACGCAGAGACGAGGCACCACGTGAAAACAACCAGAACAATAATGATCGCCCGCAGCATAATGATGGCGGCGGACAGGAATAATATCTTGATTAAGATTTGACAATCCTGAAAGTTCGGGATTGTCAAATCTATATTCGATATTTGCTAAAAATTTAGCAAACATTGTCACATCTTATCGCTCCCTCCATTCTTTCCGCTGATTTTGCGAACCTCGGCAGGGATGTCGAAATGATCAACCACAGTGATGCCGATTGGTTTCATGTAGATATCATGGACGGTGTATTTGTCCCTAATATATCATTTGGGTTTCCGGTCGTTTCAGCGATTAAGAAATTGGCCAAAAAGCCTTTGGATGTTCACCTGATGATCGTTCAGCCTGAGCGTTATATCAAAGATTTCAAAAATGCAGGTGCTGACATTCTTACCGTTCATTACGAAGCCTGCACCCATTTACACCGTACCATTCAGCAGATCAAGGAAGAAGGGATGAAAGCCGGCGTTTCACTCAATCCACACACGCCTGTTATGTTACTTAAAGATATCATTCCATATCTTGACCTTGTATTGATTATGTCAGTGAATCCCGGATTTGGCGGGCAGAAGTTCATAACGCATTCCTTAACAAAGCTCGGAGAAACAGCACAACTTATTGCAGAGAGCGGATCTCAGGCAATCGTTGAAATTGATGGAGGTGTGAGCCTGTCAAACGCAGATGATATCATTAAAGCAGGTGCAAAGGTACTTGTGACGGGCAATGCCGTATTCAGCACACCTGACCCAGAAGCCACAATTAAAGAATTCAAAGACAGGGGATGAAATCATTAACCCTAAATACACCCAAACAAAGCATTAATAATGTGATGGTTGGTGAAAATGTCAGGATTTTCGATTTTGTAAATGCCTATGGCTGTTCAATAGATGACGGTTCTAAAATAGGAGCCTTTGTTGAGATACAGAAAGGCGCTTTCATTGGTAAAAACTGCAAAATTTCAAGCCACACATTTATCTGTGAAGGGGTTCATATCAAAGACAATGTATTTGTAGGGCATAATGTAACCTTTATAAATGATAAATTTCCTAGAGCAACCAATCCCGACGGCTCCATGCAAACAGATGCCGACTGGAAACTCGAAGAAACTATTGTTGAAGAGGGCGCTTCCATAGGGTCCAGTGTTACAATACTTTGCGGGATAACCATCGGCAAAAACGCAATTGTTGGCGCCGGATCTGTAGTCACAAAAAATGTGGCCCCGGGTACCACTGTGGCCGGTAATCCTGCAGGGATTATTAAGAAAACATCTTGAAATTTCCTTTGTTTCTTGAGGGATGAGCGTTTCATGAAAATGTTCCTGAATATCAGTCATTAAAGAAATATATATTTGCAGAAGATAATATTAAAATGAAAGATTCAGGTACGATCAATATCGGTATAATAGGTTATGGATACTGGGGTACAAACCTGGTCAGGAATTTCTCAGCAGTTCCCGATTGCAGGGTTGCTATGGTTAGTGATCTGAGAGAAGAACGACTCCAGTTGATAAACAGAGTTTATCCTTCAATCAAAACCACTAAAAATGTCGAAGAGTTAATTAAGAGTCCTGACATAGATGCTATAGTTATCGCTACCCAGGTTTTCACGCATTATGAACTTGGAAAAATGGCTTTAGAACAAGGCAAACATGTGCTTCTTGAAAAGCCGATGACAGATAGTACGGCACATAGCGAGGAATTAATTGACATTGCAGATCGAAGTAATAAAGTATTGATGGTTGATCACACTTTTCTTTATACCGGAGCTGTGAGAAAAATGAAAGAACTGGTTGAAAATCATGATCTCGGGAAACTGAATTATTTTGATTCGACGCGAATTAATCTTGGCCTTATTCAACAGGATATTAATGTATTATGGGATCTTGCCCCACATGATATTTCTATTCTTAACCATCTCATTTCAGAAAGGCCGGTAAGCGTTCAGGCCACCGGTATATCGCACATACACAATGGTATTGAAAACATTGCCTATCTCACTGTGAACTACAATAATGGCTTTATTGCACATTTCAATTGCTCCTGGAGTTCCCCTGTAAAAATAAGGATGATGCTTTTGGGCGGAGATAAAAAAATGGTTGTTTTCAATGATGTGAATCCGGGCGAAAAAATCAAAGTCTACGATACCGGGTTTAAGATCGAAAATGACGAAGACAAACGAAATCTTTTGTTTTCATACCGTTCAGGTGACATCTATGTTCCAAAAATTGATGAATCGGAATCCTTACTCAATATGGCTAAAGATTTCATTGGGGCTATAAAAAACGGAACAAAACCTGTATCTGATTCTGATTCCGGGCTTTGGACAGTGAGAATTTTGGAGGCATCCCAAAAATCCATCAAAAACAAAGGAATGGAAGTCCTGTTATAGGTTGATTCTATTTTAATCCCGGCTTTAATTTCATGTCTAATTATTTAACTTTGCATAGATTGCACTATCAAAGAAATTAAATCATTACGGATTAAAATGATCCGTAAATTTCAGTTAGTAATATGGAAAAAATTCCTTTCCTTGATCTCAAAAAACAATATCTTCCTATCAGGGACGAAATAAGAACAGCAATTGACGAAGTGCTGGATAATACAGCATATTCTCACGGGCCTTTTGTTGAAAAATTTGAAAAAGACCTGGCAAGTTATTGTGGAACCCGTTATGCTTTAGGCGTTAACTCAGGCACATCTGCTTTGCATCTGGCCATGATGGCTTTGGGTATCGGTCCTGGTGAGGAGGTTATATTGCCCGCAAATACATTTATTGCAACGGCCTGGGGTGTTTCTTATTTAAATGCAATACCGGTTTTTGTGGATTGTGATCCCGAAACCTGGAATATTGATCCTTCAAAAATTGAAGCTAAAATTACGTCGAAAACCAAAGCAATCATAGGCGTTCATTTGTATGGGCAACCTTTTGATATAGAAGCTGTAGCAGCTATTGCAAAAAAACACAACCTGCTTATGATTGAAGATTGTGCCCAGGCAATTGGTGCAGAATACAAAGGCAAAAAAACGGGCGGATTCGGAGAAATGGGATGCTTTTCATTTTACCCGGGGAAAAATCTTGGGGCCTATGGAGAAGGCGGCGGTATAACAACTAACAACGAAATCTATTCTAAACATATTCAAAGCCTTCGTAATCATGGGAGTGTGGAACGGTACTATCATGATGAAATTGGATATAATATGCGCATGGATGGAATCCAGGGAGCGGTTCTGGGCGTAAAGCTCAAATATATTGACGGTTGGAATCTGAGAAGGAAACAGATTGCCGCTATGTATCAGAAAGGTATTGTAAACGAGAAAATTAAAATGCAATATCAGCCCGAATGGAGTGACAGTATTTATCATTTATTTGTGATTACAACCGAAAAACGTGAAGCCTTAATGAAACACCTGCAGGCTGAAAATATTTTCCCAGGATTACATTATCCTGTACCATGTCATTTACAGAAAGCATATAAAGAACTGGGGTATAAAAAAGGTGATATGCCTCATTCTGAATATCTTGCAGAGCATTGCCTATCTTTACCCATGTTTGCTGAATTGCGCAATGATGAAGTGGAAAGAGTGATAGAAAGGATCAACGCCTATTAACCATGCTTAAGGACAAGCTAAAAAGACAAATCACTGATCTCGAACTTGATCTGAAAGGCAGGGTTGTTCTTACGGAAGCCGCATCAGGAGCATATATAGTAACGCCGGTCATGGCGGCAATGGCAGGGGCCAAAGTTTATGCTTATTCAAGGACAACCCGGTACGGAACTATAGACCAGGTATTTAGCGCTACTGAAAAATTAATGAGAGAGACTGGAGATGATCTGAATATTCATTTTGTAGAAGAATTAAGTCCTGAGGTCATATCACAAGCAGATATCATTACCAATTCGGGGCATTTAAGGCCTCTTGATCAGGAAAAACTTAAGTATGTAAAAACAGGGACAGTCATTCCTTTAATGTATGAAGCCTGGGAATGGAGAGCTGGAGATCTTGATCTTAATTATTGCAGACAAAAAGGAATACTAATAGGAGCAACCAACGAAAGGCACTCTGATGTTGATGTTTTCAATTACCTGGGAGACATGGCATTAAAAATGATTTTTGATGCCGGACTGACGCCATATCGAAATAAATTTGTTTTGATTTGTAATAATGATTTCGGCCCGTTTATCGCTAAAACACTTACACCTGTCTGCGAAGGATTGGGCATAATCGACTTGCTGGAAAACAAATCAAAATACCCTGATGGAATAACATGGCTGAGTGATTTCCCTGAAGTAAATATTAATAAAGAATTCAGGAATTGCGAGGCAATTATATTTACTGCATATCCATTTGACAATAAATGGATTGGTTCAGGAACAGATATTGATATTAATAAAATAAAAAGTAATTTTTCAAATCCTTTTATTTTAAGATTTGCAGGTGATATTGATGAAGCTGAATGCCTGAGAAACAATTTAAAATTTTATCCAGAACACGTGTATAGCGGGCATATGGGTATATTGCCTTCTGAAATCGGATTCGATCCGATTATCAGGTTGCAGGCAGGTGGATTAAAGGTTGGAGAGTTGCTTTTGCAGAATAAAACGGAATTTCGAGGTATTAAATTAGTTGATCTGTTATAAATGAGCTTGGAAAAAAATAAAGAGGACAAGTTGTCTAACCTTAATTTTGATAAATTCAGGGCTTTAGCCAGGGATAATTCTTTATCCATGTATGAAAAAATTGGCTTCTATGATAAATTCAGAGAAGGTAAAGAAAAAGTTATTTTTGAAGATATCCTGACAAAACTTAAAAATCTTTCCGGAAATGGAAAGACGGTCATAGATATTGGTTGTGGCTGCAGTGAATTACCAGTAATGCTGATTGAATTATGCAGGATTAAAGGACATCATTTAATCCTGATCGATTCAAAGGAAATGCTTGACCAGCTCCCGGATGCGGAATTCATTACAAAAATGCCCGCCCAGTATCCGAAAGATTGTGAAGAATTGTTCAAAAATTTCAGTGGTAAGGCGGATGCTATTCTGATATACAGTGTATTACACTATATTGTGGAAGAAATAAATCTGATGGAATTTCTTGATAAGACGATGAGCCTGCTCAGTGATAAAGGAGAAATTTTAATTGGGGATATACCAAATGTTTCCAAGCGCAACCGTTTCTTCAGTTCGAAATCCGGGATTGAGTTTCATCAACAAAACAATAATACTGAAGATCTTCCTGAAGTGAAATTCAATAGTTTGGAGAATAATCAGATAGACGATGCAATGCTCTTTTTCATATTGGCACGCTGCCGCAATTCCGGTTTTGATTCCTATCTTTGTCAACAGGATGCATCATTGCCAATGGCAAATCGCAGGGATGATATTTTAATTGTAAAACCTTAATTGCAGCTGATTTATGGCTTCAGAAATTGAAAAAAATAAAAAGCTGATTCTTTTTGGATACACAGAGTTTGCTGAAATAGCATACGAATATTTTACTTACGATTCCGAATATGAAGTCTGTGGTTTTTGTGCCGAAAAAGCGTTTATGACCAAGGATTCCTTGTTTGGTTTACCCATTGTACCATTCGAAGAAGTTGAAAATCATTTTCCCCCGGAAGAGTATTATTTTTATGCCGCAAGTGTATACACCAAACTAAACCGACTTCGCAAACGCATTGCCGACACAGCCAAAGAAAAAGGATATAGACTTGCATCCTATATCAGTTCTCATGCCTTTGTATGGCGCAATGTAAAGATAGGGGAACATGTTTTTATTTTCGAAGACAACACAGTGCAGCCATTTGTGGAATTGGGCAACAATATTGTATTGTGGAGCGGTAACCATATTGGTCATCATTCTGTTATCAAAGACAATTGTTTTATATCGTCACAGGTTGTTATATCAGGAGGGGTCACAATAGGGGAAAATTGCTTTTTTGGGGTAAATTCTACTGTGAATAATGCAATTACGGTTGGCAAAGATTGTATTGTTGCTTCAGGAGGTCTGATTTATAAAAACGTCCCTGAAAACAGAATTGTGAAGGGTAAAGAAATAACAGATCAGAGTGCTAAAGCTTACTGGGGGGTAGAAGACAATACATGAAATGGGCTAAGAAAGGAAGGATATTCGTACCTGATCAAAGTCTTTGGTGGGCTAAGCAATATGCCGGTATCCCGACAGTAGAAAATATTGATGATAAGTTCTTCAGGATTTATTATTATTCTATGGATGAAAACATGGATGGCAGAATCAGCTTCATTGATGTTGACATTGATGATCCATCCAGGATCATCAATATCGAAAAAGAACCCATTCTGGATATCGGTTCAATCGGAACTTTTGATGATAGTGGCATATGCCCTTCCTGTATCATCACAATCAATAATAAAAAGCATCTTTATTATCTAGGTGTCCAAAGGTGTGAAAAAGCCCCATATATGTATTTTGCAGGCGTAGCCATCCAGGAAGATGATGGGAAATTTTATAAACATGCCAGGACACCTATACTGGATCGTACATCTTATGAGCCGTTTACAAGATCGGCAACTTCAATTATTTTTGATGAAAGTAAATACCGCATGTGGTATGTTTCTGCATTTTCATGGATAACTTTTAACAATAAACCCTGCCCGGCTTATATTATCAAACATGCCGAATCTGATAACGGAATCGATTGGTCAACTGATGAAAAGGTATGTATAGGGCCTGATAATCCTGACGAATTCGGGTTTGGCAGGCCGTGGGTTATAAAGGAAAATGGGATCTATAAAATGTGGTATTCCATCAGGTCATATTCCAAGCCTTACGAAATCGGGTATGGAGAATCATTGGATGGTTTAAACTGGATTCGAAAAGATAATGAAGCAGGAATTTCGAGATCTGTCTCTGGTTGGGATTCTGAAATGATATGTTACCCATGCGTAATTGATGCACACGGGAAAAGATATATGTTCCACAATGGCAATCGTCATGGTTCTACTGGGTTTGGATATGCAATACTTGAATCAGAATAATGCAGGTAAAAAAATATAGTCCGGAAGACAGCAAACTCTGGGATAAATTTGTCAGGGAAAGTAAAAACGGCAATTTCCATCTCGAACGAGGATTTATTAATTATCATGATGACAGGTTTGCAGATCATTCTTTGATTGTATTTGATGAAAATGAACCGGTTGCGTTAATGCCTGGGAATAGGATCGATAAAAACTATTACAGTCATAGCGGACTTACTTATGGGGGATTTCTCATACTGCCGTCATGCAGGATGACCCAATTTATCGGAATTGCAGAAGTTGTTTTTGATTATTTAAAGGCTAATGGATTTGATAAACTTATCTATAAAACCATCCCTTATATCTACCATCAACTGCCTTCAGAAGAAGACCGGCATGCCTTATTTATTGCTGGGGCTAAAGTGATAAAGCGTGATATTCTACCGGTTTTGGATATGCGAAACAGGCCTGAATACCAGGAGCGAAGGAAACGCAGCATTAAAAAAGCTTTGAACAACAATGTTCTTGTCAAGGAAACACCAGACCTCGGATCTTATTGGGAGATCATTGATAAACTGCTTTTATCTTACGGTACTAAACCGGTTCATTCACTGGCAGATATGAATTATCTCAAAACCAATTTCCCTGAAAATATAAGATTATTTGCAGCTTGTAATAACGAAGAAATGATTGCAGGGGTCCTTGTGTTTGAAAGTGTAATGGTAGCCAGGTCACAATATATTGCAGCTACAGAAACAGGGAAGAATTCAGGCGCGCTTGATCTTATTTTTAATCACTTATTCAACAATATTTATCAAAATAAGCGATATTTCGACTTTGGAACTTCGACCACTTATGGAGGATACAAATTAAATCCGGGTATCAGTGATCAGAAAGAAGGCTTTGGTGCCCGGTCGATTGTACAGGATACTTATGAACTGGATTTATCAAAATGGGAAAGCGGAAAATATAATAGCGTAATAAAATGAAAAAGGTTTCAGTTGTTATTCCGGTTTACTTCGAAGAAAAGTCAATTCATACGCTTTTCGAGGAATTGCGAAAAATGGAAAGCGGTTTAACAAATCTTGGCCTTGAGCTTGAGCTGATCTTTGTAGATGATGGTTCCCAGGATAATACCGTAAAAATGCTTCTGGATTTAAAAAAAGATCGCCCTGAAACCAGGATTATCAAACTCACAAGGAATTTCGGGGCCATAAATGCATCAAAAACAGGCTTAAAATTTGTGACCGGAGATTGTTTCACAATAATAGCCGCTGATCTCCAGGATCCACCGCATTTGATCGTGGAAATGGCAGAAAAATGGCTGAATGGTTCAAAATATATCATCTGCACAAGAAACAAAAAAAGAGCAGACCCGTTAATGACGCGGATTTTCGCAAGCCTGTATTACAGGTTGATTAGGTTGTTTGTTGTTAAAGATTTTCCAAAAGGCGGTTTTGATATGGCCATGTGGGACAAAGAAATGCTGCCCTACATCCGCGATTGTTCAAAAAACATAAATAGGTCTTTGTACGCCCATTGGCTTGGATATAAAGCCGAGATAATAAATTACAACAGACCAGTACGAAAAAACGGGAAGTCGAAATGGACACTTGGGAAAAAATTCAATTTGTTTCTGGATTCATTTTTGGGTTTTTCCATATTACCCATCCGCCTTATTTCAGCTATCGGAATCTGTGTTTCTTTTTTAAGTTTCATTTACGGCATCATTATCATTATAGGGGCCATTTCAGGTACATTGGCCGTACAAGGATTTGCTACTATTGTTACACTGATTTCTTTTTTGCTGGGGTTGGTTATCATTATGTTAGGTGTTATCGGGGAATATATCTGGCGGATTTTTGATGAAGTAAACCAAAGGCCTGAAGCCATAATAGATGAAGTATATTGAATAGTACACGTTTTGTTTGAACTTGATTTTTAACTTAATAACAGGGAAAAATCATTCAAATCGATCTAAATTTGCGATTGAATAATCTTTAAAATAAACATGTCCAGCAAAATAGAAAACGCGAATATCTTCATTACAGGTGGTGCGGGATTCATCGGTTCATATGTTGTAGAACAATTGCTACTTCATAAACCTGCTAAAATTTATATACTCGATAATCTCATCCGGGGTAGTCTTGAAAACATGCGGAATTTTATAGATAATCCTATTATAGAATTTAACGAAGGAGATATCAGGGATACTGCTTTAGTTGATAAATTTATGTCGCAAAGCGACTTTCTTTTTCACATGGCGGCTTTGCGTATCAATGCCTGTGCAGCAGATCCAAGGGAAGGCTTTGAAGTGATGACAAAATCTACTTTTGAAATTGCAGAAAGTGCCAGGAAAAATAAGATCAAAAAAGTAGTTTATTCTTCAAGTGCATCCATCTATGGACTTGCACAGCATTTTCCTACACCCGAAACAGATAATCCATATGAAAACCAGACGTTTTATGGCGCTGCAAAAATGTTTGGAGAACAACTTTTCAGAAGTTATAAGCATATGTATGGTCTTGATTATGTTGCCCTGCGATACTTTAATGTTTTCGGGCCGCGAATGGACACTGATGGTAAATACACCGAAGTTATGATCAGGTGGCTTGATTGTATACGGGATGGTAAAAATCCGCTGATCTATGGGGATGGGTCAACCTCGATGGATTTTGTTTATGTAGAGGATGTTGCAAGGGCAAATGTAGCTGCGTTGATAGCCGATGTTACCGATGAAGCCTTCAACGTTGGGAATTGCCGCGAAACGTCTCTGAAGCAATTGCTTGAAGCATTATTGGCAGCAAACAATTCAAAACTTGAACCGCAGTTTGTCGCTGATAATACTGTTAATCCGGTAAGCAGAAGACTTGCAGATATTTCAAAAGCATCAGTGCTATTGAATTTTAAAGCTCAGACAACTCTTGAAGACGGATTAAAAAAGCTGTCGGAATGGTATTTTGAAAGAAAGTTAAATCCTATTTTATGATTCCGATAGCAAAACCTTATCTTACAACAGAAGAGGCACAGAATGCATATGATACAATCCTCACAGGATGGATCACCCAGGGCCCAAGGGTAGCAGAGTTTGAAGAAAAATTCGCAACTTATGTTGGCTCAAAATATGCGGTAGCAGTTTCAAACTGTACGACAGCACTCCATCTTGCCATGATCGTTGCCGGTATCGGGCCTGGAGATGAAGTGATCTGTCCTTCATTGAGTTATATAGCCACTGCCAATTCGATCACTTATGTTGGCGCTAAACCGATATTTGCTGAAATCGATCCTTTGAATTATAATCTTGATATAGAGGATGTTGAAAATAGAATCACGCCTGATACTAAAGCTATACTTCTTGTTCATCAAATAGGTATGCCCGCAGATATTGATAATTTTAAATTGCTTTGTGATAAGTATAATCTTAAATTAATAGAAGATGCGGCGTGCGCGGCCGGCTCAAGTTACAAAGGGAAAAAGATCGGATCACATTCTGAGCTGGTGTGTTTTTCGTTCCATCCCAGAAAGGTTATCACAACCGGCGATGGAGGTATGATAACCACTTCAAATGAAGATTATTATCATCGGTTGAAAATGCTTCGTCAACATGGTATGAGCATTAATGACAGGGTAAGGCACAATTCTGATAAAATTCTTTTTGAAGAACATGTGGAAATAGGATATAACTACAGAATGACGGATATCCAGGCATCTGTAGGAATAAAGCAACTTGAGAAACTGGATTTCATCGTTGGCGAAAGAAGAAAGATCGCTGAAAAATATCACGACGCTTTCCGAAGTCTAAATAATGTCAGGCTCCCAATCGAAAATACAGGCTATTTATCTAATTATCAGTCATTTTCAATTTATCTTAAAGAGAATTTCCCTTTAAGCAGAAATGATCTGATGCAAAAAATGCTTGATTCAGGTATTTCTACAAGAAGAGGTATTATGACCACACACAGGGAATTGGCATACAGGAATTATAACGGTATCAATAGCCTATCGGTTTCTGAACATGCGTCTGATAACAGTATTTTAATCCCGCTGTATTATCCCATGACAGATAAAGACATAAGTTTCGTGATTTCTACATTTTTGCAAAATGCGAGTGCGTAATCTAATCAGATTTGCAATGGCAATGGATCAACTATTCCAAGGAATGCGTATAAGAATAGTAGTATCGTGTACATGATGAAGTATGTTACAATTGTACCTTTCCACCTCCATTTTTTACCGGTTATTTGTTTTCCGATCGCATAAATTATGAATACCAGGCTGACAGACCTGAAAATAGCGAATGTATTTAATTCATCTGTTCGCGTTATTACTCCCCCCATTGTCGCAATAATTAAACCCAGCGAAGTATAGGCGGCCCCCAGTAAGATTCTTAAATCAATCATGGTAGGCAATTCTTTCTTCGAATCCATCCTGGCAGCAAGTTTTCGTCGTGGATTTGGAAACAGCATCATACTTATTCCGGGTACAGCAAACAATACGCCATCGATAAGCATAAGCTTGTTCAATTCATAAGTAAACAACATAATAATTTTCCCTCTCTTTCAAATTCTGATGTAAAATTCGACCAAATATTATACACGACAAAAATTTTTTTTCATAGCTAAGATTGTTTTGTAATACACTGGTTATTTTTGACATTCGGATATATAAGCGTACAATGTTTTAATTTTTCACTTGTGCACAAGAGGCATGAAATTGATTTTTTCGCATAAAATGGCATCCGCCATCTTTAAATGATCGATTTGAAAGCGTAAGGTTTTCAAAAAAGTGTATTGATTTTATTAGGTGATTTCTGTATATTTGAACCTCACCCCAAATACGCGTCAAAATGAATAAGCTATCTAAGCCACTGACTGTGACTTCTCTCATAATAAAAGTCTTTTGCTGCTCTTTGTTATTTTTTACAACCCAAGTAAGGGCGCAGCTATCAGGGACCTACACTATTGGCCCCACAGGCTCAAATTATAGTTCAATAGGTGCCGCTGTGACAGATCTCACCTCAAACGGTGTCAATGGTGCCGTTACGTTTAATGTTGCTTCTGCTACATATAGCGAACTGGTAACCATAGGGGCAATTACAGGTGCCTCCTCAACAAATACGATAACTTTTAAGGGAGCAGGAAGAGGAAAATCAATAATTTCACAAAGTTCCAGTTCAAGCGCAGTTTTATACATAAAATCAGCTTCTTATATAAATTTCATCGGTTTTACAATTCAAAACACGAATTCATCAGGTATCGCTCTCGAAGAATATGGTTCGAGTTATTGTTCAATTACAAACTCTAATCTTCTTGTCACCAAAGGAGCAAATAGCGGGAGCTATCCATTATACTGCTACAACGTTAATTACCTCACAACTAATAATTGCTATATATATGGCGGGTTTTACGGTGTATTTATAAATGGAAATGCAACCAATAGTTCATCTCCGCTTGGAAATTCCACATTTTCAAATAACAAGGTAGTTGAGTTTCAAACATATGGTTTTTTCATTTTTAATGTAAGTGGTTACTCTATAGCTAATAACGTTTACAACAGCAATACCATTGATTCGTCAAATAACAGTAGCGGCTATGGGTTTTTTACTGAATTAGAAACAGGGGCCACCTACAGCAATAACAGAGTTTTGGCTTCTGTGGCCAATTCATTTTATATTAACGAACCAAATTATTATGGATCAACATCTCCTTTTCAGGTTTATAATTCGTTTGTAACAGGGTATTCAAGTTATGGAATTTTTGTTTATGTACAAAGCGGAACGAACGTATCTCTCTCCTTTAATACGATCTACACAGATTCTACAATGAAACCGGTAGGTGGTATTTATGCCAACAGTACTACTTCACAGAGTTTAAGTATTGAAAGTAATATCATAGAGCAGCTTGTAGGTACAACCACAGGTACCAGCGGACTGATAATCCTTGCCGGAAGTGCTTCGTATTACAAGACAATTGATGGGAATGACATATTTACTCCAGGACCAGCTTATGCCAATTTGTTTGGGACTGCATATTATGATTATAGTAGTTATAAGAGTGCCATGACTGCGCTTGGTTGGGAAACTAATGCAAAAAATATAAAGCCTGTTTTTACAAATCCTCCTTTTGATTTGCATCTTGACCAATATATTCCAGCTCCAATCGGGCTATATACAGGCGTTAGTACTGATATTGACGGGAACCTGAGATGCAAAGCATTTCCAACAGCAGGAGCATATGAATCTCCTTATGAAAAAGGGAAACCTACTGCAAAGTTTTATTTCCCTTCATCTATTTATCCTGGTTCTCCAACAGTTATAAGTCAGAAATATTCATATGGAAGCCCGTTAACTATAAAGTGGTATTTAAATGGTGCGCTGATCAGTGATTCGGCAGTTTTATACACCAGCAAATTTGTAAAAGGTGCAGATTCATTGAGATTGGTTGTCACTTCTTGCGGCGGATCTGATTCTTATACTGCAATTGATACGGTAAAGGATCCAAAAGCAGTTCCGGTGGTTGATTTTGTATCAGACATAAACACAGTTCAAACAGGGGGCATTGTATCATTTGCTGATGTAAGCTCCAACGGTCCATCAGGCTGGCATTGGATAATATCACCACTTCCTACCGGTATTTCTAATTATTATCAATTTGTATCCGGGGATTCAACTACTTCTGAACCACAAGTACAGTTTAATATACCAGGCAAATATACCGTTTGTCTAACTGCAGAAAATTCAGTTGGCAGAGGTTCACAAAACTGTAAGACAGATTACATTACAGTTTTCAATTCTGTTAATCTTGGCACTCAGGCAGTAGTTAATGATTCTGCCGGGTATCTTTATGATGATGGTGGCCCCAATGCCCCTTATAAAAACAATGGAGGCACTAATTCTATCCTTATCAATCCATGCGCCGACTCAGTTTACCTGACATTCAGCAAATTTGATTTGTATTGCGGTAATGCATACCTCAAAATATACCAGGGGAAAGACAATACGGGAACACTTTTAGGTTCATGTGGATCAGGCTTTACAGGTGGCCCGACTTATTCTTGCGCTTCAGCATGCCTGCCAAATATTTCAAAACCAGATACTTTCAAGGCTAAAAACTTTATGTATATCCAGATGGTTGATGGTGCAAATTCAGGGGCTCAAGGTTTTGCTGCACATTGGTGGAGTAAACTTAAAAAGGGCAGCAATCCGAAACCGGTTTTTATAAGTTCACTATCCGGAGATTCGGTTTGTACCGGGCATGAAATTGTGCTTACCAATACAACAAAAATTGACCCTAATGATCCGCCTTCTTTTTTCTGGTATTATGGTAGTATTATTCCGGAAACACCATGCTCGGGCAGTTGTGCAAGAACGGTTGATTCTTTCCTGAACCCCGGGCAGGTTAATGTTACCCTTATTGCTTCAAGTTGCGGCGGAACTGACTCTACAACTCAAAAAATAACAGTATACAGCCCTACGCCGCCTAATGGCAGTTTTACGGTTGATAATCAAACGCCTACTTTAAATGACTATGCTTTTTTTAGCCCGGATTTTAATGTTTGTATTGATGATTATAATTGGTCAATTTCCAAATCTTCCGGAAGCGGAACAGGATATGCGACCTTCGTAAATGGTACATCTTCAAAATCATCAAGCCCAGTGGTAATGTTTTCTGATACAGGATATTATGATGTAAGTCTGGACGTTGATAATGCACTTGGCATTCAACGCAATTCAATTACTAAACCAAGGTATATACATGTACGTGAGCCATATTGTATTCCAATGGTAGGAACCTTGACCGCCGATATCGGAATCAAAAAAGTTGTGTTTAACCAGATTACAAACTACACAACATCGGGCTCTGCTGAATATTCAAATTTTGTAAATACGCCTTCTTTATCAACCCCTGTTGAACTTGGACTTACATATCCTCTTACTGTGCAGAGAGATAGCCCCGTTTATAATTCAATAATCCGGACCGTTTATATCGACTGGAATCAGGATGGTGTTTTCAGTGCATCAGAAAAAGTGGCAGTAGATTCAAATTCCACTTCAGTAACCTGGATCAAAAAAATTACCATTCCTAAAACGGCTAAAACCGGTGCTACTGTAATGCGTATTGCAGTGAACATAGGAAGTTCTACAAATACGCCTTGCGGCACGAATGCTTATGGCGAATTCCAGGATTATCGGTTGTATGTACAACCCTATCATTCATTGCCGGTTATTAAATTAAAAGGCAATGATACCATTCATCTTGAATTGGGATACAAATTTGTGGAGCCTGGCTATACTGCTTATTCGCTCCTTAACGGGGATATAACTTCGCTTGTTAATGTTAGCCATTCGAAATTGAGCATTCCTTTCCCGGGGGGATTATTATATGCCTATAATGTTACTGATTCAGGATTTGAGTCGGCTCTAACCAAATACAGGGTTGTTTTATACGTTAAAGATACCATAGCGCCTCAAATATTCATTGCGGGTAAGGATACGGTTAAGTTTCAGATTTTCGCACCCATAAAATATTCAAAAGTAGATTCGACATTTGATCTGGTTACCAAAATTCTGCACCCTGTTATTGATACGTCACATGTTAAATACAATACTTTAGGAATATACCCTGTTTATTATTCGCTCACCGATTCTGCAGGCAACAAGACAGTTATTACCAGGTATATAGATCTTGTAGATACGGTTCCTGCTGTTTTAAAACTGAAAGGAAAAACAGTTGATACAATAGCAGCAAGCATCGCTTATAAGGATTCAGGGGTCATAATTACGGATAATTATTACCGGATTTCTCTTCTTGACAGTTTGAAAACATTTTCAACCAACTTAAACGTAAATGCTCTCGGAAAGTATACATACACGTATTACCTGACAGACCCTTCCGGCAACAAATCAAACCCGGTGACCAGAACCATAGTTGTAGTGGACAAGACGGCTCCTGTCATTACATTTAAGGGCCCCGCAACTGATAGTGTAGAAGTATATCATACCTATACTGATCCGGGAATTACGGTGAGTGACAATATTGATAAATCAAACCAGATTGTCGTCAACACTTCGGGAACCTTTTTTGCAACATTCCCAACCGGGGTTCCTGATTCATTGGGTACATTTACAATTGTTTATGCTGCAAGGGATCTCGCAGGAAATTTCTCGTCCAAAACACGTTATATAAACGTAAGAGATTGGACACCACCTGTTATTACCCTCGTAGGAGGTCAATCGGTTCAGGTTTGCAGGTGGCATAATTATGTTGACAGTGGGTATACCGTTACAGATAATTACGATCATGCAAATCAGATCAAAATAATTAAAATAGGAACTTTCTTTACCAGCGGAGGCACTGAAGCTGAAGGAACTTATGACCTGGCCTACGTAGCCATAGACCGATCCGGGAACAAGACAACATCCCAATACAGAGGTATCCAGGTATTATCTCCTAATTTATCGCAATGTCTTTCAGGTATTATGCCAGGTTTAAGCCTGGATAAATATGTTAATATATATCCGAATCCGAGTAGTGGAATATTTATATTGAATTTGAATTTGCCGGGATCTGAAAATCAGGCTAATTCGGAACTAAGCATTACGGTAACAGACATGTTGGGCAAGGAAGTTGCTTTGATTCACAATGGTATTTTGAACCAGAATGACTTCAGGATAGACCTTAGCAACAAACAAAGCGGCGTTTATTTCCTCAATATAATTGCGAATAATCAAACAATCACCAAACGGATTGTAATTGCAAGATAATGATAGGGAAGAATTCCTTACCTGATTGTAAGATAACCTTCTGAAATAGTCTGGCTTCGGCCATTGTATGAAACAATCTTATATTGTCCGGTCTGGTCAATGTTTAATATAAAACCGGCCCGGTTCTGGTTTCTGTCTATTTTCATGGTTTTGGTTGTGATATATATCGGATATTTTTCACTTTCGTACCCTTTTTTGAAAACATCCACAATCATGCTATCGGCTGCAAGAGGCTGGTTATTAACGACAATCACATTCACTTCGCCTGCGGCGAAAACGGAACCTGTATCTGTGGGCAATCCATTTAAAATGGTTTTGCAGAATATGGTCCTCGCATGATAATAACCCCTGGCCGGATCTTTGGAATGCTCCGCTGTTTGCCTGTCCCTTGTTAAACTGTCAATTGCATTTGGTTCTGCCTTGTTAATTGTTATGATTGTCAGGTAACTGATTGCCAGGTCTTTGCCTGTATTGTCTTGAACAGTAACCTTGTAGTTCCCTGCTTCAATAAACTGGTAATCAAGGGAAGCAAATGTGTTATCATTTTCCAATTCCATGGCACGTCTTTCATAATTCACGTAATTACCTCCAGTTTTTTTCATGATTCGGGCAATGAGACTTTTGCTTTTGATGTGTTTTTTATGATTTGTGTAATAAATATAAATATAGCCGCCTTTATCACTAAGAGTCCATGACACAGAAGCTCCTATTGGCTCTCCTTTATCAGAAATATTGCTGCAAAAATATATTTCCTGGGCACTGGCTTTATATACCATTCCCATCAGTATCATTATTGCAAGCAATGATATCGTACTCAATACGTTTTGTTTATGCCTTTTTTTCATTTTAATTCAATACAAATATAGGCCAACTATACATAGACGGTTTATTTGAGGCATAACGTCGAAAGTATTAATTTGCGCATGGATTTCCAATACTATTCCCGGATGCAAAAAGACAAAGAAGATGTAAATATGTTCACGCTCAGTATTTTGCTCATTGGGGTTTTTCCTGCCCTGGGTGTCGTTTTTTATGTTGGCGCCTCCACGTTGATTCGGGTCGATACAGTTTTCAATATAGCGTTTGTGTCTGGCGCCATCGTTTTTATTTTTCATTTGCCTTTTCGTAAAAGACTAAATAGATACCTGGGAGAATTAATTGGATACACCATGATTGGTTGGGGTTTGATCATCACGGCGGCTCTTATGGGATGTAATTTTTTGATTCACAGCAAACCAGTAGCGGATATTTATAAGATAGAAACAGCCACAGCCCATCCGGAAGATAGAGAATTGCCTTTCCCTGTTTCGGTTACACTTTCAAAACAGGATTCTGGACCGAAATTTGTGCCGGCATCGGCTTATAATTATTTTCCCGGGATGTTAAGGTTTCGGGGTTCTGAAGAACAAAAATTTGAGGGCAGTCCCAAACTCGCAGTTATGACGACAGCCGTAGGAATATTCGGATATAGGATTTTGTTATCCAAAGAGCTTCAATAAATTTGAAACCAGCAATTCTTTTTTTTGGTTTCTCAGATATAAACTAATTTTATCAGGTGGATTTTTACAGTCTATTAGGAATTACTGCATCAGCCAGCGCTTTTGAAATCAAAAACGCCTTCCGGATACGTGCCAAGCTTTTTCACCCTGATATCAATTCCGATACGGACGCAGGGGAAAAATTCAGGATGCTCTATATTGCATATGATACCCTTATTGATCCTATTAAACGTAAAATGTACGATCAGCTATTAAGAGAGGAATTCTCACCAGCAGGCCAATGGATAAGCAAAGCGGAATATGAAAAAACGCAGCGTCGCGCCGCTATGAGGGCCAGGATGTATTCCAATATGCAATATGATAGATTTGAAGCGCGGACATTTTCAAAGGCTGCTTTCCATGCCAAACAAGCAGCGGCTTTTGCCATTTTCTTTTCTTTAATGGTTATTGGCATGTTGTTGCTCACCAAAGGCTTTCAATATGTTTTTAAAGAGGATTTTAATGGAGCCCAGGTTACAGGATATGCATTATGGCTCATTGGGGGAGGATTCTGCTATATAAGTGGTAAATCGTTGCTGGGGATATATGAAGCGTGGCGATTGGGCGGAAATGCTGATTGAATCTGATACGCATGTCAAAGAAATTACGTCTCCTCGGCTCCTTTTTACTAATTTTGCATACTCTTTGCATACCCCTCGTTATAGGTACCCCATATGACACCTGAAAATTATATCAAATCAAATATTTATTGTGAAAGTACGACGCACTATGTGAGGCGGAATTCATGGGTTGTAAATATTGGGAACGTACCACTGGGTGGGAATAATCCTATTCGTCTTCAATCCATGACCACTACCAATACGATGGATACGGAAGCAACTATTGCCCAAAGCATCAGGATGATCGAAGGAGGATCGGAATATGTACGCATAACGGCGCCGAGTATCAATGAGGCTAATAATTTGAAAAATATTAAAGATGGCCTACGTGCAAAGGGATATAAGACTCCAATAATTGCAGATATTCATTTCACGCCAAATGCGGCCGAGATTGCAGCCCGTATTGTCGAAAAAGTTCGTGTGAATCCGGGCAACTATGTCGATAAAAAGAAGTTTGAAGTAAAAGAATATTCTGATTTTGAATATGAGGCAGAACTGGACCGTATTAGGCAGCGATTTGAGCCGCTTGTAAAGATTTGTAAAGAGTACGGTACTGCCATGCGAATTGGCACCAATCACGGTTCCCTGTCTGACAGGATCATGAACAGATATGGTGATACGCCTATGGGAATGGTTGAGTCTGCTATGGAATTTATCAGGATTTGTGAAGATTTGAATTACAGGCAGATTGTGCTATCTATGAAGGCATCCAACCCGCAGGTTATGGTGCAGGCATACAGGCTTTTGGTTTCAAAAATGAATGATGAAGGGTTGTATTATCCTTTGCACCTTGGTGTTACTGAAGCAGGAGAAGCAGAAGAAGGTAGAATTAAATCTGCCATGGGTATCGGCGCATTGCTTGAAGACGGCCTTGGAGATACGGTCAGGGTTTCGCTGACTGAAGAACCGGAATTTGAAATACCTGTTGCGCGGGACATTGTAAGCAGGTATGAGAAAAGGCAATTAAAAGATTTAAATATTGAAAAATCAAAAGATTCGGGTACCCTGTTAAGTACAGATCCTGAATTCCTATATTCTCCTTTCAATTACTCGAAAAGAGAAACTTTTTCTATTGCCAATATCGGGGGACACAATGTGCCACGGGTTATAGCTGACCTGAGCCTGGTTAAACCCATTGATCCCTTTACACTCAGAACTATCGGATATGTGTATGATCCGGTTTCTGATAAATGGAATATGGGCGAACAGGGGGCAGATTATATCTATTTTGGTAAAAATGTGCCAGGGTTTATGCTGCCGTCCGGGGCTAAGGGCATTTATGATTATGACGCATGGCAAATACTTGAGGACAAGGCCAATAACTTCCCTATTTTTGAAACAGACAAATATTTCAAAGTTGTCAATCCCGAAAAAATCGGGATTGACAACTTTGATACTTCATTAAAGTTAAATTTTGTCAAATTAAGGGCAGAGGATGTTTCAGGGGAAAGTATTTCGACGTTTAAAGATGATAAAACGGTTGTTTTTTGCCTGTATTCTGAAAAAGAGAATAAACTTCAGGCCATGAGAGATGCATTTAGAGTTCTAAATAGTAGGGGAATCAAAAATCCGGTCATTATTTTCGGAGTTTATGAACCATACGATAAAAATAGTTTTCTGCTACAGAGCGCAGCGGATATGGGCGGCTTGCTCATCGAAGGATTTGGTGATGGCATTTTTGCAATATGTGATCAATCTCGGGCGGATGAAGCACTGCTGCAAACACGATTTATTAATGAAACGCTCTTTTATATTTTGCAGGCAAGCAGGACACGGATTTCTAAAACGGAATATATTTCATGCCCATCCTGCGGCAGGACTTTATTTGATTTGCAGGAAACTACTGCTTTAATCCGGGCGAAAACAGACCATCTGAAAGGCGTAAAAATTGCGATAATGGGTTGTATTGTAAATGGTCCGGGAGAAATGGCTGATGCCGATTACGGATATGTAGGAACGGGGCCTGGAAAAATTACTTTATACCGCGGAAAAGATGTCGTAAAGCGCAATATACCCGGAGAAAACGCTTTGGAAGAGCTGATAAATCTTGTGAAAGAAGACGGCTATTGGGTTGAAAAATAGGTTCCCACAAGATTGTGGCCTGAAAAAATTTCCCGATAAATTGAGATAAATGTTTTAGTTGGTTTGTTTCTGTATAATATATTTTGTTTTAACTTTGCCTTTCAAATATAAAATTTAAAAGCATTTTCACTATGAGAAAAGTATTACTCACCCTGTTGTTATCCGCCCTTGGGATGTATGCAATGGGACAAACAATGATGGTTCCGCCACATAAACTGATTCCGGTGGCTCCGGGCGTCCTGAATGGGGCCAAACCTTTTCAGATTAAAAGTATAAATAATGCCAATGCGCTTAGCAAATGGTATGATAATGTAGACGAGGCAAAAAACAATGCGCCATTTACATATACCAACTATTACACAGATGTTTTCTCAGATTCTACGGTACAGACTTCATTTACCAATACCAGCGGTACTACACAGCTTGGTTATATTACAACGCAGGGTCTCGGTGAAGTATTTGACCCGATGAGTCCTAATTATGATTCTGCACTTTCATTGTTTAATACATATAATGTTGATTCAGTAGCATGCCTTTACAGATACCACTATGTGCCTGAAAAAGACAGTTTGTCATCAGATGGCCTGGTGCATGATACGCTGATATTTCAGTTTTATACAATAAAAACTTCAGGTATAGATACAGGCGTTTTTCAGGCTCCTAACAATGAGCCTTATGCTACAGTGAAATACCTTTATCAATCAAACCTGGGTTCAGGTACTTATATTCCGGGTAAAACGGTTAAATATGTTCTTGGACAAAAAGATTCTTCAAGCACACTGGCTGAAATTAATATTCCTACCAACGGTGCAACCGGCGTTCCTTTAAACCTTGTAACCAACAAGAAAAACGGTTATAACAGGGATCTTTTCGCATTTACCGTGAGCTATCGCCCGGGATTCAAATGGAAATTGGGTGATACCATTGATGAATCATTTAAACCAACGCCTAAAAACTTACATAGCCATTTCAAGATGTTCGTAAGCCAGGATGCCGGTAAAGATCAGCTTACCAATAAAGCGAATGGTACCAACAACTATGAAATGAGTCTTACCGTTCAATCTACGGCTTATGAAACCGTGAATGGTGTTCTTACCCATATTCCTGGTGGCAATCGTTACGGAAAAGATCCGGGATGGAATGGTTTTTATATTCCCGGTACAGCATGGAATGCTTTTGATGAAGTTGTGTATTCTGCATTCTATTTGAGTGCGCCTAATGATGCGGCTATCAATCAGGCTCCAGTTGATCCTAAAGGTTATATCCTTGGTAATGTATATCCAAACCCTGCAAATGGTACTGCAAACCTGAGTTTTGCATTAGGCAATACAGAACAGGTAAAAATTACACTTTATGATATTCTAGGCCATGAAGTTGCCGTTCTTGCTAACGGTCAGTATGCACAAGGAACACATAACATTGCATTCAATACAGATAACCTGAAAGAAGGTGTTTATTTGTACAGCATCAATGCTGGCAGCTTTGCTAAAACACTTAAATTTACGGTAGCTCATAACTAACCGGTAATTATCAATATATAAAAATGGCCGTCTCATACTTGAGACGGCCATTTTTATTTTTAGAGCTTTTGTTTACTAACCCCTAACTCCTGATGCCTTACCCCTTTCTTACCAGACCACTTCTCCTTTGTCCAGAAACGCAGCAATTCCTTTCTTGCAGTCTTCATGCATCCTCACTCTCGCGTTCAGTTCAGCCGCATAATTTAAGGCATCAAAAGGCCTGAAAGTTTGTATTTCGGCAATCATGGCCCTTGTAACGGCTATAGAATTGGCGGAAGTTTCATTTGCTATCTTTTCTGCATACGCCATCACATAATCATCAATTTTATCAGGTTGGATAATTTCGTTTACAATACCAATTTGTTTCATATACTCGGCATTAAATAATTTCCCGGTGAGAAGCATTTCCCTGGCTTTTGATTCACCAACCTTCCTTAAAAGAAAATACATAACAATGGCGGGTATAAACCCGATCTTTACTTCAGTATACCCAAACATCGCATCCGGAACACTAAATGCCATATCGCAAACAGTTACAAGTCCGCTACCGCCTGCAATGGCATGGCCTTCCACCTGTGCGATAACCAGCTTCTTTTGCAGATAAATGAATTTAAAGAGGTTTTTTAACTGGGTTGAATCTTCAAGGTTTGCCTCTAAACTGTTGTTCTGCAGCTGCTGGAGGTATTCCAGATCTGCCCCCGCGCTGAACACCTTGCCGATTGCCTTAAGGATGACTACACGTACCTCCGGGTCTTTGTCAGCTTCTAAAAACGCTACAGTGAGTTCCTGTACAAATAAGCTGTTCAAGGCGTTCCGCTTTTCGAAGCGGTTGAGGATGATTTCAAAGATTTTACCGTTTTTGCGTGTCAATACAAATTCCATGGTATCGTTTTTATATGTTCGTTAGATGGGAATGTCAATATAGTCATTGTTTTGGAGGTTGGTGAATGGGATATTGTTTTCAATGCATATGGTTTCCCAGTCCCTGATATTAGCAGTTTTATTTCCGGATGCTGCAACAACGCTTTTAAACCTGAATTTTTTATATAATTCGGATAGCCCGATTGAAGGGTTATCTGATAAAACCAGGGCGTCAATTTCCATAGGGGCAGCATTAGAAATCAAAGATTTGATATATGTTTTTGAGTTTATTACCAAAGCAGTTTTATTATAAAACCCGATTAATGAACCTTGCACCATCATATTTTCTCCGCTAAATTTATGGTTTATTTCAGGATTAACGCATACAATATTTTCAGGCCTTATATAATTTTCCGCAGCATAAGAGTTTATATGAAATTTCATAAGCTGTTTATCATTTGTAAAACCTGTATCAGTCAACACAAATAGTTGATTATGTTCCTTCAAGGTGATAACCGTATGTTTGCTGCCTGCAGTGAAAAAAGCCATTGATTTGCCTGACAACCGGTTGAAAATAGCAATATTACGTGTTGAAAAAAAAAGAATACCAAGAATAAGACCAGCGCCTAAAAACATTTTTTTTCTATAGATAAATCCTGAAATACAAATAACAATAAAACAGAATAGTAAAACAGATTCTAACCTACTAATGTATAAGCCCTTCCAGGTAGAACCAGGCAAATGATTAAAATATCCTACAATAATATTTAACACATAAATGCTGTATTTCAACATAACTGAAAACCAATGATGCAGCCAGTGAAGGATGCTTAAATCGGTAAAAACGAATGCGATACCGATAATTAAAATGACAAAAGATGCAGGAATAACAATAAGGTTTGCCGGCAGAAAATAGATTGAAGCCTGGTTGAAATAATAAACAGAAACAGGGAAGGTAATGATCTGTGCTGCAATGCTTGCAGCAGTCATAATCCATATATATTTTACAATTTTATGCCTGGGTTGCCAAAAAGAAGCAATTTTAGGTTGCAGCCAAACGATTCCCGTGAGTGCAATAAATGATAACCGGCAGGATGCCTGCATGATAAGGAAAGGATCTATGAGCAACAATATAAAAGCGGAGGCAGCAATGGAATTATAAATATTGGTATTTCTACCAAGATGGATTCCTATAAATACAATAGAAAACATAATGACACTCCTTGCTATAGGAGCTGAAAAGCCAGTTAAAAATGCATAAGCCCAAATGATAGCAAGTATCAATATGAGCCGGATATATTTACCATTGGGAATAAGGGTTAAAAATGAAAAAATCCAGCTTAATCCAATAAGAATAAGGCCCACATGCAAGCCGCTTACTGATAATATATGAACCGTCCCGGTTCCGGCATATTCTGTCATGATTTCATTAGGAATGTCACTTTCATCTCCAAGTATAAGTGCCTCAGCTATACCCCTCTGGTCAGGGTCAGGGAGTGCATTCCAGAGTTCTTTTTTTAACCTGGTATTAATGGTATAAATTGATTTCCAGAATGGATTCCCGGCATTGTTTCCAGTAGCATGCCATTCATTAACTTTTAGATATGCCGAATGATATATATCCTGGTAAGACATATAGGTTTTGAAATCAAAATCCCCAGGGTTTTCTGAGGTTTTAAGTGGGACTATTTTATTCTTTATTATTACCTGATCTCCATATACCGGGTATTGATCAGCACTGTCTTTTTGAAAATATATTAATAAATTTCCGTTAGCTGAATGCATCCTTGTTTTTGTTCCCAGGGCTATGATTTTTGCAGTAGTTTTATAGTAAGCACCTTTATCCTGCAAGGGTACTGTTATTTGGACCCATGCATTGTCATTCTGTGAAATAGAATCCGCAAAAAAGCCGGGGTTATTGATTGCCGTATGCAACCATACATTCACTGAACCGGCAGCTAATGCCATAGTTAACAGGATTATTCCGTTTATCCATCGGTTTCTGTAATATATTGAAGCCGCTGCTATTTCTTTTTTTCGGGCTTGTTGATTTATGAATAATTTGTATCCCAGAAATCCAATCCCTGCAAGACACAATAAGAAAGCAAGTGTTATAGAATCATTGCCTTTCAATAAGGTTGCTGCGATCAGGGTGCCAGTTCCAAAAGGCAGCAATACCCTTATCATAGGAGTCTGATACGCAAGCCTTTTCAATTTTATCTATGGTTTGTATGTCATTTTGTGATGCAGGATTCCGGCCTCTTCAAACTCTTCACCGTCAACCACAAAGCCGAATTTCTCATAAAAAGGAATCACCTGATTCTGCGCATGAAGATAAATGGGTTTGTAATCCGGGTTTTTTATATTATCCAGAGCAGCCTTCAGAAGGGCTTTCCCTATGCCTTTGTTTCTGTGAGAAAGCATTACTGCAAAGCGCTCCAGTTTGATCCCATTCGCAGTTTTTCTCCATCTGGCGGCACCTACAGGAATATTGTTTTCGTATGCAAGAAAATGTGTACTAATTCCTTCAAATTCATCGTATTCCAGTCTAGGATCTACTTTTTGTTCTTCCACAAATACTTTTTGACGAATAGCAAAAGCCATTCTCAGCATTTCATTATCCTTGATAATTTGAATTCGAATCATATCGTTTTGAATTATAAAGTCAGATTTTCAATACTAAAGTAAGATATTTATTGGTTAACGTACAATTTATCATCTGTCTTATTAAAAATTGAAATTTTGAAAGCGTAAGATTTTTCGAATT
>Ga0207032_1014_pt1 | contig 68943 bp, 58 predicted proteins | sample Alteio_BWMinCont_38_FD_153308 | JGI IMG/M metagenome (GOLD analysis project Ga0207032, IMG submission 153308) | Enriched cells from forest soil in Barre Woods Harvard Forest LTER site, Petersham, Massachusetts, United States -... | ecosystem: Environmental > Terrestrial > Soil > Temperate forest >... | reverse complement strand
TGAATATGACCCTTATGTGGCAATCATCAGCAGAAGTAAATGCATTTGACCGCACGAAAGCCTACATTTCACATTACACAAATAGTCAGTGGGATTTAGCAGCCACTGCAAGCGCAACAGCAGAAGCAGGCGGCACATACGGCATAAGCAGAAATAACATTACTTCCTTTAGCCCATTTGCAGTGTTTGACCAGGAAACGGCAAGCATAGACCAGACTATATCAATTGGGAATGACAACTTTAACCTTTACCCGGATCCTGCCTTCGATAATATTTATGTTACAGGTAAATCAATGCAGACCGGCAGTACAAATTATGCAGAAATTATCAGCATGAACGGGAAGGTAGTGGGTTCATTTATCTTAAATGCAAATAGTCCTGCCATTAATATTAGCTATTTACCTGCAGGATGTTACTATATAAAACTAACCAACCAGAGCAGCAATTCCATTCAGAAATTCATTAAAATGTAATTTCGTTTCTCCCATCCGGGAAAAAGGCCGTTTCAAAGCAGTTTTGAAACGGCCTTTTTTTATATAAAACCAATCTCCTTATATTTTAAGAATAGCCTCTAAATCTCTGTCTGCTACAGGCAGGTCATAAAGGAGACTTTTCCACTGTGCAACTTTCAAGATTGCAACAATTACTCCGAATACAAATACTCTAACAGTTCTCTTTGCTCTTCCTCTAAAGCTATGGCGGCACGGGAAGTGTCAGGGAAGCATCCAAAGTTCCTCGCTTGTGTCTGCAAAAACCAGAATATTTTGGTGAGCGTAATTTGTTGGGATGATGTGATTGGTTTGTAGTATATATATACCAGGGAAGTTGCCTCTAAATCTCCTAAAAGAGACTTACGATAATGCTATTTTCACCGCAGGAACATTTTATCGAATTCGAATACTCAGATAATTCCCTTTTGGGTCAGGGCTAATCTGAATAGCCTCTAAATCTCCCGGGAAGATTTGCGAAGAGTGCTATTTGCATTATTGGAAATGAATAATTAAACTGCAAAAATAAAAAACCCGCATATTGGAGTATGCGGGTTTTCCTTGGAAAAATGACGACAAATTATCTTTTGGGAGATGCTGGATTGCCGGCACTGGGTGTACCTGGTTTAGGGGTACTTGAACCGGTTCGTTGTTGTGGCGTAGTTCCGGTAGCGGGCGTCTTTTGTTGAGGGTTAGCTCCAGGAGTTTGGGTTTTTTGGGCACGTTCTGTACTTGTTTGCGGCTGATTCTGCGGCTGGTTTGCAGATTTATTTGGAACGGGAGTACGATTGAATTCTTTTTCCTGTTCATCCCAGTTCTGATTACCTTTTTTTGCAGTTTCAGCACCTTCATTCCATTCCTCATTCCTGTTTTTTGCCTGAGGATTGATAGTGGGGTTCTGGTTTTTCGGTTGAGGCTGGTTTTGGTTGCCCTTTGAAGGGTTGTTAAATTGATCTTTCATCACTTTAAATATTTAAGGTTAAATAATAAAATAATGACAATCATATTTCCCAATTGTTTAAGCAGTAGAAATTAATTTTTGGCGCTTTTTGGTAAGATTTATGCACTGACTTCATCATGACAACATTTTAAAATCAACTTTAAACAATTTTGTTACTTGTTCCTTTGCATATAGAAAACCCATACTTTTGTTTTGCCAATTATAAAACGGCTCATGATTTTCAAAATATTTTACACTGCTACCCGTTATTCATCCAATGCCTGATTCCAAAAAGCTTATTATAAAACATCCTGGACGACATTTCCTGTTAGGGAAATTTCGATATAACATTGTGATATTATGTTTATTGCCGGTATTCATACTAAGCAATAATTATAAAATACGGGCCGATGACACCCCTATTATGCAGGAAGTTATCAATGATCCAAATATCAGGACGGTACTATTCAGCAGGACGGGAGCTGGACAATCCAACACCTATCCAATCATCCAGATGGGAACCCATGACGGTGTGAGCCTTTCCTGGGATGTAATAGGAACGGGGCCTTCAATAAATTATCAGTTTACCATTGTTCACTGTGATTATGACTGGCACAAAAGCCAGATGTTGCAAAGCGATTATATGAGGGCACTCTATTCTGATATCGTATCAAGTGTCGGTTTTTCTTCAGCGACTTATGTTAAATACGCGCACTATACCATCAACTTGCCAAATGATAATATCCGCCCTAAAGTCTCAGGCAATTACGTTATAGTCGTATACCTCGACGACCCGGATAAACCTGTTCTGGTAAAACGATTTTATGTTTACGACAAACAGGTAAATATCGGAGGTACGGCGTTAAGGGCAACAGACCCCCAATACAGGGATGGAAAGCATGAAATCAATTTTACGATTAATACCCTTAACCTAACGCTTCTTGATCCATTGAATGATATCAAAACCGTAATAAAACAGAACTGGCGCTGGGATAATGAAATATCCAACCTGAAGCCCACATATGTTAACAATAACAGCCTTATATACGACTACCAGGAGGGCAACCTGTTTGACGCAGGAAATGAATTTAGAACCTTTGACGACAGAGATTTGAGATACAGGGGCTTTGGAGTGCGCAGCCTGGCTTATGATTCAGTCTGGAACGTTTATCTGTACCCAGATGAAGACCGATCCTACACCGTCTATTCTTCGGTTGTAGACCAGGACGGGAATTATGTAATTGTTGACCCATCAAACTCAGATGCCAGTTTAACAGCGGATTATACGAATGTCCATTTTAAATTATCACCGGCATATACAGACGATGGAAGTGGCAGCGAAATTTATGTTTTCGGAGCACTTTCTGATTGGAAGGTTGAAAAAAGATTTAAACTGGACTATAGCGCCCGGTTTGGATATGAATGCGATGCACTCCTTAAACAAGGCGTTTATGACTATGAGTATGTCAAAGTAAAAGACGGCAAATTAGATCCTTCAGAATTTGAAGGCAACCATTGGGAAACCGAAGATAATTATACCGTATTTGTATATTATCGCCCGCCAAGCGCATTAGGAGACTTGCTTGTTGGTGTTTTGCACCTGAATACAGGAATGGGAAAATAAGTAACTATTAGGCAATGAGACAATTGACTTACTCATGAAACCACTTACCACTTACTACTTACCCCTGATTCCCAACGCTTAAAGTCTCTTCTTCTTCCCTGCTTTCGCCTATTTGCTGACGCCACATTGCATAGTACAAACCTTTAGATTCTACCAGTTCTTCATGTTTGCCCGATTCTATGATTTTTCCTTTCTCAAGTACGAATATTTTATCAGCATGTAGTATTGTAGAAAGGCGGTGTGCTATTAAAATAGTAATTTGTTCCTCACGTGCCGAGATTTCACGGATGGTTTTCGTAATTTCCTCTTCAGTGAGTGAATCGAGAGATGATGTAGCTTCATCAAAAACAAGCAGATCCGGGTTTCGCAGCAAGGCTCTTGCAATGGAAAGCCGTTGTTTTTCCCCACCCGAAACCTTTACCCCCCTCTCACCAATAATGGTATCAAGGCCTTTATCAGCACGGGCAAGGAGGTTCTCGCATTCTGCCTTTAGCAGCACATCATAGCACTGGCTCTCAGTAGCATTCGGGTTTACAAATAATAAATTTTCACGAATGGATCCCGAAAACAATTGGGTATCCTGGGTCACAAAACCAATGCGCTCCCGAAGGTCATCCAGATCAATATCTTTCCCCGAAATTCCGTTGTATAAAATTTGTCCTTCCATGGGTTGATATAAACCTACAAGCAGCTTGACTAGGGTCGTTTTACCCGCCCCTGATGGACCGACAAATGCGAAAGTATTGCCTCTTTCCGCCTTAAAACCAATGTGGTTCAAGGCCGGCTTTTCAGAGGACAGATGTTTGAAGCTAACGTTCAGAAATTCAAGACTTTCTATTTGCGGAATCGGAGTTGGATTCGCCGGTTTTTCTTCGGCAGGTGTATTCATGATGTTAGCAAAATTATTCAGAGAAACCTGTGCCTCCCTATAAACCTGTATCACAGTTCCTAATTCCTGCAAAGGCCCGAAAATAAAAAAAGAATACACCATTAAAGCAAGATAATCGCCTATTGTTAAACTATTCCTGAATATCAGGTACATCATTAGTGCAATAATGGCGCTTCTGATCAGGTTAATGGTTGTGCCCTGAATAAAAGACAATGAACGGATAAACTTTACTTTTCTTAATTCAAGTTTCAAAATTTTGTCCGTAGTAAGATTGAGTCGTGCTTCTTCTTGTTTGCTAAGGCCCAGGCTCTTGATAAGCTCAATATTTCTTAATGATTCAGTTGTTGCCCCTGCAAGTGACGCGGTTTCGCCCACAATAACACGTTGTACTTTCTTTATTTTGCGGCTAAGTACAGAACTCAAAACCCCTATAACAGGTATAGCTCCAAGATAAGTAACCGCTACCATCCAGTTTACCCTGAAAGCAAAAATGGTAACAAATGCAAACCCTATTAATGATGTAAATAAAATATTCACAACTGAGCTGATAAGTCTTTCACTATCTGACCGTACCTGCTGCAAAATATTAAGGGTATGCCCGCTGCGCTGATCCTCAAATACCTGGTATGGAAGGCTCAGGGAGTGTTTCAACCCATCCTGATATATTTTCGCACCATTTTTTTGAATAATCACATTTAAAAAATAATCCTGGAAATTTTTTGCAATCCGGGATACCATAGCGAACCCCATCCCGAGCAAAATAAGGCCAATGACACCGTTGACGAAAACTTTTTCTGATAAAGTTGCTTTTGGCGTAATATAATGATCAATAATCCTTCTCATAATCAATGGGTCAAGCAATGAGAAAGTCTGGTTAATAGTGGCAAGCCCCAGAGCGAGAAGACACATGGGCCAGTACTTTTTTAAATATCCTAAAAGAATGTTCATAATATGTGTTTAAACAAGCAATTACAAGGAAAAAAATGATTTTCAACAATCATCATTACTGCAAAAGTATCATTTTCAGTGGTTAATTGAAGGAAAAATCCCGATTCCCGGGTTCGAAAGCAGAGTAAACAAGAAGATATTAAATTCGGTTCAATTTCAGAGTTAATAAAAAAAACAGGCGCAAATATTGTAATAGTTGTTATTTTACCGTATTTTTATACCTTTGTTTTGGTATATGTTCACTCCTATCCATAATTTCAGGTATTGGCTTATAATGTTTTGCGCAGTGCTCAGTTTTGATGCGCAGGCACAATTGAAGGCAAATTTTACCCTTTCATCTCCAAAGGCGACGGGCTGCACCTATCTCCAGGAATCTTATAAGAACGCTACTTCCGGAGCTTCTTCGGCTGCTACTTATCTCTGGAAGCTTGGAAACGGAAATAAAGCAACGACTCAAGATGCAAGTGCAATTTATGTAAACCCTAAAACGTATTATATAACTCTTATTGTAACCGATGGCAATAAAGTTGACTCTGTAACCAAAAGCGTAACGATATTTAATGGCCCGACTGCAAATTTTTCAGTAGCTAAAACTGCCGGATGTTCTCCGTTTACTATTTCCATTACCGACAACAGCTCATCAGGATCGGCTCCCATTTCAAAATATCTCTGGGATTTTGGGGATGGCAACACTTCTTCAGACCAAAGCCCCCCTCCGCATTCCTATTCCATGCTTAACACTTATAAAGTTTCGCTATACCTTACAGATACAAACGGTTGCCCCGGATCTTATCATTTCGCCTCTCCGATCGTTGTCGGATCGCCACCTGTAGTTAATTTTAGCTCAAATTCTGGCGGAGGATGTGCCCCGACTCAAAGTATTAAATTTACTGCAAAGGTTTCGTCCAGTTTCGGGGGATTTTCGTACAACTGGAATTTCGGGGATGGATCAAACCCGGCAACTGTTGCCAACCCAACACACGACTATATTGTGGACGGTAATTTCGAAGTAAAGCTAACCGTAACCGATTCAACCGGATGTATTGGGACAGCAGATAGGCCCGGATATATTTACATAGGAAATCCGATTGCAGATTTTCTTGCTAGTGCTACGAATGGATGCGCACCATTTGTTGTTGATTTCACAGACATCAGTACAGGTGTATTTTCAGGTGCAAGCTTCAGCTGGGATTTTGGAGATGGGAATACCTCAACTTCACAATTCCCGGTACATACCTATGCTATTGGCACATATGATGTGAAAGAGACGGTGACAAATCCTACGGGATGCACCAACTCTGTGACCAAAACGAGCCTGATACATGTCACAAAAGCATACACTGCTTCTTTTTCAGCTGATACGGTTTTATGTCAGTTGCCTTTTATTACGACATTGATAAATACTTCGGGAGCAAATACAAAAGTGCTTTATTGGGATTATGGAGACAGCACTAAACATGATACGGCTTCAATGCATAGATATCCTGACAAGCCGCCGTTAGGACCACCACAACCTCCAACCAGCCCATTTACAATTACGATGGTCGTTATAGATGACAATCAATGTGTTGAAACACTAACTAAAAGCGATTATATTTATGCCTGGGCAACTACTGCCGCAATAACTGCGAGCCCGCCCAGTGGATGTGTACCCCTGACAGTGTCCCTTTTAAGCAATATTTCTACCTATGATCCTGTAAAAACATATTCATGGAAATTCAGTAAAAAGATTGGAGATACTTCCAACGTTAAAAATCCGGGGAACCGAATCTATAATGATACCGGAACATTTGATATTTCGCTGATGATTGAAACAGACCATGGCTGCAAAGTAACTGCATTGGACTCCATTCTGGCAGGAGATAAACCCCCTGTTAGTTTTATCGGAGGGCCTGATTCGGGATGTCTCAACAATATGCGCAACCTGAAATTCATCAGCACGTCAAATGATTCCCTTGGCCCGAATGCTGTGCGCGCCGAAAGTTATGCATGGACTTTCACTGAAGGACGCACTGCCTATACACCTGTTGTTACCTTTACATCTAGGGTTTCTCCCTTTTTAGATGATAAACCTGGTGTTTACGGCGCTACCCTCATAACCACCAACCACGGTTGTAATGATACATTGATAAAGAAAAACTTAATAAAGATAGTTGGGCCCTGGTCTAATTTTGCATGGGCCCAGAAAGATCCCTGCAATCTTAGTGCGGTAACTTTCACCGATAAATCGCTTGACAACAACCATGTTGAATATTTTTTTGGTGATAATGATACCGCTACAAAACGAAACCTGGTACATATATACAAACAAGGGACATTTAATCCTTATATGATCGTAAAAAATGATACTTCAGGCTGTACCGATACATTTAAATACAATTTAGGAATTGTTATTCCGCAGCCCTGGACGGTTACTTTTAAAGATTCACTGTCAATTGGTTGCATCCCATTTACGAATAAGTTTTTTATTACTTCAAATGACTCGACACACGATGTCATCTATTTCGGCAACGGGGATAGTACGCTTAGCTCAACCGATCTTCGTCCCCCTAAGGATACACTGCAGAAAATCACATATGTTTATCAGGGCAGGGGTATTGATACTGTAAAACTTAAATCAGTCAATTCAGCCACAAATTGTATCCAAAAGATAGTAATAACGCCTCCCGTAAAAGTTGGCGGCCCATTACCAAAATTTATTATCGATAAAAACAGCGGATGCGTGCCATTGAAGATCCGGATGATTGAAATTCCAAACGCGGATTCTAGTATTATTTCCAGAGCCTACAATATGGGCGATGGAACTATTCTGAAAGATACGGCAGACACGATGTTTTATACTTTTAAGACACCGCCAACAAACCAGAACTGGGGCTACACAAATTATCTTACTGAATCTGATCCATTATGTACGAATTTTTATTCACAGATAGTATATCCTTCTCAGCCAATAGCTGACTTTACAATCGATTCAGGATATACCTGCACCACGACCTTATACATATTTACCCCTACTGACAGTGGCCTGGGTCCATTCAACTATCTCTGGGATTTTGGCGATGGTTCCGCCAAATCAAATCAGCGCAATCCAGTATATGGATATGCCAAAAACGGCACTTACAAAGTCACCCTGAAAATGACGGATATGAACGGATGTGCTGATACTATTTCCAAAATTCTTAAAGTTAAAAAATCATTTTCAAAGGCTAATTTTAGTTACAGCACTACAGATCTAAACAATTGCCCTCCATATCCTGTCAATTTTATCGATAAATCACACTTTGTTTTCGGAGGATATACTGGATATGAGTGGGATTTTGGGGATGGATCGCCGCATGTATTTACCGAAAGTCCGAGTAAAGTTTATTTTTTACCCGGAAGTTATACAGTAAGCCTTAAAATCACAGATTCATTGGGATGCCAGGACTCTATAACCATACCGGGCATTATTAAGATAAAAGGTGCCGTAGGTTCCTACAGCGAAAGCCCCCATCGCGGTTGTGTTCCCCTTACTGTTAATTTTACTGCGTTATCAAAAAATGCCAAGAAATTTACCTGGGATGCCGGAGACGGAAATATAGATACCAATGCCGTATTTACGAATACATATGTATCTGCCAGAAATTATACCCCTGTCCTTATTCTTAGCGATAGTTTTAATTGCTCTTATGCTTTGCCCATCAAGGATACTATAATCGTTGATTCACTTCCAACCCCTGATTTTGTTTTTGATTCCATTTGTTCAGGATTCCCTACCTTTTTTTATGACAGATCTGTAGCGCATGCTAATGGCGGGACTCTCGTATCGTGGTCCTGGGATTTTGGAGACAGCACTGCTAAATCATCTGCACAAAATCCAACTCATGTTTATAAAAAGAACGGGACTTATGATCTTGGGCTTACAGTTACCAACAGCCATGGCTGTGTCGGCATGATTATCAGAAAAATAAAAATAGGGGGGATTATAGCTGGTTTCAAATCACCGGCAACAAGTTGTGTAGGCACCATTAACCAGTTTACCGATACGTCTAAAAGTGACACTGCCATTAAATCAAGGCTTTGGCATTTCGGGGACGGTGATTCATCTACTTCGATTAATCCGACCCACATGTATGTAAAAAAAGGGTTGTACACCGTTTCATTATTTGCTGAAAATTATAAGGCATGTACAGATTCGCTCATCCGCAAAGCTGCCATCCTGGTTGGAGACACCATACCACCGCCCCCACCTGTGTTATACCGCGTTACAGTAGCAAGTGACACCAGTGTTGAAATTGATTTTTCAAAATTTATTGATGTGGATTTTCATAGTTATATCATCTATATGGAAGATATAAACGGTAATTTTATACCCGTCGACAGCACGCTTAATTTGAATGATACCGTAATAAATATTGGCAAACTTAATACCCTGAAGAATGTATATTGCTTTAATGTACAATCACGCAATATCTGCGGTCATTACTCATTGCATTCCCCTGTACACTGCAGCATGGATGTTACGGCCAGACCGGGTGTTGATGAGGCGCTAATTTCATGGACTCCTTATGTAGGATGGAATGTATTAAAATACCAGGTATTCAGAAAAAGTTATTATTCAAATTCTTATATCCCGCTTAATTTTGTGGGGCCTGACACCTTACAGTATATCGATTCAAATATAATATGCTATAAACCGGTTACATACAAAATCAAAGCCTATGAAAGTGGCGGCTATGGACAGTTTTCATGGAGTGATACCAGCACCACTTTACCCGTTCATATACCTAAACTTCCTAATCCTCAGCTGATAGACGCTACCGTTCCTGATAACCGTAACGTTCTTATTGAATGGAGCAATATACCTTCTTTGAAAGTAAGAAAATGGATCCTGGAAAAATCTTATGATGGTGTGAAATACAATATTTTAGATACGCCATTTAACAGCACTACATTTTCTTACTATGATTCAAAAGCGGATGTTCACAACAATTCTTATTCCTACCGCCTGAGCCTTATGGATAGCTGCGGAGATATCAGTGAACATGGGAATATAGCTAAAACTATTTTACTGAAAGCAGATACCACCCAGGATGTAAGACCTATACTGAACTGGACGGCTTACAGGTCATGGCCGGAAGGAGTGAGATATTATGAAATAGATTTTGAAAACACGAGCGGAAAATTTGACACGCTGGGCAGAACAAAATCGGGCAGCGATACAACCTTTATTGATTATTCTACTGACCTTAACTCATTACCGCAATATTGCTATAGGGTGATTGCGCATAGAAACGGCCCCCCATCAAATCCTGATCAAAACCTGGCAATAAGCAGCATTTCTAATGTCGCATGCATCCAGGCAAAAACAAGGGTTTTTGTGCCTAATGCTTTTACACCCAATAATGACGGCCTGAACGATTCTTTAGACATAAAAGGCTTGTTCATCAACGAATATCATATCAGGATATATGATCGCTGGGGAACCCTTGTTTTTGAATCCCATAACATTAAAGATTCATGGAATGGTTCATTCAAAGGAGCGAAACCAATCAATGATGTTTATAAATACCTCATTGATGTAAAGGGCGTAGATAACAACCTTTACTTTTTCCAGGGAAATGTAACAGTGCTGCCCTGATAAATTGCCTATTAATTTCATAATTCAATATTTTTTGTCCTTAATTGAAGTTGTGCATGTTTTTTGCAGTCGGCACATAGCAAAGAAAAAATACGATATTCGATTGCGTTTAAATCAAGTTCTATTTCAATATTTTAATATCTAAAATGAGCATATCAGCAACTGCCCAGGAAAAAAATTCCGGCACAGATACCCAGAAAAAATATCCATACACTACTGTTACCGGCGATCCGCTGGGTGTCAGGTATTATACCCTTGACAACGGATTAACGGTAATATTGAGTGTAAATAAAACCGAACCCCGTATCCAGGCATTTGTAGCCGTTAAAGCAGGCAGTAAAAATGACCCATCAGATCATACAGGGCTGGCCCATTACCTGGAGCACATGATGTTCAAAGGCACCGACAGGTACGGCACCAAAGATTATGCTACCGAAAAAATATACCTGGATCAGATAGACCAGTTGTATGAAGACTATAATCATACTACTGATGAAGCCCTGAGGAAGGAAATCTATAAAAAGATCGATGAAGTATCCGGTATTGCTGCAAAATATGCCATTCCTAACGAATATGACAAAATGGCTACTGCCCTGGGAGCTACGGGTACCAATGCCTTTACTTCGGTTGAGGAAACTGTATATATCAACAATATTCCGGCAAATGAACTTGAAAACTGGCTGAAACTGGAAGGAGAGCGCTTCAGAAGCCCTGTATTCAGGTTATTTCATACGGAACTCGAGGCCGTATATGAAGAAAAAAACAGGGGTCTTGATAATGATGATGTTAAGATACATGAGGCATTGCTTGCAGGATTGTTCAGAAACCACCCCTATGGCACGCAAACAACCATTGGCACCATAGAACATCTTAAAAATCCTTCTCTTAAAAGTATTAAGGAATATTATAATACATACTATGTGCCCAACAATATGGCCATGATCCTGGCAGGGGACCTTGATCCGGATATTGCTATCATGTTGGTAGATAAATATTTTTCGGAGCTGCAGTCAAAACCAATACCTGGTTTCAGTTTTCAGCCTGAAATAGAAAAAACAGAACCAACTGTTAAAACAGTACTGGGGCCAAAAGCGGAAGAAGTAGAAATCGCATTTCGTTTTCCAGGTGCAGGGACAAAAGAAGCGCTCTTGTTGAAAATAACCAACTCATTGTTGTACAACGATAAAGCCGGACTCATCGATATCAATCTTGTTAAAAGCCAGAAAGTATTGGAGGCTTATGCGGATTATGGTTCTAACAAGGATTACAGTTACCAGATACTACAGGGAACTCCCATAGCCGGGCAAAAACTTGAAGAGGTGGAAAATTTGCTTTTGGAACAAATCGGCAAAATTAAAACAGGCCAGTTTGAACCGGGACTCATTACTGCAATCATAAATAACATTCGCATTGAAGAAATGCAAAAACAGGAGAACAATACCTCCCGCACTTTCAGCATTATGGATGCCTTTGTTACCGGAAGAAACTGGGCAGATGTAGTGGCTGAAAAAACGGAACTGAAAAAGATCAGTAAAAAAGATGTTATTGCATTTGCCAATGCATGGTATACAAATGATTATACTGTAGTTTACAAGCGAATCGGAGAAGATAAGAATATTATTAAAGTGCCTAAACCACCTATCACACAGGTAACACTTAACCGGGATGATATTTCCGAATTTGCGAATGAAATACTTCATGCGCCGGCAAAACCATTAAAACCTGTATTTCTGGATTATAAAAACCAGGTTTCAATATCAACCCTGAGTCATGGCGTACCGCTCTGGTATTTGAAAAATACAGAAAATGAACGTTTTACACTGTATTATTTCCTGGACATGGGTAAAGATAATGATTCAATGCTTCCATTGGCGGCAAACTATCTCCAGTTTTTAGGCGCGGGCAACAAAAGCGCTGAAGACATAAGCAATGAATTTTATAAACTGGCGGCCAATTTCGGCGTATCTGCTTCGAATGACAGAACGTACATATACCTCACGGGTTTGCAGGAAAATTTTGATGCCTCTATCACATTGTTTGAAGAACTACTTAACCATGCAAAACCGGACAGGGATGCTCTGGATGCGCTCATAGAAAACACAATCCAGGACCGTGAAAATCAAAAGAAAAACAAGGATATAATCCTCATGCGCGGCATGGTGGCTTATGCAAAATACGGACCGCGGAATCCTTTTAACAATAACCTTAGCAATGAGGAACTCAAAAAAATAAAGCCGGAACAACTAACAGAATACATCAAGAACCTGTGCGGGTACAAACACAAAATATATTACTACGGCCCCGCTGATCAAAATGATCTGGTGCATACTTTGAATACCAGACACCGGACACCGTCAGAATTAAAACCTTATCCGGATGCACTAAAATTTACAGCGCAGGATGTTGAGGAGAATAAGGTTTATTTCGCTGATTTTGATATGGTTCAGGCAAATATTTACTGGGTGGCAAAAGCCGGGAAATACAATGTTGATGAACTTTCTGTGGCAACTTTGTTCAATGAATATTTTGGAGGAAGCATGGGCTCTATCGTGTTTCAGACCCTTAGGGAATCTAAAGCTTTGGCTTATAGCACGTATTCCAGGTTTGAAACGCCAAATCGAAGAAACGACCCATTTTTTACGACCGCATTTATTGGTACACAGGCAGATAAAATAACAGAAGCCGTCGATGGAATGAATGATTTATTACATCATTTGCCTGCAACAGATGTTCTCCTGGAAAATGCCAGAAAAGGATTGATCGGGCAGATCGAAGCACAAAGAATCATTCGCAGTGATATCCTCATGAATTATGACCAGGCTGTTAGAATGGGGAATGATCATGATATAAGGGAAGATATTTACAATTCTTTAGATAAACTCGGCATGAATGATCTTGAAAAATTTCACAGGGAAAATTACGCATCACCCAAATATACATTGTGCGTTTTAGGTGCAAAAGACAAAATCAATTTAAATGACCTGGCCAGATACGGTAAAATTGAAGAACTTAACCTGGAACAGATCTTTGGATTCTAATTTTAATAAGCAGATTAAAATTGACTACCTCATTGTAGGACAGGGTATTGCAGGTACTATGATGGCTTATCACCTGATTAAAGCTGGTAAGCGAATCCTGGTGGTTGACAACGGTGTCAGCTCATCTTCAATGATTGCAGGCGGATTATTTAACCCGGTCACCGGCAGAAGATTTGTAAAATCCTGGCTCATAGATGAATTACTTCCATGTGCAGAAACTGTTTACAAGGATATGGAAGTCATTCTTGGCAAAAAATTACTTTATAAACTGCCTATAGTAAAATATCTATCAGGCGAGGAAGAAAAAGAAGTGTATGAAAGGTCAATCCAGGATGACAAAAAAAAATATATCGCGGGCTTTACGGCTTCGGAATCAGGCAATAAATATGCCTCATGCGAAATAAAAGGCGGTGGGTATATCGACACATTATTGCTGATTACCGCTTTCAGGAAATACCTTGACCAACAGCATAGTTTCGTGGAATCCAATTTTGCGTATAATGATATTATAATCAACGAATTAAATATAGTTTGGGGAGATTTTCAGGCCTGCTCTATTATATTTTGTGAAGGATATCGCGCAACTGAAAATCCATATTTCCCGGGCTTACCCTTTAATCTTGCGAAGGGCGAAATTCTAACCGTTCGGATTCCGGGATTATATGCGGAAAATATCCTGATGTCAACCGGATATCTTGTGCCTGTTGGCAATGATATTTATAAAATGGGTTCCACATATGAATGGGATGATCTCACAACGCTACCCACCGAAAAGGGACGCAAAGAACTGATAGGTAAATTAAAAAAAATAACGGAATTGCCATTTGAAATTCTCAATCATGAGGCAGGCATACGACCTGCTGTAAAACAGAGAAGGCCTTTATTGGGCAAAAGTCATATCAATGACAAAATGTTCATATTAAATGGCTTAGGCACCAAAGGCGTGATCCTGGCACCGTATTTTGCCCTGCAGCTGGCTGAGTACATCCTGCAGGGAAAACCCATTGAAAAAGACGTTGATATCAACTTCAGTTAGATCGTAAATTTTTAGGACTGGGGAGATCAGGTGGCAAAAGCTTGATAAAATTTCCTAATATTACCGGTTTGAAGCTGAAAGCGTTTATGAAGGAGAGAATAAGTAGGTTTTTAAATGTGAGACAAGGAGAATCCATGTATGTGGGTTATCTCTTATTGCATTATTTCTTCCAGGGTATCGGTATTTCAGTTCTTTTCATCGTAGCTAATGCATTATTTCTTTCCCGGTTTGAAATAGAATCCCTCCCGCTTGTATTCATGTGCTCAGCCGTAGTTCTTTCTTTGCTGGGTAAACTAAACGATTCCTTAAGCCACAGATGGCCGCCACCTAAAATGCTTATGGCAATTGTCATCTTTGTTGCCATCACTATTTTTCTCTTTTTTATAGGGGCACTGAGTTTTAAAGTTCTTTGGATACCCTTTGCGATTTATATATTATACCAGGTAGTTAACTTACAGGTTGATACAGAATTCTGGACTCTTTCCAGCTATATTTTTGATGTAAGGCAGGCCAAAAGATTATATGGACTCATCAGTGTTGGAGATGTGCCTGCCAAATTACTGGGCTCACTTATGGTGTTCCTGCTGGCTCCTTACCTGGGAGGAGGGTCTAACCTGCTCATTATTTCTACCGTGGCTTTTCTTGCAGGAGCCTTGATTCTCAAGCTTTTATTTTCAAAAATGAAGCCATCACATTTTGAGCATCATTCCGTAGAACACGTGCATCGCAAACCGGCAGGAATAAGTTTTCTTTCGCGTTTTTTTCAATCGGAACTGGTTATGGCACTCTCAATACTCTATTTAACGGCAGCCATCGTCATTACTTTTATTGAATTTTCGTTTTTATCCGGTGTAGAACATAAGTTTCACACATTGAAGGAACTGGATCAATTTTTTGCCATAGTATTTGCTATCTCTAATGGAATTATTATCCTTTGCAAACTGCTTTTCTCAGGCAAAGCCATTGAAAGACTCGGGGTTAGAAGAAGTCTTTTGGCGCTACCCCTTTTTCTGATCCTGATGTGTATAAGCATGGTAATTATCGACAGAATATACCAGGGGGAATATATTATCATGTGGTTTTTTACCATTATGATTGTGTTTTCTGAAATATTTAAAGCTGTACTTTATGAGCCGTTGTTTCTCGCACTTTTTCAACCTTTACCAGCGGATGCGAGACATAAAGCGCATAGTATCATCAGTGGAATAATCGACCCGTTAGGATTGGGAATCAGCGGCTTGTCATTGTATATAGGTATACTGGTATATCATAATGTAAACCTGTATAAGATCAATTATATATTGATCGTGCTGATTATGATCTGGATTGTACTCATATTCTTCGCGGCACGAAAATATATGGATGCCTTGCGCACGGCTATAAATAAAAGAATGATAGACAGCGGCGAATTGAACCTGGGTGATGAAAGTTCGGTGAAGATTTTAAAAGCCAGGCTAAAGAGCGAGCGCCCTGACGAAGTAATTTATGCAAGTGAGATATTATCAAAAACGCATATTCCTGTTTTTGAATCGGCCATTCCTCAGCTCCTTTCCCACCCCGTTATGGAAGTTCGGTTGTATACATTGAATACGATGTATGCATTAAAATTAAAGACAAATAGTGAAATCTTAATCAACATAATAAATGCTGATCTTTCAGGAGAAGTATGTGAGGCAGCAATAAAACTTTACTGCAGCCAATATGAAGACATTATCGACCGGATTGCCCAGGTATTGGACAATCCGAATCCTGTAATCAGGGCTGCTGCCATAAAAGGATTTCTAAAAAGTGGCGACTTGGAACCCATGATTATCGGCGGTCAGCAATTACTTAAAATGTTGGAATCCAGGAATATTGAAGACCTTATCATCGCCATTGATATTATCGGTGAACTTGGCTTTAGGAATTACTACAAACCGGTGCTTGAACTCATCCATCACGAAAACCCTGAGGTACAGAAAGCTGCAATAAATGCCTGTGGCCGGATAGGAAACCCAAAATTGATAGAACCCCTGGTTCCATACCTTGACAATAAATTTTTGAAAAAGGCAACCCTGGAGGCATTGAGTCAGATCGGGGCCCCGGTTTTTGAATATATTAAAAAACCGGAATTTCGTGAAAATTATGAAACAGAAGCAATTAAAATCTGTTCCCGGATCGGCGGTCCACAGGCACTTGAAATCTTATTCAATGACTATTTTGAAAATGCACATGCTGAAACACTTGATGAAGTCTTGAAAGCCATTGATCGCAACAGATCAGATGTAAAAAAATACAACCTATATATTTCTGGTAAACTGGAAAAAGAATTGCAGTTTTCTTTTCATTGCCTCCAGATATTCGAGCAGGTTTCAACAGAGGCTGAAAACAACTATCTCAAATCAGCATTGGAGCATGAAATTGAAAATTCAAAAACCCGTTTGTTTTATTTGCTTTCTTTTTTGCATGACAGGAATGTCATTCAAAAAGCGAAAACAGCGTATGGTTCTCCCGATAAAGAAAACCGCGCCAATGCATTGGAATATCTCGAAAATATTATTGACAGAGATCTAAAAATGAAGCTTTTCCCTATGCTTGAAGATATTCCGGGAGATCATAAGATTGAGCTGCTGTCAAAACTCATGGAACCCGATGCACATCAAAGCAGGCAAGGGATTATCAACAGTATTCTCCGCGAAAAAAACAACCCCTTTCTTCAATGGACCAAGGCCATAACTCTTTACAAATTCTGTCTACAGTTTGATGAGAAAATTCATGGGCGATATTTGATTTCAGGGAACAAACTGCTTTCAGAATGTGCTGAATCTGCAAATAAAACTTTGTTAGCCACCAATAAAAAAAATCAAATCTTAACAGATATGAAAGAAGAAAAGCATCATGGGCATAAAGGGCATTCTGAAAAAGAATCCATGCTCGAAATTGAAAAGATCCTGATCCTGAAGAGCGCCAATATGTTTGCCGCAACACCTGAAAATATATTGGTTGGTATTGCAGGTATTGCCAGAGAAGAACGCAAGCGGAAAGGAGAAGACATATTTGTAAAAGACGACCTTGGTAACTGCCTTTATATCATCTGCGAAGGAGATATTTCCATTCATATTGACGGCAAAGAACTTTCCGTCCTTCACAGCAGGGATCTTTTTGGAGAACTTGCCCTTCTGGATCCTGAACCGCGATCTGCCACAGCTACGGCGCTTAATGATTGCCTGCTCTTACGCATTGATCAATTAGAATTCAACGAACTCATAGAAGAAAGGCCTGAGGTTGCCCAGGGCATTTTAACCATTTTATCCCGTCGTATCAGAAGTCAAAATACATTGATCGGAGAATTACAGGCCAGGAAATAAGGACGCTGAATATGAAATTGAGCATTTAAACGGTATAAAATTTGCTCTCATTGAATCCATCAGGAACATATTATTTAGCAGATTGTTAACTTATAATAAAATACATAACAGTCCGTTAAAAGATTCTAAATAAGAATGAAACATAAAAAATACGGGAATTTATCATTAGCAACCCTTTTGGTTGTTATATCAGTTTTCCAGTGTGGACATATATATGCCCAATCGGGAAATTTTATCCAGTTCTGGGGCGGCCCTCAATATGTTGGAATAGAAAATTTCAGTGATTACAGCGCTACAAATCTTAGTGGGCAGCAAAACATAGTTCCAACATATAAAGTAGGTGCCGGCATGGACTATATTCACAATTTTAACACAAACTACGGCCTTCAAACCGGGTTGTATTATTCCGGTGTCGGGCAAAAATATACCGGCACGATCCGTGATTTTTATAACATTTACAGTACCCATGATTCAATTCCTTATACTTCACATGTATATATGGATTACATACGCGTGCCATTCCTGCTTCGTTTCAATTCGGAAATCGCCGAAAATTCAAGGATCAATGTGAGCATTTTTATGGGATTTCAATTGGGTTATCTTATGAATGTCAAGGTATTCACACGTCCAAATGCTCCTGATTCCATTTTAAAAAATTATCCGAATTTTAATTTCAAACAGCTTTATAATCCCATTGATTTTGGCCTTACAGCCGGTGCCGAGTTTAATATCAAAATCAGGGACTGGGAATATGCCCATATCGGAGTACGTTTCGACCGGAGCATTACCAATATTGAGAATACAAATTATGTATTGCCCGGTAATGCACCCGTAGAATGGATGTACCCGGTGAGCACCAAAAAAGATGAAAGAGCATCTCATGACGATGTATTGGCAGGCTTTTCCAGCCAGTATATATCTTTGAACGTATTTGTAGGCATGTCATTCAGGGTGAAACAAATCACCCCTCCACAGCATATCATCAGGGATGATGATAATAACAGTCAATAGGGGTAAGAAGTGAAAAGTGAGAAGTGAAAGGCTTTTTATAAAAGCACCATATACATCTCACTTCTCATTACTTACTTCTCACTGTTCCCCGTTTCTCCTTACCTTTGCATCAAATTCAAATCATCTATGTATCGTACCCATACCTGCGGAGAACTCCGGTCAGAACATATTAATCAAACAGTTACCCTATCTGGCTGGGTACAGTATAACCGGGATTTCGGGGGAATGACATTTATTGACCTGCGCGATCGTTTTGGCATCACGCAGCTGGTTTTTGGGATGGATATTGACAACAATCTATGTGAAAAAGCCCGTACCCTCGGACGCGAATTTGTGGTCCAGGTAACAGGAAAGGTAAATGAAAGAAGCAATAAAAATAACAATATCCCCACTGGCGATATTGAAATAATTGTAACTGAACTTACTCTTTTAAATGCCTCCAAACTGCCTCCATTTACAATAGAAGACGATACCGACGGAGGTGAAGAGCTCAGGATGAAATACCGTTATCTTGACCTGAGAAGAAGGCCGATCAGGGACAATTTAATTCTCAGGCACAAACTGGGGCAGGAAGTTCGTAAATATCTTGCCGGGCAGGGTTTCCTGGAAATTGAAACGCCATTTTTGATCAAATCCACTCCGGAAGGAGCCCGTGACTTCGTAGTACCGAGTCGCGTACATGAAAGCAACTTTTATGCCTTACCTCAAAGCCCTCAAACGTTTAAACAAATCCTGATGATGTCGGGATATGACAAATATTTCCAGATTGTAAAATGCTTCAGGGATGAGGATTTCAGGGCCGACCGACAGCCGGAATTTACACAGGTGGATTGTGAAATGTCATTCATACACCAGCAGGATATTATTGATGTATTTACAGGTTTTGTAAAGCATATTTTTAAAGAAGTAAGAGAAGTTGAGCTGGGTGAAATACCTGTATTGACCTATGCAGATGCTATGAATCGGTTCGGGAGTGACAAGCCGGATATGCGCTTTGGCATGGAGATCAAATATCTTGATTCACAGTTAGGCGATACAGATTTTGCTCCGTTCAAAGATGCACTGGATCAAAAAGGATCTATAGCAGGAATCTGTATTGAAAACGGCGCTGTTTTCACACGGAAACAATTAGATGCCTATACCGAATATGTAAAAGAGCCTAACCGGGGCATGAAAGGCCTAATATATGTCAAATGGAATGAAGACAACACAATATCGTCATCTGTCAATAAGTTCTTCTCTGAAGATCAGTTGAAAGAATGGTTTAAAACCTTTAATGGCCAGCAGGGTGATTTGCTCCTCATCAGTTCTGGCGCTACACGTAAAGTTCAGAAAGCCATTGGCGACCTGCGACTTGAAATCGGAAGTCAGATGGGGCTCAGGGACAAAAACAAATTTGCGGCCCTCTGGGTTGTGGATTTTCCCATGTTTGCTTTTGATGAAGAAAGCCAGACATGGACTTTTGAGCACCACCCTTTTACATCACCCAAAGCGGAACATCTCGATAAGATATTTACCCATCCCGGTGAAGTGCTTGCCAACGCCTATGATTTTGTTATAAATGGCTGGGAATGCTGCAGTGGTTCTATCCGTATCCATGACAGAGAAATTCAGTCTAAAATATTTAAGGCCATCGGATTATCAGAAGAAGAAGCCCAGGAAAAATTCGGGTTTCTGCTGGGAGCTTTAGAATATGGCGCCCCGCCACATGGTGGTTGTGCTTTTGGTTTTGACAGGCTCTGTGCCATCATGGCCGGCACAGAATCTATAAGGGATGTCATCGCGTTCCCTAAAAACAATTCAGGGCGTGATATTATGCTCGATGCTCCGGGACCAATATCACAGGAACAATGGAAGTATCTTCATTTAAAGCCTGGTTCTTAATCAGTAATTGACATTAAACTGTCCGAATGTAATTCTCGATCCTTTTGAAGTTAAAGAATTTGAAGGCACCGCATAAAACAGGAATGTGCCTTTGATATTCCTGGGAGATCCGGTTTTTGTATTAGAAGTAATCCTCAGACTACAAGCAATTTTAGGTGTGTTGTGGGTTGATAAAACATCCGGGACAAGATTTGTGCCATTATCTTCATACAAGGCAGTATAAGCCCCTGAGGATGTCAATGGATATGCTGTTTTAGAAGCCAGAATTCCGGCAGGGAAACTTAATATCATTTCGGTTCCATCAGCATTTACTGCCGTAATAGTAAGCACATTGGTAGCTGATACACTGGTTGAAACTTTTTGAGGAAGCCAGGTTTTCTGGTTTACTTTTGCAGCAAACTGGGTATTGGCAGCAGTATTTATATAACCAAGATTTATAAAATTGCCATCTGTAATGGTTGCTCTTGTTTTTGAACCCGGAGTACCTCCTATAAAATTAAACTCACCCGACATAACAAGATTTGCAGTGTCTATTGAATCTATATTGATAACACCTCCGGTTGTAAGCGTGTCATTTGATTTATAAACAATTGTGGCAGAAGTGTCAGGAGAATAATATGCCACGCTTGGAGACTTTGCAGCAATAAGATAATCTCCGGGTTTAGAATTCGCTACGACAAGGGTAATGGTCTGTCCATTGTCTGATTGTCCTGAAATAATGATCTGGCCCGGCGTTCCTGGCGTCAAAGAGATGGTGTATGAAGTAGCGGCCCAGGGGATACCACTAATCCTGGCGTTCATCTGCGATACGGGACCTGCTTGCGTCGTATCTGAAAATATGCCATCAAGATTGCCCAGATCTTCTTTCTGACAACCCCAGAAAGAGGAGGCAATCAATATGAGCGTGAAGGATATTATAATCAAATACTTCATTTTATCTTCTATAACCTGGTTTTTTTACACTGAAATGAGGTTCAGGAACAAATCTACAAACAAAGTTTGAACAGATGCCTTATCTTTTGTGTTGTACATTATAATTTCTATTGAAAAATCAATATTTCCTTAAATTTGGAGTTCCTAATTCTTAAATAGTTTAACGTATGTCTATAAAAACATTCATAAAATATTCCTTCGTCATTGCTCTGGTCTCACTGATATATTCATGTGCCAAAACCAATAATATTGTCCCTGTAATAAACAGCCCTATATTGGTTTTGACCCCTTCTTCTGATTCAGGTTATGCAAACAGCCAGGTTTCCATTGATTATTCTGTGACAGCGGCCAATGGCATTAAACGGATTCAAATTTTCACACAATATCTTACAAATACAAAAATTACCGCTAAAGATTCTACCCTTCCAACCACAAAACCGGTTATGGATCAGAATTTTATATATACAATTCCTGACACGGCAGTTAGAGGTCAACAGTCAATAATAACTTTTACAATAACGGATGGTAACGGCAATGCTACTACTAAAACGGCAACCATAACTGTAACAGGCAGCAGGCCTTCAATTGTGGTTACACCGGGTAGTACAACAGCGCATGCAAAGGATAGCCTGTCTTTTAATGTCGTCATGAAATCTCCTGACAAATTTATCCAGACACTTAATGTAGCCCAGGTGATAAACAGCAGCTCATCAACCAATCTTCCCAGTGTCCCTTTTCCGGGAACTCAAAAATCTGTGACTACAATATACAAATACGGAGTGCCTGCAACCAGCAATGTTGGCGATATCATTGTTCTGGAATTTACGGTCGCCAATACCAGTGGTGTGACGAATATTACTTCTGCAAAAATTACGGTAAATTAGAGAATTAGTATTGTTTCCGGTTTCTAATTAATAATAGCTTTTATTCTTCAGATTCCTGAATCCTAATTCCTGTCTCCCAACCCCTCTAATTCACCACATCTCCTCTTAATCTCCTGAACCTGTTACGGGCCTCTACAGCATACACGCTGCCATGATAAGTAAGGATCAGCTTTTCATACAAGTCCTTGGCCTTCACTGGATCATTCAGGTATCTCTCTTCAAGTTCGGCAGCTTTAAACATGGCAACATCTCCCAGTACATCTTCGCCAAAATCGGTATAGACTTTCTGGTAAAACCCAAGTGCTTTATTATAATCCCTTTTCTTAAATGATATATCACCGCGCATCATAAGGACATCATCGTCAAGCGAATTGCCCGGGTATTTTGCATTTATGGAATCGAGTAATACTTCTGCTTTATCGAACTGGTATTTATAAGCCAGGAAATCAGCTTCAGCAAAAAGTTTCAATGGCTTTTCGGTAGAATCAAGTCCTGTATTTTCTTCTATTTCGAGGGCCAGCTGCATGGCGTCGTTGGCAATGAGTTCTGAAGTAGAACTTTTAAGAATATCCAGGTCGGCTTTTGCAAAAGCAAAGTCACCGGTATAAAAAAACAATTTCGCATTCCTGAACTTAGCCTCATGCCCCATGGGCTCATCTTCATACATTTTTTCTACCTGTGAATAATATAAAGAAGCATCCCAGGTAAGGCCACTAAGCAAACTGTAGTCTCCAAGGGCAAGTTTTGCCTTGGCTATCAGCATTTTTTCAATACCTTCATTCCTGATATAGCTTTTAAGTACTTCTATAGCTTTGTCAGGTTGTTTATTGTACAATGCATACATCTCTGCCATACGCAAAACTACTTCGCCACTTTCACGACGTTGAGAACCATATACATCAAGGAACTTATTATAGGCACTTATCAGACTTACCACATCCGAATCAGAATAATTGGCGCTCTGTGTTATCTTGGTATAACTGATGTCAAGCATTCCCTGACGGGCAATGACATAGTACGGTTCTTCCTGCCCTAGATCGATAACGGTCTGGTAAATTTTTTGTGCAAGGTCAAAATCTCGGTACTGGATAACCATGGGGGCCAGGGTTATCAATAGCTGTCCACCCATATGCAGCCTTTTGTCAATAGCTTTTTCCTGGATGTACGCTGAATTAAAATCTTTGCGCTGTATAAAAAGCCATATCAGCAAATTCGAATAGGTAATGCTTTCCGGTTCGGCCTGGGCACGCTTGAGAACCATCTTTCTCAGGATATCATAGGCCTGGTCATTATTCACTGCATCCTGCATATAATTCTCAACAGCCTCTAGTTCAAAAGGATTTTTATTCAATAACTGGAGGTATTCATCAAACATATGCTGGTAGTCCTTTGTATCGCTATACAAGGCTCCGAGTTCCATGCCAAAAACATCTTTATCCCGCAACAGCTTACGTCCTCTTTCATAGGCCTTTATGGCATAGTCCTTCTGATCTCTGTGCTCAAAATCTGCTGCCGTAAATTGTATTTCTCCGGGATCGGCCTTCAATCCGCTGATAATCTTGTCATACAGCGATATCTTTTCTTTATCCATGCTATCTAGCCCGTAAACATATCCAAGGTCTACTTCATACTTCAGTTCATCAACACTGTTCCGCTTTTTTGTGAGCTTTTTCAGTTCCTTTTCTGCTGTTTTATAATCCTTCTGGTTCAGCAGGCAGTTCAGGTATGAGTCATAGTATAACGCATTTCCAGGAGAATTATCCATGAGTTTTTTATATAGCACGGCTGCCTTGGCAAATTCGCCGGTCTGGTAATACTGTGCCGCAAGAGATTCTTCAAGATTCGTCTGGGCCAATAACTTATATGGTAACAGTAATGCGATAGCAAAAACCAGAAAGAGTGAAAATATATATTTCATAAGGGTTTACCTGTATTCAGGGGATGTCCATTTAAGACAAGCAACAAAAATACAGCCATATTTGATTCATTGGTCATTTGAAATTTGAATCTTGAGCACGAAGGCCCGGGTTGGTATTTTTTGATCCGGAGAACGACTGTAATGCTCCATTTCCTTTCTTTGTTTAAGGGAATGTAACATTTACCATCTTTAGAGCAATTGACCATTGACAAAAATCAGCTTTTAAAGCAATTTCATCTATTTCAGGAAAATAGTTTCTAACCCATATCACGCACTTAAATAAGTCCTAAATTTGCATCTGCTTCGTAAAAGGAAACGTTATATAGGGATTCACAAACATGTTTAAAGTAACCATAGACGGCGTTCAGACAGAGGTTGAACCGGGGACATCCATTCTCCAGGCGGCCCGCAAAATAGGGGGGCATCATGTGCCGCCCGCCATGTGCTACTATTCTAAACTTAAGGGCAGCGGCGGCAAATGCCGTGTTTGCCTGGTTCGGGTGGCGGCTGGTTCCGAAAAGGACCCTCGTCCCATGCCCAAGCTGGTAGCCAGTTGCGTTACCCCGGTGCAGGACGGCATGGTGGTGGAAAACTTACTTTCCCAGGAAGTACTCGAAGCACGCAGAGGCGTGGTGGAATTCCTGTTGCTGAACCATCCTCTTGATTGCCCCATTTGCGACCAGGCAGGCGAATGTCATTTGCAGGACCTCGGTTTCGAGCATGGCCGCGAAGGTACCCGCTACCAGGAAGGCCGCAGAACTTTTAAACCAATTGATATCGGTCCTTATATCAAACTGCATATGACCCGCTGTATTTTGTGCTACCGTTGCACCATGGTGGCCGACCAGCTGACCCCAAACCGGGTTCATGGTATCATGTGGCGCGGTGAAGTGAGCGAGATAAGCACTTATATTGAAAATTCGATAGATAATGAGTTCTCCGGCAACATGATAGATGTTTGTCCTGTGGGAGCGCTTACTGATAATACATTCCGTTTCAAGAGCCGGGTATGGTTTACCAAACCATTTGATGCCCACCGCGAATGCCCGACCTGCAGCGGTAAAGTGGTTCTCTGGAACCATGGCAATGAAATATACCGTGTCACAGGCCGAAAGGATACCTATGGCGAACTGGAAGAGTTCATCTGCAACACTTGCAGGTTTGAGAAAAAAGAAATGGGTGACTGGGTGATAGAAGGTCCGCGCACCATCAACCGGCATTCTGTGATCGGGCAAAACCATTACGATGCACCCTACCAGGGATTGCTGAAACCCGGAAATAAAAGAAGTTTAATGGCCGCAAAAACTGAGGAGGTGCAAAACTAATATGGCAGCATTTTTTGTAAGCGCATTGTTTTTTAAAATAGTATTGGTGGTGTTGGTCTTTACCATAACCCTGGTGATCGCGATGTATAGCACCTATGGCGAACGTAAGATTGCAGCGGTAATGCAGGACAGGGTTGGCCCCGACCGTGCAGGTCCGTGGGGTATCCTCCAGCCATTGGCCGACGGAGGCAAATTCTTTATGAAAGAAGAAATCATCCCGGCTACATCCAATAAATTTTTGTTTATTCTTGGTCCTTCGCTGGCGATGCTTACCGCATTGATGACCAGCGCCGTGATTCCCTGGGGCCCGAATATTACCATAAATGGAACATTGGTTCCACTTCAGGTAGCCGATATCAATGTTGGTATCCTTTATGTACTTGGTATCGTGAGCCTTGGTGTATATGGTGTGATGATCGGTGGATGGGCATCCAACAATAAATTTTCATTGCTTGGTGCTATCAGGGCTTCTTCGCAAATGATCAGCTACGAGTTGGCTATGGGTCTTGCGATCATAGCACTATTGATGGTGACCGGTTCGCTTTCTTTGAATCATATCGTTACCCAGCAAAGCGCCTGGCATGGTATGCGTTGGAATATTATTTTCCAGCCGCTGGGATTTTTTCTCTTTATCATTTGTGCTTTTGCTGAAACCAACAGGGCGCCATTCGACCTGCCGGAATGTGAAACGGAATTGATAGGGGGATACCATACAGAATATAGTTCTATGAAACTGGGTATGTACCTGTTTTCTGAGTATATTAATATGTTCGTGTCTTCAGCTATTATGGCCACGCTTTATTTTGGCGGATACAATTTCCCTTATATCGATAAGCTGGCCGAAGTAATGAATGCCAACCTGGTATCGCTCATCGCGGTAGGGGTGTTTTTTGCCAAGATCTTTATCTTTATTTTCATATTCATGTGGGTACGCTGGACATTGCCGCGTTTCCGCTATGATCAACTCATGCGCCTCGGCTGGCAGGTATTGATACCACTTTCCATCCTGAATATCGTCCTCACAGGCGGTGGCATTTTATTCATACAAAACCTCTTCAAATAAGATACATGCAACTTACGAACCGTTCCAAAAAAGTTGACACCCATGCCCTGCAAGGTATGGAGAAAACCTATTTGCCAGGGATACTCAAAGGCATGGCGATCACGTTTAAGCACATGTTCAAAAAAGTGCCTACCATCAGGTACCCTGAAGTGAAAAAACCTTTCAGTTCTGTATGGCGCGGCGTGCATATCCTTAAAAGGGATGAGAACGGCGCTGAGCGCTGCACAGCATGTGGTTTGTGCGCGCTGGCTTGTCCCGCCGAAGCCATCACCATGGAAGCCGCTGAGCGTAAGCCAAACGAAGTTGGCTTATATCGTGAAGAAAAATATGCTGCTAAATACGAGATCAATATGTTGCGCTGTATCTTCTGCGGACTCTGCGAAGAAGCTTGCCCAAAAGAAGCGATATTCCTGAGCAATAGCATTGCCAGCGCCAACTACGACCGTGGCACATTCATTTACGGCAAAGACAAACTGGTAGAACCGGTAACCCCTCCTTCAGAACACGTGAATGTATTTGAAGAAGGATACCGTAAACAATGGATGAAGCTGAAGAAGTGAAATTTGTGATTTGAAATTTGATATTTGGGCTGACGCAAGTTTTTTTTGAATCTTATTGTCATTTCGATCCCGAATGCTAGGGAGAGAAATCTGATTTCTTCATAGATTCATCCAAATCTTATTGATCATTGAAAATTGGACAACCGGGACACCATAAAAACGTACGAGATACTCCATCAGGCAGTACAGGTATGTAAAGCCCACGGGGTAGAAAATGTGGTGCTATGTCCGGGATCGCGGAGTGCGCCGCTGGCTTTGAGTTTCATGCGGTTTGAGGGGATTAAACATTATGTCATTCCGGATGAAAGATCAGCGGCTTATACGGCATTAGGAATCGCGAGACAATCAAAAAAACCTGTGGCATTGGTTTGTACATCAGGTACGGCAGCACTCAATTTTGCACCTGCTGTTGCGGAAGCATTTTTCTGTGAAATACCATTGATCGTATTTACCGCAGATCGTCCGGCTGAATGGATCGGGCAGGCTGATAACCAGGCGATATACCAGGCAAATCTGTATGGCAAACATGTGAAGAATACCTATACTTTCCAGACAGAATTTTCGCACCCTGATTCTGAATGGTTTGCCATAAGAATAGTAAATGAAGCACTGAATACAGCGAACCAGCAACCCAAAGGACCGGTACACATTAATGTACCTTTAAGAGAGCCTTTGTACCTGGATACTGAGCCTGACTTCAGTGGATTAAACCCTAAGATCATTAAACTGGAATCTGCAGATAAGACAGTTCCGTTAGAGATATTTGAAAGACTTGGGAAATTCAATAAGATCCTGGTTATTGCTGGTACGCACAGAGTAAACCCTTCACTAAAAGAAGCCGTTACAAAAGCATGCGCGAATAAAAATCTCGTATTTGTTCCCGATATCACTTCCAACCTGGTAAATATCCCCGGCTCCGTATCTTTTGCAGAATTGGTTATTGACTCATTATCAACGACGGAGAAAGAGAATTTTTCTCCAGAATTGGTCATCAGTTTCGGCGGACCGATCGTCTCCAAAACCCTGAAAAATTTCCTTAAAGGCAAGTCTATCAAAGAACACTGGTACCTGAGCGGACACTCATCTTCTGCTGATACTTTTCAGAAATTAACGAATGTATTTGATTTCAGTGCACCGGCATTTTTCAAGGCCTTGGCATCGAATGATATTATCAAGTTCAATAACGAATATTTCACCCTATGGTCTAAGAAAGATTCAGAGCTAAAAACAGCTTCGCAAAAAGTTATTGAATCATTGGAATTCAGTGAAATACGTGCAGCTTATGAGATCGTTTTCAAATTAGAAAAAAATACAGTTCTGCATTTGGGTAACAGTTTGCCGGTCAGGTATGCTTCCGTATTTCCGTTCATCAATCCGGATATCGAAATCTATTCCAATCGTGGTACCAGTGGTATTGATGGAACGGTAAGTTCTACAGCAGGACAATCCATGGTAGATGATCGCAATCATGTACTTATTGTAGGAGACCTGGGTTTTATGTATGACAGTAACGGATTATGGAACAACTATCTCAGGGACAACCTGAAAATCGTTGTATTTAATAATCACGGCGGCGGTATTTTCCGTACCCTACCCGGCGCAAAAGCTCAGAAAGAACTGGAAGAATATTTTGCAGTGAAACAGCCACTTAATTTTGAGCATATAGCCTTGCAGCATAACTGTAATTATTTATTTTGCAATAAATTAGAGGATTACAGTCAGACACTCAATGATTTCTTAGCGACCAAAGGCAAGCCTGCTATACTGGAACTGGATTTTACGAATATGGTCAGTATCCAGGATGTGAAAAAGATGATTTTGTCATCTCGGCCATAGGAGAGATCTGATTCCTCAAAATGCCCTTTTTTATTGTTTTCTATTGATAATTTCCCAAAAACGGCCTTTTTGACTATTCTGGATTGATAAACAATGATTACATTTTTTTTGCGATTTTCAACTCATTGATTTTAAGCTTCATGCACGTAACTCATTGACAAATATCAATAGATAACAGGGAAAGATCAATCCAGAATAGCAAAAAACGCAGGTTTATCTTTCATTGCCTGCTGTAGTCTCGACGAAGGCTGGGCCAATTTGCCTAAACACTGATTCCTTTCAATAAATAAAGAGCGATACCGAAACGATAACTTCTTGGTCCCGGCTTTTATGTACATATATAGTGAGATGCCAAAGTGGGTGGGTGTTTTGGAAAAATGTTTTTTAACTTATATTTATTCAATGAGTTATAGACTCATTTTTTTTGGAATTTGTTGTCACTATGACGGTGATGTGTTAGATAGAATATGTCGATTAGATAAAGATATGTCACAGACGTGTACACATTTTGTGCGGAATGTGTACATTTGCCAGATACATGTTTAAAATATGAACATAATGTGGACAAATTCTGAAACACCATACAATAATCTCCCTGAATTGCCTCCTGCAAGGGAATTAGAGACAAAAGAGATACTAAAGAAAGCTATTGAAGCCAATAAATACCTTGCAGGATTGAAATGGTCATGTCAAAGATTACCTGATCCACAAATTCTGATCAATACGGTTGTGATGCAGGAGAGCAAAGACAGCAGCGCCATTGAAAATATCGTTACAACCCAGGATGCCCTATACCAGGCCGTCATATCTCCGAATGACCTGATACCTCATCAAACAAAAGAAGTGCTGAGATATAAACATGCAATATATGCTGGGGTTGATTCAATGTCTACAAATAGCAATCTTCTTTTGGGGAAGACGGCAATCGAAATCATGCAAAAAATAAAGAATACACAGGAAGGCTACCGCAAATTACCTGGTACGCAGTTAGGTAATCCAGCCAGCAAGAAAATTATATATACACCCCCGGAACCGGTTCATGTTGCGGATATGATGGCCCAATGGGAGCGGTTTGTAAATGAACCGTCAGAGGTTGACCCTGTTATAAAAATGGCGCTCATGCATTATCAGTTTGAGGCAATTCACCCTTTTGCTGATGGTAATGGAAGAACGGGCAGAATACTAAATGTTTTATACCTGCTTAAGGAAGGTTTGCTTACGCTTCCGGTACTATACCATAGCGCCTACATCATTCAGCATAAAACCGAATATTATACCTGCCTTAGAGAAGTTACCGAAAAGGGGAATTGGGAAAACTGGGTTATTTTTATGCTTGATGCTGTAACTGAAACCGCTCAAAGAACATTAAATATTATAGAGAGCATGCTCGACCTTAAAGAACAGACTTTAAATGCAGTAAGAAAGATCTCACAAAAAATACCAGCTACTGATTTAACCGAACTGCTTTTTAGTTATCCGTATATCAAAATAAAAGTGCTTGAAGATAAGGGAATTGCAAAAAGACAAACTGCCAGCGGGTATTTACAAAAACTAGCACAACACGGGATTTTAACACCGCTTAAAGTTGGCAAAGAGATGTACTATATAAACACGAAACTTATGAATATTATTACAAATGGTAATGAGTAGAGGCCTTCATGTATAAAATTTATACATGAGGGGGTTGTCATGTAAAGAAAGTTGATTTTTTTATACATGATAGCTTGGCCCCAATATGAATTCAAATGTGATTAGAGGCAAAGTACTGTGAATTACTTTTGCCAGCCACTTACGCCTTACGCCTTATCCCTTACGCCTGATTAAGGAAACAAATTCCCTACAAACCTCGGGAATGGAATAGATTCCCTGACGTGAGGCAGCTTGCAAACCCAGCATATAATGCGTTCTAAACCAAGGCCGAAACCACTATGTGGTACAGATCCGAATCTTCTGAGGTCCAGGTACCATTCAAAAGCTTCCATAGGGAGTTGGTGATGATGAATGGCTTCCAGCAATTTATTGATATCAGTTTCACGTTCGCCGCCGCCAACGATTTCGCCATAACCTTCAGGGGCAAGAACGTCCACTCCTTTTGCAATACCCGGTGCATCTTCTTTCATGTAGAAAGCCTTGACGGCTTTGGGCCAGTTATACACCATAATAGGTGTGTCGAACATCCGGGTAATCACCGTTTCATCGCTTCCGCCGAAATCTTCCCCGCGCTTGAAATTCTTTGCCGATTCCAGCCAGTTTGGGATATTGCGTTCGTCTTCTTCGAGGTCTTTGAGTTCCAGTTTCAGCTGGCGGACTTTTTCCTCATTAAAAGCAATAACGCCCTTTTTCAATCCTGCCTGTTTTAGGGATTGTTCGCGGATTTCGATATCGGTTTTTATCTCGCTGATCCGGGTTTTGATATTTTCCAGATCTTGTTCTAATGTCTTGATGGCGTTCTTTCCGTCCACATCTTTTTCCCCACGAATTATGGAAACCGCATCATCATATAATATTCTTGGAAAAGGTTTTACAACGGTTTCAAGTTTGGTCAAATCTCTTTCGATAATGGCCAGTTCTTCTTTGCATTTTTCAATGACGTCGCCAACCACAGTGCGTATAAAATCCTCAATCACATCCATATCCATTTCCAGGTCATAGAATGCCATCTCAGGTTCTATCATCCAAAACTCTGATAAGTGCCTGCGGGTCTTAGATTTTTCTGCCCTGAATGTTGGGCCGAAAGTATATATCTTGCCCATCGCCATTGCCATCGCTTCACCATAGAGCTGCCCACTTTGGCTTAGATAAGCAGGCTGATCAAAAAATTCAGTTTCAAAAAGGTTGGTGGTTCCTTCCACAGCGTTACCGGTAAATATGGGTGAATCCATCTGCACAAATCCCCTGTTCTGGAAGAAGTTATGGATGGAATAAATGATCTGGTTGCGGATACGCATAATGGCCCACTGCTTTTTGGAACGAAGCCATAAATGCCTGCGACTGAGGAGAAAATCAACCCCATGATCTTTTTTTCCGATCGGGTATTCTTCGGCTTCTGAAAATATTTCTACGGCATCTGCCTGTATTTCATAACCTCCCGTTTGTTTTTCATCGGTCTTAACAGTTCCGGTTATCCTGAGAGAACTTTCCAAGCCAAGGCGTTTTACTTTGTCGAACAATTCTACACCTATTACGTCTTCAAGGATGACACATTGGATGAAACCTGTTCCATCGCGCAGGACAATAAATACGATGCCCTTGCTATCGCGGCGGTTTTGCACCCATCCCTGTAGTACCACCTGTTGGCCTTCATGTTTTTTTAAATCGGAGATGTAGACAAATTTTTTAGTTAAAACTGGCATAACGGTTCTATTTGAGTGAAAAGGCTTGCGAAATGTTTATATATTTGCGTAAGTTAATTTTAAAGTGCGGCGTTGCAAAATTAGGGGTATATAAATGTTAAAACAAGGACTAAGTCAGAAACTACTTCAAAAACTATCGCCACAGCAGATACAATTTATCCAGTTGCTCCAGCTGAACACCCAGGAGCTGGAGAAAAGGGTAGATGAGGAGATCACGGAAAATCCTGCCCTCGAAACCGAAAAAACTGAATCTTCGGAGGGTGAAGAACCTGAAGAAGAGAAATTTGAGGCGGAATCTGAAAATGATTTTGATGATAGTGATGAAAATGAAGATAATGACTATGACGATTATGAAACCGGGCTGGATGAATATATCGGGGATGATGGGGATGATTATGCCTATAGCGGTCAGACAGATCCCAACGAGGAAAAACGTGAACTGCCGATAGCCAACGTAAATACTTTGTATGATGTGCTTTACGAGCAACTGAATGCTGTGGATCTCAACGAACGCGAAAAAATTCTGGCAGGACATCTTATAGGAATGCTGGAAGAAGATGGCTACCTGCGCCGCCCCTTGAAAAGTATCGCCAATGATCTCGCTTTTCTTAACCAGCTGCAGACCGATGAACACGAACTCGAACGTATATTACATATTATTCAGAGTTTTGACCCGCCGGGTATCGGTGCTCGAAGTCTTGAAGAATGTCTGACCATCCAGCTAAGTAAAATGGAACAGACCCATGAAGTGCAGCAGGCCAAAAAGATCATCCACCACCACATGGACGACCTAGCCAAGAAGCACTACGACAAGCTGATGAAGTCGCTGAAAATAGACCGTGACGACCTGAAAGGTGTAATCGATACCATTACACATCTCAACCCCAAACCCGGTGAAAGCCAGATAAATGTAAAGGCACAATATATTATCCCTGACTTTATAGTTACAACGCTTGACAATGAAATCCAGGTAAGCCTTAACTCTAAAAATGCCCCCGAACTTCGTGTGAACCGCGGCTATGCCGAAACCCTGAAAGGTTATAATGAAAGTACGACTAAGAACAAGGCCCTCAAAAATCAGGTACAGTTTATCAAACAAAAACTGGATAGCGCCAAGTGGTTTATCGATGCAATCAAGCAGCGACAGAACACCCTGCTGCAGACGATGAAATGCATTGTGGAATTTCAAAAGGATTTCTTTTTAACGGGAGATATTGAAAAGCTGAACCCAATGATCCTGAAAGATATCGCAGACCGGATCGGAATGGATATTTCCACGGTGAGCCGGGTGGCAAACAGCAAATATGTACAGACAGATTTCGGTATATTTTCATTAAAAGAGTTTTTCTCAGAAGGTATCCAGACCGAATCTGGTGATGAAGTTTCGAACCGGGAAGTGAAGGAATTTCTGAAAGAGTATATCGGCAAAGAGAGCAAAAAACGTCCACTTACCGATGAGAAACTCACGAGCATGCTCAACGAAAAAGGGTATAATATTGCACGTCGTACAGTAGCCAAATACCGCGAACAGCTGAATATTCCGGTGGCGAGGTTGAGGAAAGAGATTTGATTTAAGAGTCAGAAGTGAAAGGTGAGAAGTAAGTAGTGATTTACTTGTAGATATTCATCCTGACTGCTGTATTTATACTTTTAGATCTGACTACGATAAGCACGGTCAACTGCATTCAACTAACTGGATGAGCCGAATAAAATGTCTATTCGGCTCAAAAATTGTGATATTATGAGCCGAATAAGTTGTATATTTGGCTCATGATTTATAACTGGCAACAGCCTGACTGGCCTGATTTCAAATACGATATCACAGAAATAGAGGATATTATGTTCTCTTTTGCGGAAGAGATGGGACGTGTTTCAGGTATTCTGAATGCCTTGTCAAAAGATTCGCAGTCGGATACTTTGGTAAACATGATGGTTTCGGAGGCTATAAAAACTTCTGAGATAGAAGGAGAATACCTCAACAGGCAGGATGTGGTTTCTTCTATCCGGAATAATCTGGGGTTGAACAGGAAACCCGCAAATGTCCGCGACAAAAGGGTGCATGGCATTGGTAGTTTGATGGTAGATGTAAGGCAAACCTACCAGGAACCATTAAGCAAAGAAAAATTATTTTCCTGGCATAAAATGCTGATGGAAGGCAGTCGCGGGTTGCAGATCGGGAAATGGCGTTCGCATAAAGAGCCTATGCAGGTGATTTCAGGTGCGGCAGGCAAAGAAAAAATTCACTTTGAGGCGCCATCTTCAAAACAGGTACCCTCCGAAATGGATCGGTTTATTGCATGGTTTAATGAAACGGCGCCGGGGGGCAAAAAGCAGATCAAAAAAGCTCTGGTAAGGTCTGCCATTGCGCATTTGTATTTTGAGTCTATCCACCCTTTCGAAGATGGTAATGGAAGGATCGGACGTGCCATTGCTGAAAAAGCCTTGTCGCAAACATTGAAACGTCCTGTATTACTAAGCCTTTCGAAAACCATAGAAGTCAATAAACGGCAATACTATGCAGCATTGGAAAAAGGGCAACGAAGCAACCATATTTCTCCATGGATAAAATATTTCATAGAAACGATTCTTCTGGCTCAGCGACAAGCGCGACAACTCATAGATTTCACCTTGAAGAAAACGAAGTTCTTCGATCATTTCAAGGATATGCTCAATGAGCGTCAGCTAAAAGTAATGAAAAGGATGTTTGATGCTGGCCCTGAGGGATTTGAAGGTGGCATGAGCGCAGCGAAATATATAGCCATCGCGAAAACCACAAAAGCCACTGCGACAAGGGACTTACAACACCTCTCAGGGATTAAAGCATTCATCATTGAAGGTGGGGGACGTAGCACACACTACTTGCTCAATCTTAAAGATGATCATTGATCATTGGTCATTTTCTTATCACCGGCATTTTGCTTCCCTGCCCGGTTTCAGATATTACCTGTACGATATAGGTTCCGGGGGCAAGGTTGAGGTTATTAGAGATTAACTTGAGCCGGATTCTGGATCAGTAAGCTGTTAGTTTAAAAATAAGGAGCCGTGATACTACGCATAACTGGAATTGAAAATAGCTTCATCTCCATTCAAAATTTCTACTTCATTTGTTTTTGAGACAATGTTGTGTATGGTTTCGTCGAGCTTTTCCCCAACAATTTTTACCTTGCTTATTATTTCAAAATTAAGTGTGGAGGAAGGGTTGTCAAAATCGATAAGATTGATCAGACCCAAAAGGCTCGAAATAGGTGATCTTACCTGGTGTGATTGCATGGATGATATTTCTCTTAGAATTTCGAGCTGTGCCATTATTTTGTCTTCTGCTTCTTTTGCCTCGGTAATATCATGGGAAACGCCATGAAGGCCTATCAGTTTTCTGTCCTTATCAAAATCGAACCTGCTTTGAGAGTGTATCCACCTGATAGTGCCATCTTTTTTGATAATTCTGTGAACAAAAGAAGATCCCCGAAAATCTTTTTCACCATCTTTGATTACTTTCATTACGTAATCCATGTCTTCAGGATGAATAAAAGAAAGCCATGAGTCATAAGACTGGACGTATTCGTCCGGCCCCAAACCATATATTTTCAATGATTCGTCAGACCAGATACCTATGCCGGTATTAAAATCGAGCTCCCAATGCCCGACGTGGGCTAAGGCCTGGGCTTCTTTCATTCTCATCTCATTGTGTATGAGCTTGTTTTTTGAATTTACTTTATCTGTCTCGTCATGAGCAATTCCGTACATGCCAATAGGGTTCCCCTCTGCATTAAATTCATAACGACACTCTGTAAGCAGATATTTTACACTTCCATCTTTCAATAGAATCCTGTGATGAATCGAAGATTTGCTGAAAGAAATTTTGGCAGTCGCAATTTCATGTTTGACATACGCCAGGTCCTGGGGATGGATTAAACTGAGCCATGACTCATAAGTATGCTTGTTATCATCGGTTTCAAGCCCGTAAATTCTGCAATGTTCCTCAGACCATATCGCGTATCCTTTGGAGAAATCAAGCTCCCAATTTCCCACATGTCCTATGGATTGCGCCTTGTTAAAATTAAGCATGTTTTTGTTAAGCTCTTTTTCCTTTTCTTTATACCTTGTAATGTCATGCATATTAATAACAATGGCACCGCAGTCAGGGTCATTCAGCCTGTTAACTCTCATTTTTTCCATCCATAAATAGTTGCCGGCTTTGTTTTTTATTCGTATCACTGCATGGCATTCTTTTCCCGGTTCTGTCTTTGTTTCTTCAATTAATAATTGCCATAATCCCACATCATCAGGATGAACTAAGGTTCCCGGAACCATCGCTATTAATTCTTCAGGGGTCCAACCGAGTATTTTTTCGAAAGATGGGCTTCTGTAAATGGGCTCCAGTTTTTCATTCAGGAGGACGGTTATACTGAATTCGTTTTCAATAACGATGCGACTTTGCTTCATGATTATTTTGCGGATTAGACTAATTCGCAAAATTGAACGAATGATTCCATGCGCTGACTGATTTGCATCATGAATAATACTGAGGTAAATCAGGCTTCCTGCAATTGCAGTTCCTAACCTCTATTCTTAATGCCTAAAGCCCGATCTTATTCTTAATATCTTCCACATCAGCCATCAGATGTTGAAGTTGCAGATACATTTCCTTGCTCGGGTTTTTAAAGTCGTAGCGCATTTCGGCTTTCAATAGCCAGAGTTCTTTTACTTCGTCAATGTCAATGTTTTTATTTTCATATTCGCGGTTATCGCTTTTCAGCACGAGGCCTTGTCGCTTATCAATACGGTTGAGAATCCGTTTGATAAGTATAGCATCCTGCATCACCACGATATAGATATAATCATCTTTGAGCGTCAACCAGTCTTGTACATACTGACCAATTACCCATGAGCCCTGCTGAATGGTAGGCTCCATACTGTTTCCCTTTACCTCAAAGGCCCTGAAGGTGCCGCCACGGAAGACATTGCCCGGCAGGCTTATCTTGGGCAGACTGGAAAGGAACTGCGGCTCCTGTATATTGTCGATATAGCTTGCGGCGGCTTTGGTATTCACCACTTCCACGTTTTCATTGCCTGATGAGTCGTTGGTAATACAAAGCACGCGGAGGTTTTTGCCTGACACTTGTTCTGAGCTTGGTTTTGAAAATGATTCTTGAGCCATATAGGGTGTGAGCGTCTCCTCTTTGGAATGAAGCATTGCGCCTCGCCCGGTAAAGATCCAATCCGGATTCAGATCGGGGTAGGTGTTGAAGATAGCTTCAAAAAATTCAGCGGTGGGTTGCTTTCCCGGCATGAGGCTTTTGCGTACCCTTTCCTGTCCAAGACCGATGCTTTCGGCGAAGACATATTGAGGCATTCCCAGGAATTCTTTGTGGAAATATCCAATGCGTTCGCGGAAACTATCTGAGTTTGAAACCGTTAATTTATTCATAATATTTTTACAAAAATAATTGTACAAACTTCATTGTAATTACAACTATAGTAGTATATTTGCTCCTCACAATTTTAAAATATGCCAATATGTGCTACAAATATACAACTATTATTGTAATAAACGAGCAAATACCAACAAAATTTGTAAATACGTCCTGAAAGGAGGCGTAAGGAATAAGGGGGCAAGGCGTAAGTGAAAGCCTGCTTCGAAGACTAAAATCAGACCGGTTTTTAGAAAAGTAAAACATTTTCAAAAATATTTTCGCTTGTAACGTATTGATTAAAAATTGATTGAAAATTATTTTTCAAAACCATCCACCCACTTTGCCACTTCACTATATATGTACATTAAAAACGCGATACAATCACTGACCATTTACCAACTACCATTTACCATTTACTAATTTCAAATTTCAAATCACAAATTTCAAATCACAAGTTTCAAGTTTCTAATTTCCAATTTCAAGTTTCAAATCACCAATCACAAAACAATGAAAACCAACAATCATATTATTATAGAAATCAGCCGCTGTAGGTACTATAAGGATCTCTGCCGTAAAATAGCCCGCCGCGACCTTGTAGATGACCTCTACCAGGAATTTATTTTTGCTTTACTCACATACGATAACCTGCCAGAGGTTTATTCGAAAGAATGGTTCAGGCTGTTCGCGAAAAGGATCATCAATAATTTGTACCACTCACAAACCAGTACTTTTTCTCTTAAATACAGGCATATGGATAAGGTGATAAAATATATGCCCGGAGTGGCAACAATATGGGCCGAAAAGTCTGATGCGATGGAAGAAGATGATACAGAAATCATCAACTTTATAAATAAGGAACTGGATAAAATGGATTGGTATGAGCGTGAGCTTTTCAGGGCAGTGATGGATCTGAACAGCGCCCGTAAGCTGGCACGGAAAACCCGGATCAACCGCAACAGCATTCGTTACACTGTGAATAAAGTAAAAGAACGCATCCGCAAAAACCCACAGTTCAAACAATTCATGTACAGATGAGAACTAAAATCCTGATCGTCGTAAATACGCATTTAACCGGCGTGGAATACCATCGCCAGCTGATACCGCATTACCATCTCAACAGTCATTATAAAGATGAATTTGAGGTACACCAGATCAATGAGATCGAGTCGGCGAGCGATGATTTTCTGAGACAGTTTCAATTGATACAGTTCAGCCGAATGGTTTCCTGGAACGGAAATTCAAAAGAAGTCCTGTACCGTTTGAAAAAGCTTGGAATTATTTCCATACTGGATATCGATGATTATTGGGAATTGTATCCCGGGCATCTTTTATATACCGCTTATGCCAAAGAGAAAATAAGCGAACAAACGTTAGTTAGTTTAAAAAATTCAGATCATATAACCACCACTACCCCCTTTTTTGCAGACCTGATCAAAAGGATAAACCCTTATGTGACGGTCCTGCCAAACGCCATTGATCCCGCCCAGCCACAATTCGAAATCAATCCCGCTCCTTCTTCCCTGACACGATTTGGCTGGGTGGGCGGCGTTTGTCATAAGGAAGATATTAAACTCATGGAAAACAGTTTTAAAATACTGAATTCTGATGAAACACTAAAGTATAAGTACCAGCTTTATCTCATGGGTTTTAGTAAAGATGACACGTCAGGAATGTATCAGGAATTCGAAAATATTTTTACCAGGCAACTCGAATGCAATGATAATACCTATTACCGGATCTATGCCGCAAATGTTTTCAGTTATGCGCAGGGCTATAACTTGTTTGATGTCGCACTCGCTCCTCTCACCCATAACCTGTTTAACAACTGCAAAAGCGAACTGAAAATGATCGAGGCCGGCTTTATGAAAAAGGCCATGATCGTAAGTGATGTAATGCCTTATAAAGCAATAGCGAAGCCGGGGATCAATTGTCTTGTGATAAGAGAAACCAACTATAAATCAGCCTGGTACCTGAGTATGAAAAAGCTGGTAAATAATCCGAATCTTGTACAGGATCTCGAGGAACAATTGCATGAGGATATAATACTAACCTATCATATTGATATCGTGAATAAAACGAGGGCGGAGTTGTACAGAAACCTGTTGAATTGAAAAATTGAAAAATTAAAAGATTAAAATATTGACAATGCAAAACCTGCTATTAATAATTTCTTGTGCCTGTATGGCTGTCTTAATTGCGGAAACCTCAGGATTGGTACAATGGGTCAAATATAGACTGAATTTTAACCGACTGAAACCGTTTGATTGCCCAATGTGCCTTGCATGGTGGATTGCACTCATTTTGTTTATGTTTCAAAAGCAATTTCTGGCTGCGCCATTGTTTGCCGCAATGAGTTCTATTGTTGCTGTTTTTATTTCTAAAACACTGAAGAAATGATCAATGATCAATAATCAATGATCCGGTACTAAAGTCCGATAAATTAAAATATTCAGCGATTAAAATACAAGGTCAGTTATAGGCTTAACGTCCATTTTTTAAACAAAGTTCAAATAAAAAAAATAAACATAAAATGCTTGCCGGAAGCTTCAAAACGACTATATATTTGGCCCATTTAAACAACATTAACTGATAACTTTTATGATTCCTGAAGAGAAAAAATCTGCTGTTGCTAACGCTCTTAATATTGCTTTCGGGACAAATGAATTTGAAGATATCCGCCAACTCACTGCCGGACTTTCATCTGCTCTTATTTTCCGGATTGTGGTGAAGGGCAATGCCTATCTCCTTCGTGTCATTATGCGAACAGATGCGATGGCCGACCCAACGCACTATTATTCCTGCATGAAGCCGGCAGCAGAGGCGGGTCTTGCCCCAAAGATCTGGTATACTGGCATCGAAGACCGTATTTCTATTACGGATTTTATAGAGCCTGAACCTTTTTCTGTAGATGAAGCAAGAGTTAAAATGCCTTTGTTGCTAAAAGATTTGCATGCACTTCCGCCTTTCCCGTACACGGTAAAGTATTTTGATTTTATTGATAGTTTTATCCAGAAATTCAGGGACGTGAAAATATTACCTGAAAACATGACCGAAGATTTGTTCCATCAGTATTCAAGAATTTCAAGCATTTACCCACGCATAGGTCCTGATATGGTATCCTGTCACAATGACGTGAAGCCTGAAAATATTATCTATGATGGGGAGCGACCCTGGCTTGTGGACTGGGAAGCTGCATTTTTGAATGACCGATATTCAGACCTGGCAATGGTCGCAAACTTTGTTGTAAGAAACGATACAGAGGAAAAGGATTTCCTGTGTAGTTATTTCGGGGCGAAAGCAACTGAATACCAGCATGCCCGGTTATTCCTGATGCGGCAGGTTGTAGGGATGGCTTATTTCGTATTCCTTTTAACTATTACTGCAAAAACGCCCATCGATCTTAATTTTAACAGGCAGGATTTCAGTATATTTCACGAGGGATTGTGGGCAGGTAGAATCACTTTAGAAAGCGATGAAGTCAGGCAGCAATATGGCCTCGTACACATGGAGCAACTCAAGCATAATTTCCAACTCAAACGATTTGAAGATTCATTAAAAATCGTAACAGATGCATTTAAATCCTGATTGATGAAACAAGAATAAATAACCCTAAACCAACCAATTGATTTATGTCGCCAACCAACTTAGAAAAGCTACGCAATTACCTGCCATTCTGGGAATATTATAAGGCTAACAAATGCATTCCACCTATCAACCTGCCGACCCTGGAAGCCATTGCTTCTGTGTATCGCGAAGAACTTCATCCGGCACCTGTGAGGTTGTACTGCAGTGTATGTGTAGAAGAAATGATCACGACGCTTTTTAACCAGTATGAGCGTGAGATATTGAATCAAATCAAACAAAAAGAAACCCATGAAACCAAAGACCCATCAGAAACCCAAAGCCTCCTCCCGACCGGCAACCAAAAGGAAAGTCAGCACCAAAACGCAAGCCCGAAAAAGCGCGGCAGAAAAGTCAGGCGCAGAAGGATGAGGTCAAAACTGGGATGATGCTTTACGTCAAGTTTTTGATAAGTGCATCAAGACATTGAATGAAGATGTTGAAAGTCTCAGTCACAAAGACCGGATAGCGTTTGGTAATGCTGTCGCCAAATATTTTAGTCCTGAAATTAAGGCCAGGAAAGAACCACCGGGTAGCGATATTAATGAAGTGGAAATAACCATTATCCATAAATGTATCGACGATGTTGAAGACTAAAAAACTCAAATACAAAGGATCGGAGATATTATCAAAAAATCTTGAATCGCCGGATCGGATTATTGTCAACCAGGGAGGTACATCTTCAGGGAAGACCTGGTCGGTTTTGCAGGCATTGGTTGCAAAAGCCATCAAAGAGAAATTGCATATTTCGGTTTGTTCGGTGAGTTTGCCGCATCTGAAAAAAGGTGCCTTGCTTGACTTTACCAATATGCTGAACGCATATGATTTGTATGATGAGCAATTTTATAACAAAACGGATAATATTTTCAAAATCAGTAAAAGCCGCATCGAATTTTTCAGTCTCGATGATCCCGGCAAAGCCCGTGGCCCAAGAAGAGATATCCTGTTTGTAAACGAATGTAATTTAGTTCCTTATGAAACATTTAACCAGTTGATGTTACGAACCCGGAAACAGGTATTTATCGATTACAATCCTGTTGATGAGAACCATTGGATCTATGAGCATCTGTTGATAAGGACTGATTGCACTTTTATAAAGTCAACATATAAAGACAATCACTTCCTGGATAAAAATATCATAAAGGAAATTGAAAGACTGAAAGAAACGGATGAAAATCTCTGGAGGATATACGGGCTCGGTGAGAGAGGTCAGTTGAAAACAACCATATACAATGCCTGGGATATCGTGGATGAGTTACCAGAAGGAGGAGATGTGTTTTACGGATTGGATTTCGGGTATAATGTTCCCACTGCCCTTGTGAAATGCTGTTTGAAAGACGGGAACCAGCTTTGGGTGGATGAATTGATCTATCAGACCTACCTTACAAATAGTGAGCTCATTATAAGGATGAATGATTTACTGCCAGCTCATGCAAGTATCTATGCTGATGCTGCAGAACCACAGCGGATAGCTGAGATCAGGAAGGCGGGATTAAACTGCAAATCAGCTGACAAAAGTGTGAAAGATGGGATTGATAAGATGAAACGGATGAAAGTATTTGTAACACGCCGCAGTACCAATATCCTCAAAGAACGACAAGGCTACAAATGGAAAGAAGATGCGAACGGGAACCTGATTGATGAACCGGTCAAATTCAATGATCATGCGCTTGATGCGATCAGATATGCTGTTCATACCCATGGATTAAGACCAAGTGGGAAATATGCGATGAGATAGAGACAATTAAAAGATTAAAAAATTGAAGATTAAAAAATTTATATATTAAAAGATTTTTATGCCCAAACTACCAACCTCATGGAAAGAGATTTCCCTGAAAACCTATTGCGGTTTTGAAAAAATAATTAACGACAAAAGTCTTGATAATCACGGTAAAGATGTTGAAATCATTTCGCTTCTTTCAGGCATATCCAGGAGCGAAATCCTGGCTTTGCCGCTGAAAACTTTGCACGAATGCCTTGATAAGATCAGCTTCCTGAACAACCTTGATTTGATCAGGCCATTGAAGAGTTCTAAGCATTTGCGCTTTTGCATCAAAGGCAAATGGTTCAAAATCAACTTAAATGCCTCCGATCTTAGCGGCGGACAGTATATTGACCTGATGACATTTTTGAAAGAAAATGAAAACCCCACAGCGAATATTCATAATGTCCTGGCAGTGATAGTAGCCCCATTGAAATGGGGCTTGATTCCCATAAAATATGATGGCAAAGATCACTCAGAGCGGGCCGCATTTTTATATGAAAACATGTCAATGTCGATCGCTTATCCGATACTGGTTTTTTTTTGCAATCTCTCGCAGCATTTAACAGTAGCTATGCAGGATTATTTGAAGACCGAGACGACAAAGAAGATGAACCAGATACAAACAGAAATGATGGATATCATGAGCGTTACGGCTGGTTTATAGTCCTTGATGCCTTAAGTAACGGGAACGGAAACCTCTGGCAGTATTATGAAAAAATGAATGTTATCGAATTCATGAACAGGATCTCGTTTTTGAAGGCGAAGAATCAACAAAAAGTAAACAATTAGCAGTCAACGGCCAACAGTTAAGATAGTTTGATATACAATAAATATGAAGTATAATGGAAAATATTCAAAACACTTTAGAAGCCTGGGGTGAGAAGATTGTATCTGCATTAAAGACTGCCATACCTCCTGAAAAAGATCCTGATCAATTCTTGGGCAATAGTATCAGCTTTAGCATTAATTATGCAGGCTTCCCGATTGTGTTTCAGTTGCAACTGGCAGATTATTATAATTTTATAGACCGGGGCAGGAAGCCCGGAAAGTTCCCGCCGCCGGATATTATAGCCAGTTGGATTCAAAATAAGCAACTCAACGTAATCCAAAAGTCGACGCTAAAAAAAATTAAAAACAGAAACGGAATGTCGACCGTTTTATCACAACAAAACCAGCTCAAAAGTCTTGCATATCTTATCGGAAGGAAGATAGCCAGGGATGGAATTCCTGCCACGAATTTCTATTCGAATACAATTAACCCCGACTTATTTAAGGAGTTAAATAATAGTTTAAGTGCTGCCTTCAAACAAGACGTAAAATCAATTATGAATTACGAATTATGAATTACGATTTTGTGGAATTCTTTTAACTCACTAACTCACCAATTTCCCCATGACCATAACCCAATACCCATCAAAATTCAGTCCTGCGTATAACGAACTGGTATACGTAGTTACCAGCAGCAATCAGAGTCAGCCCAACTATAAGTATATCTGTGATATATATGCAGCCGACGGTACTACAAGGTTGGCACGCATCAAACGTATCCCGCAACCGGATGGCTACGGCATGTTCGACCTGCATAGGATCCTTGAAAATTATGTCCACTACGATATTGATGCGGCTACGGTAAATTTCGAAAAGAACAGTGCAAGTGGCTATCCTTATATCGTAAAGTTTGGCGAGGAGTATGGCTCGGATCCTACCGGCCCGGTTCAATATCTTTCTCTTGTAACAGAAGAAAAGCGATACGTATTTAATTCTGTTTTTGATTTCCCGGATTTCCTGAATTATAACCAGACCGACTGGCTGATTGCAGCATCTGTCCAAAAGAAATTCCTGACCAATGCACCTATAGTTCAGAGTATAAGACCTGGAACAAATGCATGGCTGCATTTTATGACAGATACAAATGTCGTTGCAAAACTGGTATTGAAAACATATAATTCATCCGGTACTTTGCTGTCAACGTATTCCCTTACAAATACCCAGATCGGATATATGAGTGCCGCCCAGGTTCAGGAACTGGTAAACAGCCAGTTGGCAAACCTCACTTCTTCCCAGTTGAAATACGTTTTAGGCACTGTAATGAGCAACCAGTTTTTGCAGGATAACCTGAGTACAATACAACGAAATTCCATAAATGAGATTTATACGCTCCAGACCGGGCAGACTACCTCTTATGCCACCGGTGATGACGGCAACCTGCAGCATGGTAGGCTCACTGATTTTTTTACCCTGAAGACCAACAACAGTTTTGGGAACACCCACCGCTTTACGGACGAGAATGGCGCACAGGTATTTGGAAGCAATTATGTTATTGACCATGCTACCGGGCTGGGATGGTGTACCACATTGCAAACCTCCGCCACCTGGGCGACAGCCATTGCAAACACATTATCACTCACTGTTGGAGCGAATACCTATAATGATTTCAAATTGCCCAATGCCAATGAAGTGCTTTCTATTACACAGTATTCTGCCGTTTGTTTGAATTATGCGCCCTTTAATTTGAACCCTGTCAGCTCTGCACAGGTCTGGTCCTCGACCACGAATTATAGTGCAACCACGGCAGCGCTAAGGATTTCCTATCAAACATTTCCAACTGCATCTTCCGTTGCTAAAAGTGCCACTCAACCTTATCTACTTTGCCGCAAACATTTTTAAATGAATCGAATCCTTGAAATCATTAATAAGTTTTATATCAAACAATACCGTCCAGGTATCCGCAGTAAATGCCGGTATCTGGCTCAGCGCCATCGACTGGAGTATCAAACTGGCATTCGGCCTTCCATCAGCCATCTATGTCTGTCTTAAGATATACCACGAATTTTTAAAACCCGAAAATCAAAAAGAAAACAATCATGAAAACAATGATCATTGAAAACTGGAAAACCAGCCTGCTCGGCTGTATCTTAATTGCAGCCGGCTTGTACACCGGCTTGACTGCCAAACAAAACTGGATTGAAAGTGGCCCAATTATCCTTTCAGGCATAGGACTGCTCTTTTCCAAAGACGCTCAAAAATCACCAGAAGAAATTGTCAAGCAAACCCTTGAAAACCATAATTCACATGATTGATAAATTAAAATGGACAGGATGGATATTGTCGTGCCTGCTCCTTGTCATTATCTTGTTGCAGCGTTCCTGTTCCATTCAAAAACAAAAAGATAATCTGTTCAAACATGATACTATCGTAGTTCATGGAGACAGTCAATTATTTCTGGTACAGGACACTGTTTTTAAACCGTATAAAATTTATTATCCGCAAAGTATTTCAAAAGTAGATACATCTGCTATGATCAAAGATTATTTTGCGAGCCGGATTTACAGGGATACTATTGAGGCCAGGGATGTGACGGCTGTCATAGAAGACAGTGTTTCTGATAATAAAATAGCAGGACATAAAGTGCTGATTGAGAATAGCCGAAACCTGCATTTAACGACATTGTCTACAAAGCCAACGAACAGAATTTTTATTGGCGGATTCGCGGGATATTCATCACGAAATCTGCAGCCTGTGGCAGGTATTTCATTAGCACTGCTTACCAAAAAAGATGCATTGATTCAATATCATTATGATATGATCTCAGGGGCACATAGTCTCGGGTTGAGATGGAAATTGCATTTCGGTAAGGGTAATTGATCGGCGTTTTCTATCCCTACGTTCTTGTCATTCCGACGCAGGAGAAATCTGATTTAAGCTTAGTTTAATTAAGTACAGAGATTTCAATTAGTATACGCCAGATTTCTCCTGCGTCGAAATGACAAACGGGGTGGTCGAAATGACAAGTTGGTCATAAGAAAAATGTTACGGCACAATCATCTTAGTATAAACCGCATCTTCATCAGAATACAATGAAATAAAATACATACCAGGCTTCAATGTTGGGATGTTACGTAAGTCAATTTTATTCATTCCCGGATAAGATGGAACTGGCTGATTCAGGATCAGTTTCCCATTCACATCTGTAATACGAAATCTGACATCAGACTGCGTGTTTGTTGAATAAGTAATTTCGGGATAAGGTCCTGAAATGGAAGTATTTAAATTTTTAATTCCAGTGTTGATTCCTTGCTTATTGTTCACAGCGACTATATAAAATATTTGAAAATCACCATTATAATCCGTTTGTCGCAATCTATAATAAGATATTCCAGGCAGCGGATCAGGATCAATGGCAGAATATTCTTTAATGGATTCGCTGTTGCCTGCTCCTTGAACCCAGGCAATTGAATTGAAGTTCTTTCCGTCAGCGCTTCTTTCCACCATGAAATAATCATTATTAATTTCAGAAGCCGTAGTCCATAAAATAGAGGTCAAGGCATTCTTTATTCCGGCATTAAAATGAATTAATGTAACAGGAAGAGTATTGATGGGAATTCCACTAAAAGAGCCTTCGTCAATATTACCATAGCCATCATCCTCTACGGCATCAAATGTTGGAGGAGAACTTTCATTCATTTGCCATTTAATAGAAGTGTGTTTCGATGGATCAGAAATGCTGAAAATAATATCAATAACAGGTATGTAAGACGATGATGATGAAATAGATGCACCGGGTGCACCGTTAAAATTGAGGGTAATAATAACTTCCCCAGGTGTTGGTTGGGTTACATTAGAAGAAGCCGGATATCCGAAAGTATCTCCTGCATACAGGGAGGGTCGGAAACTGTCGATCCAGTTATAATCTGTACCGTTAATAGCGTTAGTGTCTCCACCCGCAAAATGGACAAAACTATCATTAAATAAAAAAATAAATTGTGCAGGGCCAAGATGTTCATGTGTGGTACCGGTTTTGATACCGAGTTCCAGGACCAGATGTGTACCGTCATTTGTTTTTATAGTCCATTCTGCATCCATGGTGGGATTACCGGTTTGTGCTTTTAAAGAGATATTAAGGCCGATTAAGCATAAGAAAATCAGCACATAACGATGTGGTAATTTTGGTTTCATACAAGGGATTTTTTAAATAAAAATAAATTAAAAGGTTAGAGCATATTATATGCAATAATATTAAAAATCAATTAATAATGAATAAAATTGATTTGTTTTTTTGAAGGGATCTGGGAAGATTGTTTTTCGGCATATTGTTCAACCCTTTCAGGGTTGTATCTCAGTGAGTTTCGTTTCCACGGGTTTCACCCGCGGTTATTATAGTTGAAGCCCTTCAGGCTTCTGGAAATTGATATATGCTCCCTGCATGCTCCGGATTTGATTTTTGATAAAACTGGTTTTAGCAACCCTGAAAGGGTTGAATAATAATAGCCGTGGGTAAAACCCACGGAATGAAGAATATCAGGTTTTTCACAACCCCGAAGGGGTTGAACTTAGAGCCGCTCAAGGGACTTGAACCCTCGACCCTCGCATTACGAATGCGATGCTCTACCAACTGAGCTAAAGCGGCGGGTTTTATCAGGAATCAGGAGTCAGGAATCAGGGGTTAGTAAATGTATCTTGCGTAAGCCTATTCCCTCATTCTCTCATTCCTTCATTCAATCATTTTCCTATGATATGTCTCGAAATCACAATGCGCTGCACTTCTGATGTGCCTTCGTATATCTGGGTTATTTTGGCATCACGCATCATACGTTCTACATGGTATTCACGCACATAGCCATAGCCACCATGTATCTGTACGGCTTCGGTGGTTACCCACATTGCTGTTTCAGATGCAAATACTTTCGCCATGGCAGAGGCCAGTCCGTAGTCGGCGTGCTGGTCTTTGAGCCAGGCTGCTTTGAGGCAGAGCAACCGTGCGGCTTCTATTTTGGTAGCCATATCTGCCAGCTTAAACTGGATGGCCTGGTGGTTGGATATCTCCTTGCCAAATGCCTTACGTTCTTTAGAATATTTCAGCGCCAGCTCATAAGCCCCGCTTGCAATACCCAATGCCTGCGATGCAATGCCGATACGTCCGCCATCGAGGGTTTTCATGGCAAACTTAAACCCGAACCCATCTTCACCGATGCGGTTTTCTTTGGGCACTTTTACGTCCTGGAACATAATGGAATGCGTATCGGAAGATCGAATACCCATTTTGTCTTCTTTTTTACCCACGGTTACCCCGGGGCTATCTCTTTCTATAATGAGGCAGTTGATGCCTTTATGTCCTTTTTCCACATGGGTCTGGCACATTACCATATATACTTCAGCGCTGCCGCCGTTGGTGATCCAGTTTTTGGTACCGTTCACCAGGTAGTGGTCGCCCATATCCAGTGCCGTGGTGCGTTGCGAAGTGGCATCAGATCCAGCTTCCGGTTCAGAGAGCAGAAATGCGCCGATGCAATCGCCGGTAGCCAGACGGGTCAGGTATTTTTGTTTTTGTTCTTCATTGCCAAATGTTTCCAGTCCCCAGCAAACCAGTGAGTTATTTACCGACATGATGACCGAGCAGGAAGCATCTACTTTGGAAATTTCTTCCATGGCAAGCACATAAGAAATGGTATCAAGCCCGCTGCCACCGTATTTGGGGTCAACCATCATACCCAGAAAACCCAGTTCGCCCATTTTTTTTACATGGTCTTTTGGAAATTTGGCGTGTATATCGCGCTCAATCACGTCTTTCCAGAGTTCAGTCTGCGCAAAATCACGTGCGGCTTTCTGGATCATTAAATGTTCTTCGGAGAGTTGGAAATCCATTGTATATGAATATGTAGTTTGTTTGAAAAGGCAAAGTTATGAAAAAAGTCTTGAGATGTAAGGAGGTATTAATCATGAACTGATTCCAGATTATAGGTTTGGCAAACCGGTTGAATGTTCCAGGTAATGGATTTTGTTATATTTGTTAACAATAATTAAGATTTGCCGGTCTTCATTTTGATTTAGAAACAATGCAATGATATTCAATAGGTTAATTTTTTCAGCATTTGTCCTCCTTGTTTTTAGTTGTTCATCTAGTGGCAATGGCAATCAATCAGCAAGCAAAAATCATGCGTCAGGCTCTGTAAAGAGATTGAATAATGATCCATCTGATCCTAAATCTGTTTCGAGTGATAATGAAGTTAGCGATACTACTCTAATTTTTATGATCGCAGGAAAACGAATTGTTATTAGTACGGAAATTAAAGAGGTTGATTCAATACTGAAGGAAGAGCATTTGATCGACTCTATTGCTAATCATTGGAGAGGTATGAATCTTGATTCTACACTTGTCATATACAGGGATGTAACCGGCGATTGTAAACCAGAGAAACTGGTTAGCCATTTGTTCCATATAAAAACGCCTGGGTCTGATACTGAAACTTTTATTTTGACTCATAATGTCTATTTGGGGAAAGAAAACATTTATTGCGATACTTTAAATTTTAATACAGGATTTGTAGACGATATTGATAATGCATTTTATCCATATTCGTATTTTGGAGGCCTGCTTGAATATATTCCAATGGATGTAAAATTCAGCAAATCTGAATTTTTAAAAAATGAAGATATGTATATGACAAATAGAAAATGGGATTTACAAAGTCAACATATTTCAAATAAGAAAATTGAAAAAGATCAGAAAGAATTTAAAGACTATCTCCTTCACTTTCATGGATATATTATAAAAGGAACTAATTTTATTGATGGGTGGACGAGTATCTGGTATGAACCGGAACATAAATTCGTCCCATTCGGAGGGCCTTGATTTTTAACCGTTGATTTTATGATTTCTAGCGGTCGAATGTAATCGGCTTATCGAAATCGTCTTTCATTCTAATTAGTCCCTTCGCAAGGCCGGCTTTTCTTGAAGGCTTTGCCTGTTTGAAAGGAGTGGGTATGGAATTTATTCCGCCTCTTTTTGAAATATTTTCTAATATAGAGACAGGATTGACTTCGGGTTCCTTATTGGTTTTGGAAAGGGATTCCCCTTTTTCTACAATCCTCCCATTGAGCCTCTTTACCAGTGAAATAAAAAGGCTCGCATCCTTCTCATTCCCTATTTCAACAACAAGTCTCATATAGATTTAGCTTCATTTTATGACAAATTTACAACACATTCGTCTACAATAGACGAGGTTTCATCTTTACCTTACTGCTTTCAGTTTAAGCTCCCCTGAAAGAAATTTTCTTATAATTTCTTTTTGTTGTTCAAAAGATTTGCCATCCAGTTCTTGGGCAATCTGTTCTTTTACTTTTCGGGAAAAAGCAACACTATGAAACGTAGTTTTTTCTTTTTTAATCTTCATATTTAGAGGATTACCTGATCTGGTTTATTAACGATTGCAATTGCTTATCGCTGATATTCTCCTGTTGAGATTTATCATAAATAGATAATAGATAAACCATTTTATCTAACACGTAAACATGGGTAATAACCCTCGCACCACCTGATTTGCCCTTCCCTTTTGATTTAATTGCCAATCGGATTTTATAGCAATCAAGACCTAACGCCGTTCCCTGAAACGGATCTTTTTCCAGTGAATCTATAAAAGCTTCGATGTCAGTTTTTAACGACTGATATTTTTTTGCAAGTTTTTTGACTTCCCGCTCAAAGTTATCAGTATAGACAATCTCAAAGCTCATCAAGTAATTGCCTGGCTGGTTTAAGTTTGATCTTTCCCTGTTTGGCTAGGTTTACCTGTTCTACAGCTTCTTTCAATCCTTCCAGGATTTCTGACTTTTCAGACGAAATCGGCCTGGCTTTTACGTATGAGAAATTCTTTAGAAGTTCTATAAAAAAAGCAGCCTTGTCATCTTTTACGTCAAGTATTAATTTCATGCCTGGTTTATTCTTTATAAGTATGTAAACCTAAACGCAAATTTATAGCAAAAATGTTCCTCAACAATGAATACTCATCTTTTGCAGATAAATATTCTCGCATAAACATCAATAAGTATCATGCAAGTGTAAAAATTAATTGACAATAATTTTGTCAATATGACAAATATGCTGTATCTTGCAACCCCAATTTATGGACAACGATGCTCGCCAATTGTCATACATTTTTTTCGCATACTTATGGCACTTTACCGGTGAAAACACTGGCGGAACTGGGTGCCGGAAGTGGCTATACGACTCTTGCTCTGACAGATATTAATAATACCTGTGCGGGTCTCGATTTTGTATTGCATTGCCGGGAGCAGGGCATCAAACCCGTGTTGGGTATCGATTTCAGGAATATGAAAGAGAGTGCCGCTTGCCTTTATGTAGGACTGGCGGTTAATAATGAAGGGTATAAAAACCTCAATATCTTTTTATCGAAACATCTCTTTAATGACACACCATTCCCGGCACGTGCACCTTACCTGACTGATGTCATTTTTATATATCCTTTCCAACCCCGGCTTATCAACCAACTGGGTGCCAACGAGTACCTCGGCATCCGCCCGCAGGACCTGCCTCTTCTTATCCTCGTCCCCGAAGAAAAACTCCGGGCCAAAGCCATGGCATTATATCCGGTCAGTTTTTTTTCGAAGGATGATTTTTACCTGCATTGCCTCCTCAGGGCTGTAGATTGCAATATCCTCCTTAGCAAACTACAGCCCTTGCAGGCGGGTGCGCGGCAGGAGTATTTCATTAGCCAGGCTGAACTGGTAATGCTCTATGCGCGCTATCCTTTTTTGATCCGAAATACCGAGGCGATCATGGAGCAGTGCGCATTGGAATTTGATTTCACGCTTGAAAAAAACCGGCGCTGTTTTACCGAAAGCCCGGAGGGGGATGCCAGGATGTTGCGCGAGCTCTGCTTTGCCGGAATGGAAGGACGTTATGCCCTTGACGACCCGGAAGCATTGAGTCGCATTGAAAAGGAACTGAATGTTATCAGCGATAAAAAATTCGTAGCTTATTTCCTTACTGCCTGGGATATTGTGCGCTATGCCAAACAGCAGGGCTATTACCATGCGGGTCGTGGCAGCGGCGCCAACAGCATCGTGGCCTATTGCCTCAGGATCACAGAAGTTGACCCGATAGAACTAGACTTGTATTTCGAACGATTTTTGAATATGCACAGGAGTTCACCCCCCGATTTTGATATTGATTTTTCGTGGAAAGACCGCGACGATATCATCAGTTATATTTTTAAAACCTATGGCGAAACCTATACTGCCATGCTCGGCTCGCATACTACCTTACATTACAGGGGAGCAGCCCGCGAAATAGGCAAAGTGTATGGACTGCCCAAAGAAGAAATTGATGCCTTCATAGATACCCGCGAAATTGAAGCGCGCATCAAGCCGGAGAAGAGCGCTACTGTGATGGATCTGTATAAATATAAGGTAGATTATTATGCCCGGAGGATCATCAAATTCCCAAGAAACCTGTCGGTACATGCCAGCGGTATCGTGGTGTCTGATATGCCTTTGCATTATTATACGGCTACCGATATGCCGCCCAAAGGTTTCCCGATTACACATTTTGATATGTACACTGCTGATAAGTTCAACCTGCACAAACTAGACATCCTCAGCCAGCGGGGACTGGGCCATATTAAAGACAGCATCCAGCTGATCAAGCAGAACCAGGGTGTGGATGTGGACATAAATGCCGTAAAAGAATTCACCCAAAACCCGCATCTCAACAGCCTACTAAAAGCGGGGGATACCATCGGGTGTTTTTATATAGAATCACCAGCCATGCGGCAGCTGTTGCGTAAGCTGCGCTGTGATACGTTCAAGTGCCTGGTAGCTGCCAGTTCCATCATCCGGCCCGGCGTATCGGAGAGCGGAATGATGCGCGCCTATATCCAGCGTCATCGCGACCCCGATAAATATAAACCCGTGCATCCCAAACTCGGTGAGATACTTGGCGAGACCTATGGAGTGATGGTGTACCAGGAAGATATTATAAAAGTAGCGCACCAGTTTGCCGGACTCAGCCTGGCCGGGGCAGATATTTTGCGTCGTGCCATGGCATGGAAATTCAGGGTGGATGATGGTTTTGAGAAAATGGAAAGAGAATATTTCGACAGTTGCCGGGCGCAGGGTTATCCTGATGACGTGAGCCGTGAAGTATGGCGGCAGATGGAAGGTTTTGCCGGGTTCTCATTCTGCAAAGCACACTCGGCCAGCTATGCCGTGGAGAGCTACCAGAGCCTGTACCTGAAGACCTATTTCCCGCTGGAATTTATGGTGGCTGTAATCAATAATTTCGGGGGATATTACAGCACCGAATTTTATGTGAATGAAGCAAGGCAGCGGGGTGGCATTATTCATGCACCTTGCGTTAACAGGAGTGAACACCTGACATCCATCAGTGGAAAAGATATTTTTCTTGGGTTTATTCATATCAAATCACTGGAAAGTGAACTGGCGGAACGCATTGTGCCAGAGCGGGAAGCAAATGGTCCTTACCGGAGCGTAAGCGATGTATATGAACGCCTCCAGCCCAAGCCTGAGCAACTCCTTATCCTCATCCGTATCGGGGCGCTGCGCGGGATGGGTCGCGATAAAAGACAGATGCTCTGGGATGCCTATATGATTACAGCAAAAAATGAGAAACAGAAAGAGAAAGAGAAACAGAAAGGTCCGTCGCTTTTTCCTGTTGTGATCAAAGACTTCAAACTACCACCACTCCGGCAATCATACCGCGAAGACGCTTACCAGGAAATAGAAGCCCTCGGGTTTCCGATCTGTACCCGGTTTGATCTTCTGGTTTCACCGTACCGCGGCGATATTATGGCCAATGATATGATCAACAATATGGGCCATACGGTTACCATGGTCGGCTATCTTACCAATACCAAGAGCGTCACCACATCCAAGGGAGCGGCCATGCAGTTCGGCTCCTTCCTGGATGCTGAGGGACAGACTTTTGAAACGGTTTCATTTCCGCAGGTATACCGCCAATATTATTATACCGGCAAGGGTATCTATGCCCTGAAAGGAAAGATCATCATGGAATATGATGTATGTACTTTAGACCTCATCAGTTGGGAGCGGATGGCGATCAGTTTTTCAAAAGATATACAAAATTCAACAACTCTCACCAACGATAATACTCCCGGACAAACAGTTGAGAAAATGAATCGGGAGCAATCCTCAATTCCTGAATCTGAAACAATATTAATGGTTGGATAAACCGGAAAATATAGGAAGAGGTCGCTGTTTCAACCTGTTGGTTAAATGATTTCGAAAGATTTTTTTGAGGGAAGCGGGAGAAATCCGGTATAAATTCCGAAAGATGGAAAGAATGGGCTTAATATAAACTGCTTTTAATCAATGCAATATACTATTTTTAAAAAATATTTTCACGATACGCAACATCATTCAGGAAATTTTATTCTTTTTGAAAAAAAATTCTTTGAAAGAAATATACATATCAGTAACTTTGTTAGCAACCAAAATGAGAAATAATTGCAGTCATGAAAGTGTATGATTTGAACACCAGTTTTGCTTTCGGTAAATATGAAGGAAAGTCATTAGATGAAGTCTTTCGTACCGATTCGGCGTATGTCCAGCAATGCATGATCAACGTAGAAGATTTTGCCATTGATGAAAGAGCTATTCAGAAACTATTTGAAAAATACCCGGATATAGATTTAAGCGATGAGTCCATCGATGCCAATCTTGAAAAACTGGATGTATTGGATAGCGGGAAGGATGATATTTTCATAGGAGAAGAGGGATACGATATGGAAGACTACGAGGACGTTGTAGATCCATTGGATAAAGAAGACAATTTTGAAGACATTGAAGACGACGATTTTTTTGAAAGTACATCATCTGAAGACGATTGGGACGATGATGATGATTTCAGATGAAAACGAAAAACAATATAATGGATAAAAAGGCCGCAAAAAACATGTGGCCTTTTTTATTGCTTTACTTTTGTGCATTATCGCCCGGATGGAAAAATTAAGTACCACAGAACTGGCCAAGCAATGGTCAGATATTTTCAAACCCGGGTTTGGATGGGTCTTATATCGTTTCCCGGGAAGTAACTCTATAAATTTTGCAGGTGGGAACATTGCTGAATTATCATTTAATAACGAGTCGGTTACAGGGTTTTTAATAGCCCCTTTTTTCAGATCTGAACAGAAATTCTGGTGTATTGAAAACAAGTTGCAATGTGAATTGAGCGATTCAGAATTTTCAAAACTGGCGCCATCTCTTGACTTTTCATATCAGGATCATCCAACTTCTAGTAGCAGTACAAAAGAAGGGTATGAGGCATTGGTCGAACGGGTACTTGAATACATTGCGTTAGGCAAAATGCAAAAAGCCGTGCCTGCAAGGATGAAACAAATAGATTTAAAACCCGGTTTTTCTCCTCTTAACTTGTTTCGTTCTTTATCAGAAGCATATCCCAATGCTTTTGTTTACCTGCTAAGTACGCCGCAAACAGGCACATGGATCGGATCTACTCCTGAAACTTTAGCGAGGATAAAGAACAATAAACTGAGCACGCTTTCACTTGCAGGCACCCGGAAATCTGGAACTACTAATCCCTTTACCTCTAAGGAAAATGAAGAGCAAGCCATTGTAACAGGTTATATTTATGATATTCTGCAACGCTATTGCACTGATATCGAATTGGATGGCCCTCGTACAATCAGTGCCGGTAATATTTTTCATCTGGCAACTTATTTTAACGGAATCCTGAGATCTGAATATCAGTCGGCCCATTTAAGGATCATCAAAGAACTTCATCCCACGCCGGCTGTATGCGGCATGCCATTGCACCCAGCACGGGAATTTCTTTTGCAGCATGAAAATTTTGACAGATCTTTTTACAGCGGCTTTCTGGGACCGGTTTCACCTTCCGCAGCCGATCTGTTCGTAAACCTCAGGTGTATGCAGGTCTTTCCTCATACGGCACTACTTTATGCCGGTGCCGGGGTAGTTCCGGGTTCTGTTCCTGAAAAAGAATGGCTTGAAACCGAAGAAAAGATGAATACCCTTCAAAGGTTTCTATAACATTCAGAGCTTTTATTACCTGATGATAATCTTATTGTTATAAACACCAGTCACGGTGGAAATCTGCATAATATAAACGCCTGGGACAAAGTTTTCGAGATTAATATCATAAGGATCTCCGGCTGTGATATTTATATTGCTATGCATAACCTGCCTTCCTGTTGCAGTTAACATTGTCAGATCTGCCTCGCCTGAAATCCGGTTTTTGATATAAACATGTCCCTGGGCAGGATTTGGATAAATATCAAACCTGTCGGGATTCATGGTTGATAATGCGAAACCAGAGGTATGAACATGTGCTTTGGGAAGTATTACTTTCCTGATCCTGTTGGTTTGTCCATCAGCCACGACAAGATAAGATGAATCGGGTGACAATGCCATGCTGCCTATGCCGTTAAAGAGGGCAGATTCATCTGAACCATCTTGAAATTTGCAAATAGTATCAGTAGGGTCGCCGGCAAGAACCGTAGGATTTGAAGCGCTCACAGGCTGGGTCATATCCAGGTAAGCGATATGGCAATTGTCTCCGATATACATATCTGTTCCCCTGATTACCAATGAGGTAGGTGCTTCAAAATTGGAACTCGTTGCAATAGAAGTTACCGTTCCTGTGCTTGAAACTTTTGAAATTCCGCTGCCAAGTGAAGTGACCCATATATTATTTGAATGATCTACATAAATCCCTGACGGCGCGCTTATAGAAGTTGTAATGGTTGATGTTGTTCCATAGTCGCTTTTGTGCAGGCTTACTTTACGTAAAGCATTGTTGTTCTGATCAGCTACAACAAGATAGCCTCCACTGGCATCTTTCACATAACCAATGCCAATTGGATTATTGAATAATGCTGTTGCACCTGATCCGTTTGTAAAGCCGCTGACACCCAAACCACCATTCTTTTTTCCGCCTCCGGCCACTGTACTCAGGTATTGCGCATTACCAATACTCACAAAAGAATCAATTTTCCGTATTGCGTTATTACCTGCATCACAAAGATATATCTGATCATCTGCCGAAGTTTTCCCCGGTGCGACGACAATTCCTGCAGGATAAAAAGTAATCCCGCCCAACTGTCCGACCGAAGCTCCGTCATTAAAACCGCCCTGCTGATATCCTTCTCTGAGCTGGTATTTTCCATTGTTGATCAGCACAATAAAATTGTTGCCCTGGTCGGTGATCCACAGATTCCCTTTGGTGTCGAACGCAACACCGTAAGGGGTAGTGAATTCTGTATTTATAGAATCTGCTGATGAATTGCTGTTGCTATATCCGGCTGTTCCGTTTCCATATAATGTTGTCACCTGTGCATGTATGGTTAAGCTCAGGGCAAAAAGAATGAATGTGAGTAATGTTTTTTTCATAAGGGATTTAATTCAGGTTGAGAATATTGCAAATGTAAAAGAAAACATATAAAAAAGAGTCCTCAGGAAATTAAATATCAATCTCTTTTAAGGCCGATTGTATTTTTCTTTCGAGGGCATTTACATCGGATGCCGTTTTTACCGTTTCGAAATCCTGGCCGGTAACCAGGCTGAAAAGTTCTTTGTACCGGTTTGATATCATCTCTACGACTTCATCACTCATTTCCGGCATTTTCTGGCCTTCCAGTCCCTGGAACCCATTCTCCATCAGCCATTCCCGCACAAATTCTTTTGAAAGTTGCTTTGGTGTGATTCCCTGTTTTACATGATCATCGTACCCATCAGCATAATAATACCTGGAAGAATCAGGGGTCAGTATTTCATCTATCAGGTATATGTTCCCGTCCTTTTTTCCGAATTCAAATTTGGTATCCGCAAGGATCAATCCGCGCTCTGAAGCATAGTTTGCCCCGGCCTCAAAAAGTTTGCAGGTATAGTTTTCGAGGGCGGCATAATCCTCGGCTGAAACCAATCCTCTTTTCAGAATCTCTTCTCTCGATATGTCTTCATCGTGCCCTTCATGCGCCTTGGTAGACGGCGTTATAATCGGTTCAGGAAATGCCTCATAGGGCTTCATGTTTTCAGGCATTGGCATGCCGCATAATATTCTTTTGCCGGATGAATATTCTCTCAATGCGTGTCCGCAAAGCCGGCCCCTGATCACCATTTCTACAGGAAAGGGTTCACATTTGTATCCGATAGATACCCTGCCGTCAGGCACTTTTAAAAGCCAGTTCGGGACATCATGGTGCGTCATTTCCAGGAAAAAAGCCGCGATAGTATTCAGGATGGCGCCCTTACCAGGTATCTCCCGTGGCAGGATATAATCAAAAGCTGAAATTCGGTCGGAAGCCACCATCACCATCAGGCGATAATCTATTTCATACACATCGCGTACCTTGCCGCGATAGAAATTTGTCTGCCCCGGCAGCTGAAAACTGGTTTGTTTGATGGATGTGGATTCTGTTGTCATCTTGTGTGCGAAGTTAGAAGTTTTATATTCATTGACCAAAGGCACCAATGATCAATAACCAATGATCAATTAACAAAACCTGTTGACATTCATTCAATATTTGACTTTACAAAAACAATGTTGAGACAATGCTTTAATTTTCATTTACAATTTCAAAGTAATAAGAAGGGAATCCCCCTTCCAACGGCCTGTCCCGACTTCTTCGGGAGGGCAGGGGGATTTGGTCCGAATCAAAAACCGCGCTTCCGGCATTCTGGCCTGATAAATTCTTAAAAACGCCATTTCCAGCAAACTGGCCTGATATTTGACAAATTTCATTTTTTTCATTTTTTAACTTATTTATTTTAAACTAATTACGCGTAACTCATTGACAAATAACAGGCGATAACAGAGAAATATCAATCCAGAATGCCCAAAAACGGCGGTTTATCTTTTTAATTTCTGTCATCTCGATCCCGAGTGCTCGGGAAGAGATCTGATTTTGTTCCCGAAAATTGTCTGAACCTTGATTCATATGATTAAATGATTAGCATGATTCTCTCGCGCCATCCACTTACGCCTTACGCCTTATCCCTTACGCCTGTTTTTACATACATATATAGCGAACTGCCCAAGTGGGTGGGTGCTCGTGAAAAATATTTTTTAACTTATATATATTCAATATGTTACAAGCGAAAATATTTTTCAAAATGTTTCATTTTTTTATCTTTCCCTCAGATGTCTCCCCCTTATATGATCCTAACCCATCCATCGCCGAGGGGACTCTGAGGAATACGCGAATGCAAGCACAATTCTTGTGAGTAGAACATCAGAGTCCACATTGATTTGTGGGTCAGCAACATGGTTCCGGGTGAGACTCTGATGGAAAGTTCAAATTTGAAACTTGAAACTTGGAATTTGGGAATTCGAGAATGAGAATAGGAAATAGAAAATAACGAACAATACAGTGGCTGGTTTCTCGAAGCCCTGACTAGATGCATTGTAGAGACAAAGGCACTGCCTTGTCTCCCCGAGAGAAATCATTTAGATTGATAAATATATATATGACAACTGCCTGATTGATTCCCTGGTATTCAAATTAATAATTTGATCCAGACAGGAGACAAGGCAATGACTTGTCTCTGCAGAAAAATGAAATTCCCTATTTAATCACCAATCCCAGAATGAAAAACAGAAGACAAAGAAATAAAGATAGTCCTCCTAGTAAAATTGCAACCCCGACCAGGGCAAGGGAAGTTCCACTGCCAATAAAAAAAAGTACAATCATGGCTAATGTCAATAAAAGAAAAACAGTGGCCAGTTTTGAATAAATATTTGATTCTACATTTGCATTTTTTGAAAAACCAGCTGCCGATGAAGATGGCTTCAGCATTGAAATTCTTATTGTTTTAATTTCATTAATCGGAAGATTTATAGCCGTTTCAATATGGTTTTTGAAAGCCTTGATTTGAGTCAATGATTCACTTTTAGATGTATTATTGAGAACGTCCTGTTTTGTAATACTGTCGTGCCCGGATTCGGATTGTAATTGATCATTAACTCGAATCCGTTTTTGTTTCTGAGATACAGAATCGTTTTCTCTCTTTAATTGCTGCTCTGAAAAAAGCTTATCAATCTGAATATGCTGAGGCTTTTGCGCGATTTTACAGGAACTCAGAATGCTTATCAGGAATAATAGGACAACATAAAATAAGCTTTTCATGGGTTTGGGTTTTTGAATTTTGTTTTTTTGAAAAGCTCCTGCTTCGGAATAATTTTACTTTAGCAATGAGACGATCCTGTCAACGCAAAGGTTAGGAATATAACCGAATCCCCGCAGGTCTTATTAACCTGTGGGGATCAATTCAGCAATAGAAGAGGAGAAAAAAATTTTATAACAGGTCAGGCTAATACCAGTTCCGGCAAGCGGATTTCCAGTAAGCTAACTTCCAGGCTGGCGAGGTCTTCCTGCATTCTTTTCAGGTATTCTGCCGTTTCAATTTTCATTAGAGGGATAAGCTCTTTGTAGTATTGTATACCATCCTGCAGATTTTTAATGAAGCTCGAAAAGAAATTGATCTGCTTGGGTGACAATGCCTTGAAATGCTTCTTGATCTCTTTGGCGATATAATCGATATATAATTTCAGTTCATTGAGAAACATATTCGGCCTATAGGTATTATTAAGCAGGTTGATGCGGCCATAGATATGATCTACCATTTGCTTTAAGGTAAACTTACCTGTAAAAAAAGGCAGGTTGGGCCCGGGACATACGGCGGTAAATTGTTTTAGCCTCGTTTTTATATGCCCATTGATATATGCCGGTGCAGCGAGGTCTTCACAAAGACATTCTTTGGCTGTAACAGTCTCATATTGTATATCATATTCTTCCTTCGGCAAATTGCCGGCCTCCAGTGCCTGGAGCTTATGATGAATGTACTGTTTGGAAGCGGTGCAAATCGGGTCTTTTGAAAATTCTGTATTTGAAACCAGGAATTTTTTCAGACAAGGACTACCTGGTTTGTTATGCGCAATGCGGTCTTTTCTTTGCAATTCACTTGCCGACATACTGAAATTATTGAACGGCACACCAAGTGGTGATGACTGGCTCAGGAACAACTGATCGGGTGTCGCATGCGCAAGAGCTTCAAGTGTTTCAGCATCAAGGTTGGTAGCCTCAGGAACTAACAAAAATGGTGTACCCCAGCCGGTGCTGTTTACTTCATAATGATCCAGAAGAAAACGATTTTCGTTGGCTGTGCCAATACCTCCCTGAACGGTAACTCGGACTTCAGGGATAAGACCATGAACATTAAGCCCTTTCTCCGTCCATGCTTTGGCGCATAGATCGCTTAGCTCAACAGAAAGTTGTTTGCGGTTGCTTTTAAATTCCTGCAAGATCGGTCCCAGCAGATATCCTTCGGTTGGGAATGCATGGCCCCCACAATTCAGTCCCGATTCTATGCGGAACTCGGAAACAAATATGCCTCTTTTGGCAAGGTATTGTCCCTGGATGCGTGCCGAACGGAAATCACTTACTTTGAGAATAACTCTTTTCTTCATTTCACCCTCTTCATCCGGAAAAAAGTCGTCCAGTTTATCTAAAAAGCCATACAACCTGGGATTAAAACCTGCCGACAATACAACCGACGAATTCAGCTTGCTTTTGGCAAAACCGCGCAAAGCCGCTACCGCAGCAGAATATTCCGGTGGCAGGAGCTCTCCTTTTTTGGTATGGGCGGGAGGATCAATTTTCGACATCACATTGACATCTATACTTCCCGGCTTTATGGCTTCACGAATGCTTTTTGAAAGCATCCGCTTTTCATTTTCATTTTTCGTTTCCCGGTATTTATGATACAGCATTTTAATGGATGACCGATCATCCAGCATATCAAGATATTTGGTCAGGTCACTTTCAGTATCCAGTGACTCATTTTTTAAAATATCAAACTGCCGGTTTACTTCATCATGCACCAGGTCGAGATAAGCCGTGATACGCCGCGCACGGAAATCATCGTCAAATTCTTTTATCGGCTCATAATCCAAACCAAATTCTTTGCTGTAATACTTGCGCATGTCTTCTATCAAAACATCATCAATGATAGAAATAACGCTCGAAATGCCGTATCTGGCTACTTTTATCGGACTGTCAATTGTAAAAGCCAGACCCATGACGGGTATATGAAATGAATGAATACTACTTCCCATTCTACAAATTTCCAGCAAATCAATTTCCTGTTACATGATTAAAATCATGTTTAATGAATAAATATGCCTCAAACAAAATGGAATAAGGCGAAATTGATGTATTTGCGGAAGACCATGAAAAAGAGGATTTAATTATATTTGCTCTATGCAGTTAAACTATAAAAATAAGATCAGGCTGTTAGTCATTGTTTCTGGATTATTACTAATATCAAAAACGAATGGGCAGAAATGTGAAACAGACCTCTATGGCTTCCAAATAGGGCAGTACCGCGAAACAGCATCCAATGAATTTGGCAAATCGTACAAGCACGATAAATTTGAAGACGGTTATGTTTATGAGGCATTTATTATAAAGCCTGATACTTCATTGTATATCGTATTTGAATACGCAGCAGAAGATACCGGAATAATCTGGTCCATTCAAATTACAGGAACTAATACTGCAACCGACCTGGGGTTCCACAATCTCAAACTCGGTGTTCCTGAGGCCCATATAATTTCCTTATTTGGCAAACCTACCGAAATAGTTGACATTGGAGAATATGGGAAACGATTGGATTACGACAGTTCAAATTATTCATTTGAAATAAATCCAAAAGGTGTTTTATCCAGTATTAAAATAAAAAACACATGGAGTTCAAAAGATCTTAAGCTCGGGTCAGATACTCCCTCTTTTAAAAAGATAGTTAAAGCTTTCACATCATCCTCAAATAAAGAAATCAGCGCCATGGTTGCCCCTGATTTAGAAATATATGAAGGTAAAAAAGCTATTTTTTTCAAAAGAAATATGGGTTCAGAAATTGAAAACGATAAATCAGGAGTTTTCAGGTTGATAAAAAAAATAAGCCGGAATCTTGAAAATATAAATACAAAAGATACAACTGTTTACGATGAAAACTTAAGGCTTTATGAAAACGGTGGGTCGTCTTATGTTATTAAAATATACAAAGGATCAGCGATAAAGGAAATTGTCCTTCGGTATATTAATGGCAGGTATAAGGTATGGGAAATTAAGACATAATATGTCGATTAACCACAGGAGACAAGGCATTGCCTTGTCTCCACATCAGACCTTAACTAATCAATCTGCTTAAACTGCTCATAGGCATTCACGATGCTCTTCACAAGCCTGTGGCGTATAACATCCTGTACGGTAAGTTCAATAATACTGATCCCCGGAATGTTTTTAAGAATATGTATGGCATTCAGCAATCCCGAACTGCCTTGTTTGGGCAGGTCTATCTGGGTAAGGTCTCCGGTGATGATAAACTTTGCATTCGGCCCCATCCGGGTTAAAAACATTTTAAGCTGCGAATGTGTGGCATTCTGTGCTTCGTCGAGGATCACCACGGCATTGTTAAGGGTACGTCCCCTCATGAACGCCAGGGGTGCCACTTCAATGGTACGCTGCTCAAAATACTGCTTCAGTTTCTCAGCCGGGATCATATCGTCCAATGCATCATAAACAGGGCGTAGATAAGGATCTATTTTTTCTTTAAGGTCACCAGGCAAAAATCCGAGGTTCTCCCCTGCTTCCACTGCCGGACGTGCAATGATGATCCTCTTTATCTCTTTTCGCTTTAAAGCCCTGACAGCTATAGCAACAGATGTATAGGTTTTACCTGTACCGGCAGGGCCAACGGCAAAGATCAGGTCATTCACATTTGCCGCTTCTACAAGTGCAATCTGGTTTGGCGTTTTGGCACGGATAACAGCACCGTCGTTCCCAACCAATAAAAATCCCGCGTCTTTCTGATCCGCATCCTCACTCACGGCCGGTGGCGGAATATCGCCCAGGAGGTCTACCAGTTTTTCCTCGGTAATGGTATTGTACCGGCTAAGGTATTTCAGGATGAGTTCTATTTTATCGCTCAAGCGTTCTATTTCCTCAGGATCGCCCTTGATAATGATCTCATTGCCCCTTGCTATGATCTTAAGCTTGGGAAATGCCTGTTGTAATAACTTGAAATTTTGATTGTTGATCCCGAGAAAACTTATCGGGTGTACATCGTCGAGATTAATCTTTGCTTCGCTCAAAATGGTTTATTTTATGAGAACCTCTAAAAATTTTGTTTTTATCACCTCATCCTTGCCTTCTCCCGAAGGAGAAGGAAATCGGTATGTTTTTATCGCCTCATCCTGAGTCCTTCTCCTAAAGGAGAAGATAATAGGTATGTTTTTAGATGTTCTCTCACTGGATAACATAAAAATAGGATAATTTTGTTTCAATCCTATGGCTTCACCTATCATTACACTCACCACTGACCTCGGCTACAAAGATTTCTATGTGCCTTCGGCAAAGGGTGTCATATGGAAGACGATGCCTGATGCAAATATAGTGGATATAACCCATCAAATAAAACCCTTCAGGCTGGATGAAGCATCTTTTATTTTGCGCGGTTGTTTTGAGGATTTCCCGCCCGGCACGGTACATATTATAAGCATTGATGCCAGCCGCGGATCTGATACCCGTTTTATCGCAGCAAAAGCCAAAGGCCATTTTTTCATATGTCATAACAATGGAATTATTACACTGGTAGTTGATGAAGAAGATATTGAAGCAGTTGTGGAACTACCCGCCACACTCGAAGACCTGATTTTTCCCCTAAAAAAAATATTTGCCCCTGCAGCTTTACTGATGGCAGAAACAGGTAATTTAAGCAAGCTTGGTAAGACAATGCCTGACTATGTGCGCAAGGCCAATATGCGACCTCTGATTGAGGAATCTATCATCAGGGGAACAGTGATTTATATCGACAATATCGGCAATGCCATTGTGAATATTGACAAGTCAAGTTTTGAAAGAGTCGCCAAAGGCAGAAATTTCAAAATCAGTTACAACCGTAATGAGTTTTTCGACAAGATCCACAGCCATTACAATGAAGTTCAGGATGGGGAAAGAGTGTGTTTGTTCAGTACAAATGGCCTGCTGGAAATTGCCATTAACAAAGGCAGTTGCACAAGTTTGCTGGGCATTAAAACCGGGCATCTGATATTGGTGGAGTTTGAGTGAGGAATTATTTGGGAATCCCGAAGAGGTCGGGACAAGTTTTGAGGATTTGAGGATTTGAGAATGGCGTTTGACAAAATATATTTATGAAGAAAAGAATCATTTTATGGGCGTTGATTTCTTCTGTCGGATGCATCATACTCATTCTTTGTGCTTCTAAATGGTACCTGATAAAGTCTCGATCAGAAATCAAACCATCCTATCGTAAAGAACTCGCCAATCTTGGTAATAAAGCCATTGCAAGCCTGGATGTGCCTGTCGGTGCTATTCTAGTTTATCATGATTCCATTATAGGCAGAGGATTTAATACGGTTAGACGAGATCATCTTGCCGGTGGGCATGCAGAGATCAATGCCATTTCTAATGCCCTGAATAAACTGGGATGGGATGGGTTCCGTAACCTGGACCATGAAGAACTGATGATGTACAGCACTTTCGAGCCCTGTACCATGTGCATGGGAGCCATGGAAGAATATCATATCAAACATGTTATTTTTATCAAATCGAAACCATTTAGCCAATGGACCATATCAGAACTCAAATACCTTAGATACGAGTGGCTGAAAAGAAAATCGGTGCATGATGATTTGCAGGACAGTTTGTTCAGATTATACCCGGGGTATAAGGAATGAGGGTCAATCAAAGCAAAGAACCATCTCCCAATCCATAGAATTTTTCTACTTTTGAGCCAATATCAATACCAGGCATGAAAAATCCGGAAACACAAACAAAATCATCGGCTCCGAAAGGAGATATTCTCGAACAGATCGAAACCTTTTTAGAGAAAAACAGGAATATTTTTCTACTCATTTCCATTGGCATTACATCGTTGCTGTGCTATCTTTTATTCGATGCACGGATGAGTTTTCAAACAGATGATTCTGAATATGTGCTCATGGCCAAAAACTTTTTAAGTCATGGTGATTATCCGTCTTATCATGGTACATTATACCCCGTGATGCTTGGATTGCTCATGAAAATATTCGGAATGAAAGTTGTGATTTTCAAGCTGTTTTCTTCCATTTTTTATTGTTGCCCAGATATTGTTTTTTTATATGGCTTTCAAAGGGAAAGTGCCTTACCTGGTTTTGTTCACAACGCTTATTTATCTTTCAATTAATTCCTATTTCCTCTATTTCGCAAGCCAGACCTATACCGAAGCCTTTACCCTATGCCTGCAGGCATTGGCTTTCATATTTTTCTTCAATCATATCAAGTTGCTAGGTGAAAATCCATCCTTGAAAAATACCTGGAAATCATGGCTGATGTTTGGATTCTTTTTGCTGGTTCTATCTATCACTAAAAATATTCTCATTGTTTCGGTGGGTTGCTTTGCCCTTTATTTCCTGATTTACAAAGAATGGATGAATGCTGTCTTGTCCATATTAAGCTTCGTCATTTTTAAACTGCCTTATGAATTGCTGACGCGCACCGTTTTACATGCCCAGACCACCAGCCAGCTCGACCAGGTGATGCTCAAGGATTTTTACAATCCTTCAGCAGGAAACGAGGATTTTCCTTCCGGATATATTGAAAGAATATTTGAGAATTTCAACATTTTCGTATCGGTTCAGGTGTATAAAGTATTGGGATTCAGGTCTGATAATACAAAAGTTGCTGCAGCCGATGAAGCGAACTGGTTGCTGACACTGATTTTTGCCGCCGCATTGATTTTTATATTCATTACCCTTTACCGTAAAAACAGGTACCTGGTTTTTGGTTTGTTGTATGCGATCGGTGTTTGGTTTGCCAGTTTCACTTCTCTCCAAACCATCTGGAGTGAACAATGGCGACTTATTTTGCCTTATGTTCCCTATGCACTGATCGCCTTACTGGGTGGACTTTGGTACCGCGCGAAAGATGCAAAGCAAACCGTATTTAAACCTGTATTAATTATTGTTTTAGTCCTTTTTATCTTGATCCAGTTTCCCCTTACTTCCAAAAAAATATCAGAAAACAGCTCAGGTCTGAAGCACTATCTCAAAGGCGATATGTCGTACAATGTACCGGACCAATACACTGATTTTGTTTCCATTTGCGATTCTATACAATATAAAGTACAACCGAATGCCATTATTGCAACCGGAAAACCGGGTGAGGCTTTTGTCTATTCAAGAGGTTTCAAATTTGAACGTGTCCCTATGCCAAAAGCGGATGAAAGCGCCGATAGTGTATTGGCTGATCTAAAAAAACAGGGGATAACGCATTTGTTTGCAGATGGGTTTTCAAGACAGGTAAATGCTGATATAAAAATCATTAGTAAGCAATACCCTCAAAAACTGGTGCCGGTATTGGAGACCGGATCACAGGAGCGTCCATTGGCAATTATTGAAATTAAATATTAACGACTCATTTCCAATTGAAGACCAGCTGAATCAGGTGAAATTTCCTGTCATTTCCTTATTCGAAGGAGCAGGTCAGCCAGACAGCAATTCTGCTTATTTTTGTATCAAAACCGATAATGCCTGTTATGGAATTTTCGAGTCTGAAGAAAAACCTGAAAAAGGACTTC